>Ga0181518_10002133_pt1 | contig 19301 bp, 12 predicted proteins | sample PEATcosm2014_Bin_28_FD_119751 | JGI IMG/M metagenome (GOLD analysis project Ga0181518, IMG submission 119751) | Peatland microbial communities from MTU Mesocosm Facility, Houghton, MI, USA - PEATcosm2014_Bin01_60_metaG | ecosystem: Environmental > Terrestrial > Soil > Wetlands > Peat | place... | reverse complement strand
CTGTTTGCCAAGGGCGTCGATGCCTGGTGGCTCGATGCGACGGAGCCGGATCTTTTGCCGCGGCCCACGCTGGATGGGCAGCGCACGCACATGAATCCCACGGCCCTGGGCCCCGGCGCGCGCGTGCTCAATGCGTATCCCCTCATGGAATGCAGCGCCATCTTCGAAGGCCAGCAAAAGGCCGCGCCCAATCAGCGGGTCTTCATTCTCTCGCGGTCCGGGTTTGCCGGCCAGCAGCGCTTTGCCGCGGCCAGTTGGTCGGGCGACACGTCATCCACCTGGCAGGCGATGCGGGCGCAGATCGCGGCGGGAATCGGATTTTGCATTTCCGGCGTGCCGTATTGGACGATGGACGTCGGCGGATTCTCCGTTCCCGAGCGATTCAACGGCGATTCCACAACGCCGGAGGATTTTGAGGAATGGTGCGAGCTGAACGCGCGGTGGTTCGAGTTCGGCGCGTTCTGTCCGATCCTTCGCGTCCACGGCGAATTTCCGTATCGCGAGATGTGGGAATTCGGTGGGGATTCCAGCCCGGCGTTCAAGGCCGAACTCCGGTTCGACCGCCTGCGGTATCGGCTCATGCCATACATTAATTCGCTGGCGGGCTGGGTGACGCTGAACGATTACACCATGATGCGCGGATTGGCGATGGATTTCCCAGGCGACGCCGTGGCCCGGGAAATCAAGGATCAATACATGTTCGGCCCGGCGTTTCTGGTGAATCCAGTGACCGCCTATCGCGCCCGCAGCCGGGAGGTGTACCTTCCCGCCGGCGCGAAATGGTACGATTTCTGGACGGACGACTCTTACAGCGGCGGTCAGGTGGTTACCGCCGAGGCGCCTTATGATGCCATTCCAATATTCATCCGCGCCGGATCGATCGTTCCCATGGGTCCGGAATTGCAATACACCGCGGAAAAGCCGGCCGACCCAATTTCACTTTACGTCCACCTCGGCGCCGACGGCGACTTCGGCCTTTACGAAGACGACGGCCTGACCAATGCCTGGCAGAAAGGCGAATTCTCGCTGATCAACCTGCATTGGAACGACCAGTCCAAGGTTCTCACCATTGGCAAGCGGCAAGGATCGTTTGCCTCCATGTTGCCGGCGCGCGAGTTCGACGTATTCTTCGTTTCCGAGAAAGCGCATTCCAACTTCCGCGATCTTCCCCCGAAAGTCGTGCGATATGCCGGCGAGGCGATCGACGTTCGATTGAGTCAATGAATGCGGGGGAGCCGCAAAAGCAGATTACCGCGAAGACGCGAAGAGCGCGAAGTTGCGCGAAGTCAGATTGGTATTTCTTCGCGCAGCTTCGCGTCTTCGCGGTGAATCTTTCGACCAATGCGCTCGAGGATCAGTTTCCCTCGATGCTTGCTTCAATCATTGCGCCGTCGGTTAAATCGGAGATCGGGATGAGATTGCCCTGAATGGTTTTGCCGTTGACCTTGAGATTGCGGATGCCTTTGCACTTGCCTGAGGGATTGGCAATCCTGATGGTGATTTTCCTGCCGCGGAAATCACGGCGCATCTCAAAGCCCGGCCAGTTTTTCGGAATGCACGGATCGATGCGAAGGCCGTCGATTTCAGGGCGGATTCCCAGGATGTATTGAACGGCGGAAAAATAGCTCCAGGCCACGGTGCCCGTGAGCCAGGGAACGCGGGCCTTGCCGGCGTTGGGGCTGCAAGTGGCGTAGGTGGTTTGCGCGTGCGCATAGGGTTCGATCTGGCGGATTTCGGCGCGCGTGTTGTACGCGGCCGGCATGAAGGCCCGGTAATACTCGTACGCCTGGTCTCCGTTGCCCAGGATGCACTCGGCCATCACGGCCCAGCTCTGGGGATGGTTGAAAATGCCGGCGTTTTCCTTGATTCCCTTGTTGTAAACCACGCCGCCCATGATGCTCTTGGGCGTCTTTTCAAACGGCGGAGCGCTCAGCATCAGGCCGTAGGGCGTGAAGAGATATTCCTTCATGGACTTCATCGCCAGCGCCGCCTGCGCCGGCGTGGCGGCGCCGCTGATCACCGCCCACGCCTGCGTGTTGACGTAAACCTTGCCCTCTTGCTGGTTCTTCGTGCCGTAAATGGTCCCGTCCTTGCCGGTGGCCCAGATGAACCACTGGCCGTCCCAGCAGGTACCCTGAATCGCCTTGTCAAGTATTTCCCGCTGATCGACGGCCCACGTTTCCTCCTGGGGCATTTTCAGTTTCGCGGCAATTTCGGCGTAAGCGCCCAGGCCGTAGCGCACCTGGAATGCGACCATGACGCTCTCGCCGGTGTAGCCCAGGTTGCAGCAATCATTCCAATCCGCCGCCAGTCCGCAGGGCAAGGCGTTGCGGCCGACGCGCTCGAGATTAAATTCCAGCGCCCGCCGGAGATGCCCCAGCACCGTCGCCTGCCCGTGATCGGCGTAGGGGAGAACTTTCCGGTAAAAATCGACCTCCCCGGTTTCCGCGACGTACGCCGGCACGGCGTTGAAGAACCACAGCGCATCATCGCTGCGAAAATGTTCCTTCGCCGGAGTGGGCTCGTGTCCAGGTTTATGGCTGAACGGTTTCAAAAGCGGGATCGCGCCGCCGCTTTCGACCTGACCGGTCAGCATCAGTTCCAGGCGGGGGCGCATTTTCTCCTTGAGCGAAGCCGTGACGCCGAGGAAGTCCTGAACCGTGTCCCGGAAGCCCAATCCATCGCGCTCGCCGTTGTAAATCAGCGAAGCCGACCGCGACCAGGCGTAGGTAATCAGCGCGTTGTATGCGTTCCAAACGTTCACCATGCTGTCGAATTCCGCATCCGGCGTTTTCACCCACACCGATTTCAGCAGCGAATGCCAGGAGTGTTTGAGCTTGTCCAATTCGATCTGGCAGCGCTGCGGATTGCCGAATTGCGCGACCACGGCTTTTCCGTGTGAATCCGGCGTGCCCAGGCCGAGGAGAATCAGCAGCTCGCGCGTTTCGCCGGGCTGAAGGTCGAGATCGGCCTGCTGCACCCCGACGACGTTTTCCCCGGCGGTCTGGAAATTCGTCAGCTTTCCGCTGGCCAGCGCCTCGGGGTTGGCATAGGTGCCGTAGTTGCCGAGGAAATGATCGCGGAGGGTCTCGAACGCGGCGACCGGAGCGCCGATCAGCTTCATCCAGTATCGTCCGGGTGAGGCCGGATTTGCCGGATCCATCGGCTCATAGGGGTGCGACGCGATGGCCAGCATTCCGTCGATCATGTCCGCCTTGTTCACGAACATGGAATACTGCAGGTTGACCAAATCGTTGTAGAGGCTGCCGACGCTTGCGAATTCGCAGTAGGTGTAAACGGAGATCGCCCGGGCCTGTTGGGAGCGGTTGTTGACGCGGAAGCGCCAATATTCGAATGTCTGACCCAGCGGAACGAAATACGTGGCTTCCGTTTCGATCGAGTCGTATTGCGAGGTGATGATGGTGTAAGCGGTGCCGTGGCGGCAGACGGATTTGTATCGGTCCAGCGGTTTTCCGACCGGCTGCCAACTGGCGCTCCAGAACTCGCCGCTTTGCCGGTCCCGCAGATAGAAATATCGCCCCGGCTGGTCCAGGGGCACGGAATTGCTTCGCAAGCGAAGGAATCGACCGCTGGCGGCGCTGCGGTAGAAACTGTAGCCGCCGGCATTGTTGGTGATGATCGCGCCGTACTCGGTGCTTCCCAGATAGTTGGACCACGGCCGCGGGGTATCCGGCCGCGTTACCACGTACTCTTTCGCCTCATCGTCGAAGTGTCCGAATTGCATATCCGTATAGAATGGAGGATCGGCGTGGCGATTTCAACTGAGATGAACCCGATGGCGCGCTTACGGGTGCGTGACAGATTCTGCAAGCCCTCTTCTTCCCCTCCCCTGGTACTCCGGGGGAGGGTCAGGGTGGGGGTTTCGTGGGCCGATCGATGTTCGACCCCCACCCCAACCCTCCCCCTGAGTACAGGGGGAGGGGGAAATTCTCTGCAGCGAGCGTCACGCGCCCCGCGCTTGCGCAACAGCATTCCCAGCTTGATTGAAAGAGCAGCAAACCCTCGAATCAGATTAGGTCCCGCGCGTTTTCCTATTCCTGAGAAACATCATGGCCAGCGCGCCGAGCAGAATGAGAAGAAATACCCCGGCGGATATGACCGCGTAAGTCGTGAAATCCGTTCCTTGGTCGACCGGGGTGATAGGCGCTGCGGCGACCGGGGCATTGTCGGTTGCAGCCGCAATCGAAACGGGCGAGGCGGTCGCCATGATCGCCGCGGGAAGAAGGACGCTGTCGTTCACATCGACGGGCGAACCGAAAATTCCCGTGCCGCCGCCGTTGTTCGCTTGGATCCCGCTGGCGCCGTAGGTGTAGATGTTATCGCGGCCCATTCCTCCGCAGAAGGGGTTGTTTTGGAACTCGACGTGGCCGTCGCTATAGAGCACGTTCTGGCCATCTCCTGAATGGTTGTTGGAGTTACCGTTTCGCATTTCGGCGGCGGTGGACTGAAGGGTCAATTGGGTAAGCGCGGGTGTTCCCGGATTCATGTCCGCCACCACGGCAAACGTGGGGTCCAGACCCTGGTGCAGCCGGTAGCCTTTTGCCGCCGCGGCTTCGGAAGGGTAGGGGTCGGCGTAGCTGTAACTGAGCGTTTTCCCGGATGGGAAGTTGGCATTGTCCAGGGCCGTGTGCGTGCCCCCGCCGTAATCGTCGGGTTTCAGGCCGGTGGCGGGACAGATGAACACGGCGCTGGTGACGTCTTCCGTGCGCAGAAGAAGGAACAGCGCAGCGCTCACGTCGTTGACCTGCGGACATGCCGGGGAAAACGGGTCGTTGCTGTCCACGCCGGTATATGCGGTGGGGCGATCCGCCTGGCTGACATCGTATTTGGTGCGCGGGTATGAGCCCTTGGCGTCATTGGAATAAAGAAGAATGGCCTGTCCGACCTGCCTCAAATTGCTGGCGCAGCGGACGCGGTTCCGTTGACTGTCGAGATTTGCCGTTGCCGCCAGACAAAAAAATAGGAACACCGCGATCAAGACTATTCCGCCGATCAAGTCCACCAGCGTGAATCCGGGGCGATTCATGGATCCGGGATTTCCCATAGGGACCTCTGTTGAGGAACGTCGTCGGCCAATTTGCGTAGGATACCGAGGGTTGGAGCCTGGGAAAACTTTTTTCGCGGTTTTCGGCCATGTGGAAAATCGGGGGCCACAGCACGGCGCCGAGGCATTTGATTCATCCGATTTCCGCAACCACGTTCACGACCTCCGCGCCGAGGTTCACGGGGATTCTATTCCCCGGCGTTTCCTGGCCGTCGACGAGCAGACGCTTGACGCCCCGGTTCTTGCCGGATGGGTTTTTCACTTCAATCTTGTAGGTCTTGCCGCGGAACTTGCGCTGGATTTTGAAACCCGTCCAGCTTGACGGGATGCAGGGGTCCACCACCAGACCATTGGGGCTGGGGGTTACGCCCAGGATGTATTGACTGATGGCGACGAAACTCCACGCGGCGGTGCCGGTGAGCCAGGAGTTCTTCGCCTCGCCGGGCGTGGGAGCATCGGGACCGGCCGTCATCTGGCTGTAGACATACGGCTCGCAACGGTACGTGTCGATTTGCTCTTGCTTCTTCGACGGGCAGATGGCCAGGTAGTAATCCATCGCCTGCTCGCCATTGCCCATCAGCGCTTCGGCACATTGAATCCAGGTGTTGTTATGGGTGAAGATCCCCGCGTTCTCCTTGTAACCCGGCGGGTAGCTGGTGACCTCGCCCAGTTCGATGTGGTACGTCGAGTAGGCGGGCTGAAGCAGAACGATGCCGTTCGGGCCGGCCAGGTGCTTCTTCGTCGATGCCAAGGCCATCCTGGCTTTTTCATCCCTGAATCCGCCCAGCACGCACCATCCCTGGCTCTCAATGAAGATTTTGCCTTCCTCGCACTGCGCCGATCCCACCTTGTTTCCGTGAGCGTCGTAGGCGCGAAGGAACCACTGGCCGTCCCAACCATGATGCTCGATAGCGTGCAGCATCTCCTTCTTGTGGGCCTGAGACGCGGCGGCTTTGTCGGGCTGGCCGATCATCTCATAGATGCCCGACATCCGGTCGCAAGCGGCACAAAACAGCCCGGCAATCATGACGCTCTCGGCGGAACTGCCGCCGATGTCTCCGGCACACTGAAAACTCTCCCCTGGCGTCGTCGAAAAACAATTCAGGTTCAGGCAATCGTTCCAATCGGCGTGGCCGATCAGGGGGAGCCCGTGTGGGCCGCAGTTGGCCAGCGTATATTGCATTGATAGCTCAAGGTGATCCATGAGCGTCGCGGGCGTTTCCGGTTTGTCGGGAAAGCCGCAGCGTTCGGTCAGGATGCTGGTATCGCCGGTTTCGCTCAGATAGGCGTAGACCGAGAGGGGCAACCAGAGCGGGTCGTCGTTGAAGCCGCTGCCGGCGTCGCGGTTGCCCTTTTTTGTCAGAGGCTGGTACTGATGGAAACATGTGCCATCGGAAAGCTGTGTCGCAGCCAGATCGAGGATACGCTCGCGCGACCGGGCGGGACGCAGGTGAACCACGCCCAACAAATCCTGGTTGCTGTCGCGGTAGCCCATCCCGCGGCCGATTCCCGATTCATATCCCGATGCCGAACGAGACAAGTTCAGCGTGGTCATGCATTGGTATTGGTTCCACACGTTTACCATGCGCCGGACGTGCGGATCGTCCACTTCAACGCTGTAGATCGACAGCAGATCCGCCCAGTATGCCCTGAGCTTGGCGAATGCCTCGTCGATGGCTGATGAGTCCTTCAGGAGTTGGCGGACTTTTTCGGCCGGGGCCTTGTTGGCGACGAGCTGACCCGGCCGAACGGTGCCGGGAACGAACTTCCGGTCCTGGGGGTTTTCCGCGTAACCCAGCAGAAAGTGCAGCCGCTGCTCCTGGCCTGGTTGGAGTTCCAGGTTGATCTGGTGCGCCGCGATTGGCTGCCAGCCATACGCAATGCTGTTGGCGCATTGGCCGGCCATGACCGCCTTGGGCGTCTCCAGGCCTTCGTGGACGCCGACAAAGGCGTTGCGGCTGGAATCGAAACCGGCGGTCGGCATGCTGCTGGCGAAGTAGGCGAAGTGGTTGCGGCGCTCCCGGTATTCCGTGACGTGATAGATCACCTGGGGTTCGACTTCCACCTGGCCTACGGAATAGTTGCGCTGGAAGTTGGCGGCATCGTCCATGGCATCCCACAGGCACCATTCGACGAAACCCCAGAGTTTGAGCGTCTTGGTTGACGAGCCACGGTTCTTGACTCGCACGTCCCAAACTTCACAGGTCTGGCCCAGCGGCACGAAGTAGCGCACGACGACCTCGACGCCATTCCTTTCACCCGTGATCTGCGTATAGCCAAGACCGTGGCGGCACTCATAGCGATCGAGCTTGGCACGGGTGGGCTTCCAGCCGGGATTCCAGACGGTGTCATTGTCCCTGACGTAGAGGTATCGCCCGTTGGAGTCGAGCGGGACATCGTTATAGCGATAGCGGATGAGTCGGCGAAGGCGGGCATCGCGATAGAACGAGTAGCCGCCGGCGGTGTTGGAGATGATGCCGAAGTAGTCCTCGCAGCCCAAATAGTTGATCCATGGCAACGGCGTATCGGGACGTGTAATCACGTACTCGCGGGCCGTGTCATCGAAATGTCCGTAGGGGTTCATGAAGGGACTCCACGAAAAGGGTCATTTGTCACTTGTCACTTGTCATTGGTATCGCCGATCCCGAATTATCTTGCAAACGACAAAGGACCAATGACAAATGACAATGATCTTCAATTTGACGGCGGCTTGGAGAATCACTATGGGTGGAAGGGGCAGGAGTCGGCGATGCGTGTGGACGGCGTGCCAATGCGAACCATCTGGCCTGAGTCGGGGGCGGCCGTGGGGATCATCGACCAGACGCGGTTGCCGCACGCGCTGGTGACGCTTTCGCTGCGATCTTCCGAAGAGGTGGCGGAGGCAATCCGAACCATGCGGGTGCGCGGCGCTCCGTTGATCGGAGCGGCGGCGGCGTATGGGGTGGCGCTGGCGGTGGCGGCCGATCCGTCAGATGCGTCGTTGCATCGGGCCGATCAACTCCTGGCGGCGACACGGCCAACGGCGGTTAATCTCCGGTGGGCGCTGGACCGGTGCCGCAGAGAACTGGCGCCGCTGAAGCTGGGCGATCGGGCCAAGGCGGCATGGCGGCTGGCGGGGCTCATCTGCGATGAAGACGTGGCCATGAACCAGGCGATCGGCAAGCATGGGTTAGCGCTGCTGAACGCGCGGCGGCGGGGGGATCGTCCGATCCAAATCCTGACGCATTGCAACGCGGGATGGCTGGCGACGGTGGATGTCGGCACGGCGACGGCGCCGATTTACGCGGCGCATGATGCCGGGATCAACGTGCACGTGTGGGTCGATGAAACGCGGCCGCGCAACCAGGGGGCCAGTCTGACGGCGTGGGAACTGGGGCGGCATGGCGTGCCACATACCGTGATCGCGGATAGTGCCGGGGGACATCTCATGCGGATTGGAAAGGTCGATCTCTGCATCGTGGGGAGCGACCGGACGGCGGCCAATGGGGACTTGGCAAATAAGATCGGGACGTACCTTCAGGCGCTGGCGGCAAAGGATAATGGTGTGCCGTTTTACGTGGCGCTTCCGTCGCCGTCGATCGACTGGAGCCTAAGCGACGGGGGAAAAATCCCGATCGAGGAGCGCGACCCGGCGGAAGTCACGCGGATTTCCGGGATGACCGCCGATGGGGCGATGGCGACGGTGCGGCTCACGCCCGAATCCAGCCCGGCGGCGAATTGGGGATTCGACGTCACTCCGGGCCGGCTGGTCACGGGGCTGATTACGGAGCGCGGCGTCTGCGCGGCGTCGAGCGCGGGACTGGCGGAACTGTTTCCCGAGCGGCGGGGGTTGGAACATGCGTAGCGGATGGGTCGATCAGGACGCGCAGCGGTGCGTAGACCAGTACGGCGCGGCGGGCGTCAATCGGGATCTAGCGCTTCGCGTTTACACCTCGCGATTGCTGGGGCGCGATCCGAAATTGGTTCTGCATGGCGGGGGGAATACATCGGTTAAAACCATTGGCCGCGATCTGCTGGGCGAGACGATCGAAGTGATTCACGTCAAGGGAAGCGGCTGGGACATGGCGGAAATTGAGCCGGCGGGTTTGCCGGCGGTGCGGCTGGCGCCGCTGCGGAAAACGCGGGCCTTGGCCGCGCTGGGCGATGAGGAAATGGTCGCGATCCTGCGGTCAAACCTGGTCGATCCCGCGGCGCCGACGCCGTCGGTGGAGACGCTTCTGCACGCTTTCCTGCCGCATAAGTTCATCGATCATACGCATTCCAGCGCGGTCCTGAGCATCGCCAATCAATCGGAGGGTGAAACCATCTGCCGCCAGGTGTACGGGGAACGGGCGGCGCTGGTGCCGTACGTGATGCCGGGGTTTGCGCTTTCCATCCGGGCGGCACAGGTTTATGAAGCGCAGCCACAGGTGGAGGGATTGATCCTGCTGCATCATGGCATCTTCACGTTTGGCCAGACGGCGCGGGAATCCTATGAGCGAATGATCGCCCTGGTGAGTCTGGCGGAGGAACGGCGGCCGGCGGGAAAGACGCAGGTGTTTGTCGCGGCTGATTTGCCGCGGGAAAGCGCGCCGGTGGCGCAGATTGCGCCGATGGCGCAGATTGCGCCGATGGCGCAGATTGCGCCGATCGTGCGGGGAGCGTGCAGCATTCCCGATCCATCGGCGCAGGGGGCATATCGGCGAATGGTGCTGGATTTCCGAACCAGTCCGATCATTCTGCAATATGTCAATGGACGCGAGCTTGGGCGATATAGCCAGTCGGGCGTGGTGACGCCGGATCACACCATCCGCACGAAGAATCGACCGCTCATTGCGCCGCCTGTTCCACTGCCGCTGGCGAAGTCGTTCGCCGAAGAGTTGCGCGCGGCAGTTCAGCGTTACGTGACGGAATACCAGGCTTATTTCGCGCGGCAGAATGGGAGGCAGAAGACTCCCAAGCGGCAGCTCGATCCGATGCCTCGCGTCGTTCTGGTTCCGGGGTTGGGATTGTTCGGGCTGGGGCATAATGCCAAGGATGCGCGCATCGCGGCGGATATCGCCGAATCGACGGTTCAGACGATCACCGACGCCGAGGCGATCGGGCGGTTTGAATCCCTGCCGGAAAATGATCTGTTTGACATGGAGTATTGGTCGCTGGAACAGGCGAAGCTGGGGAAGAGCGTTCCCAAGCCGCTGGCGGGACAAATTGCGGCGATCACCGGCGGCGGGGGGACGATCGGGGCGGCGACGGGGAAACTTTTCGCGGACAACGGAGCGGAAGTGGCGCTGCTCGACCTGGACGAGCCCGCGGCGCAGACCGCGGCGCGGCGGATCGGCGGGGCGGCATTGGCCGTTCGATGCGACGTGACGGATGGGGCGTCGGTGGGGGCGGCGTTCGAGGCGGTGGCGGCGAGATTCGGGGGCGTGGATATCGCCGTATCCAACGCGGGGGCGGCGTGGCAGGGACGAATCGGGGAAGTCGATGAAGCGGTCCTTCGCCGCAGTTTCGAGATCAATTTCTTCGCGCATCAGAAAATCGCGCAGGCGGCGGTGCGCCTCATGCTGGCACAGGGAACGGGCGGGGCGTTGCTGTTCAATGTTTCCAAGCAGGCCGTCAATCCGGGGGCGGATTTTGGGCCCTATGGGCTGCCCAAGGCGGCGACGCTCTTTCTTGTGCGGCAATATGCGCTGGATTACGGCAGGGACGGCATTCGCGCCAATGCGGTCAACGCCGATCGAGTTCGATCAGGGTTGCTGACGCCCCAGATGATCGCCGCTCGCTCGGCGGCGCGCGGGATGTCCGAACAGGACTACATGGCCGGCAATCTGCTGATGCGCGAGGTGACGGCCCAGGACGTGGCGCAAGCTTTTCTGCATCATGCTCTGGCGTTGAAGACGACGGCGGACGTGACGACCGTGGATGGCGGGAATATCGCGGCGGCGCTGCGATAGGGAGTGGGGTCAACCAGTCGCGGGAATTCCGAAAGTTATCGCGGGCGATATTCTTACGCCTGCCGGCCACATCAGAAAGAAGATACGGTCCATGTATCGGACACGATTATTGTCCGTGCTGGGCATAGACGCCAAGCAGGTCGATGCCGTAGCAGCGGACGGAAAACACCGGCGGGGAATGAAACTGGGGCAACACGTCCCCGCGCCAGCAGCCGACCAGGACATAATCCGCTTTGTCCCTGTCCGACACCGGTGTGAGGCTTTTCCGAAGACCGTAATTACGCAGCATGCGGGTGGCTTTGTCGGCCATCGTAACGGTGGCATGGAGCGGCGCATGGGCATTGAGCCATTGGACGCCCTGAGTGTAAACCGAACCCCAGCCATAGAAATCAAAATAATCGGGGAGTTTCGGCCCCGGAATCAGCATTCGCACGGGTTCGTTGAGATAAAACCCCTCGTACGGATGACACTGCATGACTTGCCAACCCGACCATGCAATCGCGGCACAAAAGACAGCCGGAGCCAGCTTGTAGCTCATCTGGCCTTTCCAGCGCGTGAGCAATTCGTCCACGGCGAACCCGGCCATTATGGCCAAGGCGGGCACGATGAGAAAAACATGCCGCATCCCTTCATACCTGACGATGCCGGGCAACATCCGCGGCAGCGCCGGGAACAAAATCCAGCACCACAGGAGTCCGTGTTCGAAGGCATGATCCACCTTGAGCAGGCTTCGCAGCGAACAAAGCGATCCCGCGCACATTGTTGCAAGCAGAATCAGCGGCGTGACCGCGATGAGCTGCATGGGAATATAATGCCAGGGAAGATGATTCATCGGATATTTGTGGCCGAGATACGATAACTGTGTGGTCCTGAAATCCCCGGCAAAATCCGAGACGGAATGGAACAGATGCAGCGGATCCCTCCACAGTTCGGGCCAGAACAGATAGATGAATAACGTGGAGGAGCAGATGAACCATCCCAGTTTACGAAGGTCGGAAAACCGATGGTCGCCGCGCAGACTTCTGGTGAGCCACGGGATCAGAAAAATCGGCAGCAGGAAAAGTCCGTCCAGTTTCGCGGTGACGGCCAGAGCAAATCCCAATCCGGCCAGAATCCAGTATCGGGTTTGACCGCGACGGGCGGCCAGATTCAACAGCAGCAGAGCCAGCGTGCCCAATACCATCACCGGAACGTCCTTGGCATTGAAATGGGCGTGGGCGATGAAGCGCGGAAAAAACACCATGAAAACCTCGGCAACCAGTCCCACCACCGGATTGAACAGAAGTTTTCCGAGATAGAACAGCACGAGCAGTCCGGCGCTGGCGGTCAGCAGATTGAGGAAATGTCCCGCGGGTATTGGTTTCCAGCCAAAGTATTTGGTTAGTACGCGCGACACGCCGTAATTGCAGGTCGCATAGAACGACGGATGATTGTGAAGCGTGCCAGGCGCGAAATCGCTTTTGGCTTCGGTAGCCGGCCAAATCATTCCGGCGACCAAAGCAACGGTTTGGCGTCCCCTTTCCATGCCCGACGGTTCGTCATAGCTCAGGCCATAGCGGCCGATTTGCGCGAGGTTGAATGCAAGAAAGGCGATTGCGATTGTAATCGCCCCAAACGCGGGCTTGTATGCCACGGACATCGCGCCGCCCGCAAATTGATATCGAAAAACGTTTGGCAAGGCGGCATTTTACACGCGGCGGCCTGCGGGAAGAATACCCGTCTTTTACAGGCGATGGCGGGGACTGATTAATTCCCTGGCCTGCCGGGCTGATCGGCCTGGCGGCGCAAAGCGTTCAACAGACGACCGACCGTATGAGCCAGCTTTATGAGCAAGGTGCGAATGATGTTCGCATCGGCCAGTACGTTCGCCGCTCGTGGGCGTGGGTGCGGGCGGCATTTGCAGGGAGTTTCCGCCGGAACTGTTGCCGGTTACCTTGCAGGAGGCGTTGGGGTGCAACGGGTTGATGATCCCGCTAGGCGATCTGTCGCCGCCGGCGGCGCAAGTTCAGGCCGCAAACAGCAATGGCCACGAGGCCGAGGCTGGCGGGTTCCGGAAGGTCAACGGATGTGCCGGAGTAGGTATCAACACTGCCGGGTGTCAGTGACAGCGTCCCCGTCCCCTCGGGATCGGCGGGACCGGCAACGAAAAAAGTCGAGCCCGGTGAGCCTGTGAAGAAGAAACCGCCCAGACCCGCGCCTGGGATTACCGGGCCGGCGGGGAAGGACACGGTGTCGCTATCGGAGTTGAAGGTGTAATCCAGATAATACCCATTCACCTTGATCGGGCCGTTGGGGAAGACCTGCGTATGGGTCATGCGTGTGTACTGTTGCCAAGTCGGATTAGCGGGTTCTGCAAGGGCGGGATATCCCATCGATTCGGTCCAGTCCGTGGCGTTGATGGCTTCGGCGGTCCAACCTGAGTTCGTCGTCGTGGGAGTGCCGCCGGTTCGCTTCTTTCCATGATGGCTTCCCCCGCCGCCCTCGCCAGCGTTTTGGGCGCGCTCCGCGGCGCGCGGGATGTCCGAACAGGACTACATGGCCGGCAATCTGCTGATGAGCGAGGTGACGGCGCAGGACGTGGCGCAAGCTTTTCTGCATCATGCCCTCGCCTTGAAGACGACGGCGGACGTGACGACCGTGGATGGCGGGAATATCGCGGCGGCGCTGCGATAGGGACCAGCCGTGCGTGACCGGCACGCGCAATTCTGGCAGAATATTCGCATGCGCGGCGTTCGACTCCACGGCCCGGCCGACCTTCGACTGGAAGAGATCCCCAGCCCCGCCGACCCCGCGCCCGGACAAGCCCTGATCCGCGTGAAGGCGGTGGGGATTTGCGGCAGCGATCTTCACACGTACCAGGATGGCCGGATCGGTACGACGATCCTGCAAAGCCCGCTGGTGCTGGGCCACGAATTCGCCGCTGTCGTCGAGGCCGTGGGCGATGGTGCGGTCGATGGGAATGGCCAGCCGCTCGTTGCCGGCGAGGCCGTCGCCGTCGATCCAGCTCAGCCCTGTCACCAGTGCGAACTTTGCCGCATGGGGCATCCAAACCTCTGCCTGGACCTCCACTTTGCCGGACTCTGGCCCGATGATGGGGCTTTGCGCGAGCGGATGCTCGTTCCGGCATCCACTTGTTTCGTATTGCCGGACAAGACGGACTTTGGGGTTGGCGCGCTGCTCGAAACCTTCGGCGTCGCGCTTCACGCGATCGACCTGGCGAAAATCCGGGTTGGCAACAGCGTGGCCATTCTGGGCGCGGGGCCGATCGGACTGTGCATTCTCCAAGCCGCCCGGCTCGCCGGAGCAACTCCCATTTACGTCACCGACAAATTCGCCTGGCGCCTGGAACTGGCCGAGAAGCTCGGCGCGATCCCCGTCAACTGCGATCAGACCGATCCCGCCGCGGCGGTGATCTCGGCGACCGGCGGACGCGGCGTGGACATCGCCATCGAAGCCGCCTGGGCTGACCAATCCATCCAGCAAGCCGCCGACATGGCCCGCCAGGGCGGCCGCCTGGTTCTGGTGGGAATCCCCGGCGACGATCGCCTGACGCTGCGTCACTCCGTCGCCCGCCGCAAGGGCCTGAGCATCTACCTAGTCCGGCGGATGAAGCACGTCTATTCGCGAGCCATCGATCTGCATCGCCGCGGCCGGATTGACATGGCAAGCCTTATCAGTCAGCGATTCCCGCTGGAAAAAGCGGCCGAGGCGTTTGCGCTCAATGCGCGATATGCTCCGAAAGTCGTGAAGATCATCATCGATATCTGATGCGGCTCGGACCGAAAAAGGCCAAACGCGCAAGCCTTCGACAATCCAAATCGTTCCCGATAGGGCTCGAACCTATAACCTTCGGCTCCGGAGGCCGACGCTCTGTCCAATTGAGCTACGGGAACCTGCTTTTCAAAGAATATCCGCGGTATCTGCGATGAGCAAGACAATGGCTTGGTATCGGTTTGCCGGGTCTGCCCAAACTTCCGGGTGCCGAAGACCGGCCGGGGGACCGGCCGGCTCACTTTCGAAATCGAGCCGGCCGGTCCTCCGGCCGGTTCTTATTGCCCGGATGTTCGGGCACACCCGGTTTGCCAAAACTTCGGGCGGGAGATGCCGCATTAAACCGTTCTCCCGAAGCCTACCAGGGAAATGTCGTCATTCTGGCTGCGGCCGGCGGTGAATTGCTTGACGGCCTTGACCACCTGCTCCACCAGCAGGCGGGGGGAGTAGGTTCCCCCTTGCACGGCGGCATGCACCCCTTTCGTTTCGAGTTGGAGGTCTTGGAGGTTCATGGCCTCAGTGACGCCATCGGTGAACGCCAGGATGCTGTCGCCCGGCTCCAGGTGAACCTGGCACGAGGGGTATTTGATGCCGTCGGAGACGCCGAGGGGAAGGCCGGCCGCCTTGCTGCTGATCGCCTCTCCCACGGTGCGCGTGGCACGGTGGTAAATCAGGGGAGGCGGATGTCCGGCGTTGACCAGCGTTACGGTATGGCTCTCTGGATCGAGGATGGCGGCCAGCAGGGTGACGAACCGGCCCGCGAGTCCCAACTGGTTCATCAAAGAGTTGAGCCTGGTGAAGGCGGCCGCGGGATCGGGCTCCGTCAGCATGCAGAACCGGGCATCGGCGCTGAGCTTGGCCATGAGAAGAGCCGCCGCCACCCCCTTGCCGGCCACGTCCCCGACCAGGACGGCCATGCGCTGCCGCGGCAAGGGGATGAAGTCGTAATAATCGCCGCCGACCTCATAGGCCGGCTCGTAGTGGGCAAAGAACTCGTAGCCCGGGACTTCGGGGAGCTTCAGCGGCAGGATGCCGCGCTGGACTCCGCGGGCCATCTCCAAGTCGAGCTTAAGCCGCTCGCGTGCCAATTCGAGATGGCGGCTGTATTCCTCCAGGTCGATTTGCAAGCGTCGGAGTTTCAGGTGCGTTTCGACGCGGGCGTGCAATTCTTCCATCTGAAATGGCTTGGTGAGGTAATCCACTCCGCCGAGGGCAAAGGCCTTCACCTTGTCCAGCGGCTCGGTGAGAGCGCTGATGAAGATGACGGGAATCCCCTTGAGCTTGTCGTCGGCTTTGAGTTGTTCGCACACTTCGTAGCCGTTCATCTCCGGCATATTGATGTCCAGCAGGATCAAGTCCGGGGGATCACGTCGCGCCGCCTGAAGCGCCAGCTTGCCGCTGGGAACGGGACGGACCTTATACCCGCGGTCCTTGAGCATGCCGGCCAGCACCTGGAGATTGGCGGGAGTGTCGTCCACTACCAAGATGCTGGCGGGTCGCCCGGCACTGCTATTGGGCTTCTCAGGATTCAATGGAGGTCCCGCGTGCTTAATAAATCAAGAAGTTTCTGGTATTGGAAACCTTCGGCCAGGCGGCGCAGCCCTAGAGCAATGCGGGGATCGTGGGCTTCAACCTCGTGAATCTTCGCCAGGAACTGGTCCAGGTCTGCCGTGATGACCGCTTCACGCATCGAGTGGAGGAGGTCTTGCGGCCAGCCCGCCAAGGACTCGGGTGTGAGATCGGCAGGTTCCTCCTGGGCCGCGGCGGCGGGATCCTCGGCGTAAACGTATTGCACTCCCACGTGGGCATGAATCTTCTGGAATAGCTCTGCATCCCTGAACGGCTTGCTGATAAAATCGTCGGCGCCGATCCCCATCAACTCCTGGCGGTTTTCATCCATCGCACTGGCCGTCACCGCGATAATCTTGGGCTTATCGCCGCCGGGCATGGCGCGGATCCGGCGGATCGCCTCATGGCCGTCCATCACCGGCATGCGGAAATCCATCAGGATCAGATGGGGTCGCCATTCCTCAAACTCATGGATCGCTTCCACACCGTTGGCCGCCAGCCGGATCTCGAAACCGACGGGGGCTAGAAGCTGCTCCAGCAGCTGGCGGTTATCGACAGTGTCGTCGGCAATCAGCACCCGGCAGGTTGCCTGCCCGGGCTGGAGTTTCAGTACGTGCCGCGGCTTGTCTTTTGCCTGAACCGCCTGGGCGTCCCCCTCCTTCAAAGGCAGACGAATTGCGAAAACGCTGCCTTTGCCAACCTGGCTGTTTACCGTGACCGTTCCTCCCATCAGGCGAACAAACTCCTGACTGATGGCCAAGCCCAGGCCAGTCCCGCTCCCGGTCTCTCGCCCGGTCTTGGTCTGCTCGAAATGGCGGAACAACTTGTCCAGTTCGTCCGGCGAAATGCCCGGGCCCGTGTCCTCGATTTCGACGCGGAGAAAAGATCCCTTCGCGCCCTCACGGTCCGCGCGCACGCGTAAGCCGATCCCGCCCTGCTCGGTAAACTTGACGGCATTGCCCAGCAGGTTGATGAAGACCTGACGCAGCTTGTTGATGTCGGTCACGATGTATTGGGGGACATCGCCGATCATCTCCACCGAGAACGATAACTTTTTCTCGTCCGTGCGGACGCGGAACATCATCTCCAGGTCTTTGAGCAGGACGGGCAGGTCGAACGTGGAGAGATTCAGGGTCGTGCGGCCCGCTTCGATCTTGGACATCTCCAGAATGTCGTTGATCAGGGCAAGCAGATGCTCGCCGCTACGGTTGATGGTTCCCAGATACTGGCATTGCCGGGCAGTGAGGTCCTGGTCGCGGAGCATCAACTGGGAGAACCCGAGGATGGCGTTCATGGGCGTGCGGATTTCGTGGGACATGTTGGCCAGGAAGACGCTCTTGGCACGGTTGGCCTGCTGCAACGATTGCTCGTAGCGTTTGCGTTCGGTGATGTCGCGGGCGGCGGCAAACACTCCCTGGAGCTTCCGGTCGCGGTCGTAAAACGTGGTCGCGTTGTAGGACACCACGGTTTCCTTGCCGTCCCGGGCGCGCGCGGTGAGTTCATAGTCGGTGAGTTTGCCTTCGGCAAGCGCCCGCTTGATGCCGGCGTCGGCTCGCTCCGGGTTGGTGAAGTAATCCTTAAACGGAGCGCCGATCAGCTCGTCGCGCGTGCATCCAGTGAGGGCCTCCATCTGCTTGTTCACGTCGGTAATGATGCCACGCGGATCGGTGGCGATCAGGGCATCAATGTTGGATTCAATCAGCGAGCGCGTGTAAAACTGCTGATCGCGCACGCGCTGATCGAGCAGCATGCGCTCGGCTTCCACCTGCTTGCGTGCGGTATTGTCGGTGCCGATCAACAGATAACCGATGATTCCCTCTTGTGCGTCACGCAGCGCCGTGACCGACACGATGGCCGGGAAACGGCTGCCATCCTTGCGGATGTAGGTCAATTCGTAGATGTCCTCTATCCCACGCGAGGCCTTGAAAACCAATGCCTCAAAGCCCGGAGTGATCGTCGTCCCAAGCTCGGCGCTCAAGGCTTTGGCGCGCGTAATCACTTCCTGCGGATCAGAAATGTCGGCCGGGGTAATCTTGTTCATCACTTCGGCGGCCGTATAGCCCAGCATGCGTTCGGCGCCGACGTTGAAGATTTGAATGACGCCCTTCTCGTCGGTGGCGATGCTCGAGAAGTTGGCGCTGCTGAAGATCGCGCTCTGCAACGCCCCGGCTTTGAGCACGGCTTCTTCCGCCCGCTTGCGTGGGGTCAGGTCTTCGACGGCCGGAGCCGGCAACTCGACGTCTTGGACTGGAGCAAGTGAATTGACCATATGACACCTCTCCGTTGCGCCACGGTTCCGCACGACCGAAACTGATGCTTTGTATCAATAGAGCGCGGATCATCATCCGCCACTCTCGCGATCAAATGCCGGGTCTGCCCGGGCCTATACTGGTCTGCGGCCCTGGAGAAGACGAACCACTACAACGACCAGGGCCACCACCAGCAGGATGTGGATCAACCCACCGGCCGTGTAAGAGGTGACGATTCCGAGCAGCCACAACACCAAAAGTATGAGTGCAAGAGTCCAGAGCATGGCAACCGTCCTTTCATTTTTGCCGTACCATTCATGGTCCCCGCGCGATCCAGCCACGCAACATGGGCCATTGAGAAACGATGCTTCGACGAAACAAAAAAAAGCCGACGCAAACGAACACCAGCGGTGTTCAACTGCGTCGGCTTACTCGTTAACGGGTCTCCCGGCCGTCGGCCGAGCTGCCCTTTATTTAGTCATCCGAGGACTTCAAATATCTGCCGGGAGCCGATTTATCTATTTAAGGCTTCCCTGACATCATATCATAGGCCTCGTGATCGGCCAAGTAAGGACATTGCCGGAATATCCAGCGGGTCTGAGCCATCAAAGTAGGTGGGTTCTTACGCCGCCAGAGGGCGTTGACTCCAAAATTCCTCCCATTGGTCGTTGAGCCATGCGGAACGCAGCGACAAAACGGATTGCGCGCCGGATT
>Ga0181518_10002128_pt1 | contig 19318 bp, 10 predicted proteins | sample PEATcosm2014_Bin_28_FD_119751 | JGI IMG/M metagenome (GOLD analysis project Ga0181518, IMG submission 119751) | Peatland microbial communities from MTU Mesocosm Facility, Houghton, MI, USA - PEATcosm2014_Bin01_60_metaG | ecosystem: Environmental > Terrestrial > Soil > Wetlands > Peat | place... | reverse complement strand
TGGCCTTCATTGAAAAATGGGTTTTGGGAAGGTTAAGAGTGTGTTTCAGGTCGAGCGTCTTCTCCATTCGTCCTCCGCTAAGTGAGCCAGCCAGTATTATAGAGAACGTGTAAAGAGAGTGTCTAGCTCAGATGCAACTTCCAGCAACTTTAATGCGTCAACTGCTTTGGCGTAGGGGCGGCTTCACGCCGCGCTACGGCGAGGTGAACTCGCCGCTACAGAATCGAGTTGGCACACTACCAAGTCCGCTTCTGCAGAATTGACATGAGTCAGGCTGTGGTAGAATGAGTTGGAGAAGAAAACAAAGGAATAATTGCTATCGCATGCAACTTCGGAGGGCTTGCGGCCATCATTAATTTAGGGCCAGGAGAACCGCTGTAGAGTTTTTCGAATATGCCCGAGGGACACGACATGAGTGTGACGGCAACGAGCGATACCCAGGTTGGCGCTAACGCGGGGGGCGATCCCCACGGCAGCGCGCCGAAGCCCGAGCCCGAGTATCACTTCACTTTTGTGGATTCCACGCTTCCGCCGGTTTCTCTCTTTCGCCAGATTTGGCAGTCGCTGCACGAGCCGAAAAACACCGTTCCGAAAGAGTATTACCGCGGAAAGGTCGCTCTGCCTGCCACCGACCTGCGCCCTTGGATCTTTGATATCCCCAACCAACTAAGGACGCTGTTTGAGAAGCCGAAAAACAACATCGGAAGCGAATATTACCGGGGCGAGGTAGATCTGCCCGCCACGGATATGCGTCCCTGGATCCTCGACATCCCAAACCAGATAAGGGCCTTATTCGAGAAACCGAAGCCCCCCTCGATCCCCATTACCTCCCACCCCGTCGACGTGCCCAACATGTGGCAGGACTATCAACCCCAGTCGGGCTCCTGGATGAATTCCTTGCTGGTTCATCTGGTGGGAGTTGCGATCATCATGCTGCCGTTCCTGATCTCCCAGGTCAACCAGCCGGCCAAAGTGTCCGCAAAAAGCGAGGTGATAGACATTTCGCCCTACTTGGCCGAAATCGAGGCAGCCGGCAAGAAGGCTGGAGGGGGTGGCGGAGGAGGCGACCGCTCGCCCACGCCCGCATCGAAGGGCGCAGTTCCCAGGTTTTCGAGGACACAAGTTGCTCCCCCAATGGCGGTTATTCGAAATCTTCACCCCATCCTGCAGGTCGAGCCAACCTTGTTGGGCCCGCCTGAGTTGAAGCTCCCACAGATGGCTTCCAATTTGCCCAACTGGGGTGATCCGCAGGGTGTTGCGGGCCCGCCTTCCAACGGGCCTGGAACGGGGGGAGGCATAGGTTCCGGTGAAGGGACCGGCATCGGGTCCGGCAAAGGCGCCGGGTTGGGTCCTGGAGAGGGCGGCGGGACTGGCGGCGGGATCTATAGCGTCGGTGGCGGCGTCAGCGCGCCTATCCCGATCTTCAAGCCCGAACCCCCTTACTCCGAAGAAGCCCGGAAGGCCAAGTATCAGGGCACCGTGGTACTGATGATCGTCGTGGACGCCCAAGGCAATGTTACCGACTGTAAGGTAGTGAGGCCACTGGGCCTGGGGCTCGACGAAAAGGCCACGGAGACCGTGCGGACCTGGAAATTCAAGCCGGCGATGCGCAACGCCACGCCAGTTCCAGTACGCGTAATTGTGGAAGTCAGCTTCCGCTTGTTCTGAAGAACAGTTGACGGTCAACAGTTGCCAGTCGACAGTTCTAGTCAGAATCTGCTCTCCGCATTTGGCAGGCTGAACCAAGCCAGACGGTTTCCCATACATTGTTGTCGTGTATCCTTCGCGACCTACCAGTGTCTTGACTGGAATGCAGTGCCGACTTGCAGGTCGGCAAATGCCGGCCTGCAGGCCAGCACTACAAGCCAAATCAGGACACTGCCTCGCAACCGTTCAATTAGACTCCAAACACCAGCTATGGTAATGTAACTGATTGTCCCTGGGAGGTCGTCTAACGGTAGGACTGCAGACTCTGGATCTGCGTATCGGGGTTCGAATCCCTGCCTCCCAGCCAATATTCATGCTGTATTCACCAATTCTCCCCTTTTAGCAACTCTCCGGTGTCAACACTGTGTCAACAAAAACCGGACGATGTCGGCAAGGGTAAGCCCTCTGCCCGGATCTCGACCGAAATGTTTAGGCGCGCCGCCTGTTTATGGCGAATTACTAATTCCTGAGGTCAATACGACGCCATCAGGCCCGCTGGAGACTGGGCAAGTCCGCCTGACCTATGTTTAAAGCATCGAGACTTCCAGTAAGCCGCTAGCGCGGCAGTGTGGTATCTCCACGTCGTCGTAGTTTGGGCATAATCGGTGACCAATTGGGGATTGGGAACGTCACCGGGGCGAGGGAGATTCCCTGCAGGTGAGGTTGATGTTACGGCGCTGGCTGTGGGTGGTGGCGCGGTCGATCAGGGTGGGTTGGGCGGTGCTGTTCGCGCTGACCTGCCTCGCCGAGCGCCCCCTTTTTCTCTTAACGGCGCCCGTCGTGGGAGCGCACTGGGTGGCGACAGCCAGCTTGGCACTCAACCGCCTAAAGCTTGCAGCGACCGGGTGGGCCATCAGCCGTCTGCACCGTGCAACGCCGCTGCCAGGTGTGTTTGCCTTTGCGGCAACTCTCGGCTTCTTGAATCTCGAGGCGTGGCTGCCCTTCGACTTTCCGGGCCTCATCAGGCTGGCGATGGATGCCGTCCAGGACGCCCGCTATTGGGATTCGCTCGCGACCATGGTCACTCAGCATGTGTTCTTGCTCGGCAGTTTGATCGCGGGGGGTCTGCTCAGCCGCCCGCCGCAAACGCCGTTATCGCTCTTCGGCGAAACACCACGTTGCGGCGTTGTCTTGAGTATTGGGCGGGTTCTCAAGCCAGGTGGCGAACCTGCAACGACCGCCCATCCCATGGCCTCACTCCACTTGACAAGCTATCCTCCCAATTGGTGAGCTTTCCTCTGTGCCAACAGCGGGGATTTCGAATTTCGATCCTCGATTCTTTAACGCTACCTGGACTCGTCGACCACCTCGATGGCGTTCAACATGGCATAGTTTCGGCTCGGCACGAAGCTGAGCCTGAGCAGGCCGTGGGGATCCGGCTCGAGTCCATGGATGGTCTTGTCCAAAGCGCGGTTAGCGCCGTCAGCTTCCTTGAAAATGTCAAAGTTGTGGAGCAGCGTTACGCCGTTACAGAAGACATCGAAGACGCGCGAACCCTTCCCCCCCAAACCGGAATTGAGCACCCCGAAGTAGGTTTCGGCGAAACGAAGCGTTACGGCATACGTGCCGGACGCCACGGGAATGGCATAGTCAAAGTTGCCGAATCGCTCCGCTGTGTAGAGATCGGGATCAGAAGTATTCTGTATGGGGCCCGCGTGCGCACCGAACCGGCCGTGCATGAAATAACAGTCAGGACTCCACAATCGTCCCTCGTGGTCGGTGTAAGAATCTTCGCGGGCCACCAGGCGAATGGGACGCATTTTGCCAGTCATGCCGGGCACAATCTCCAAGGCGTTGAGGATAGGTTTCTCACGGGAAGTCGACCGAAAGCGGAGGTGAAGGTAACCATCCGATGCGGGTGTTACGTCCTTGAAAACACGCTCGTAGGCGATGCTACTCCCGCCCGCCGAGGCATAGATATCGAAATCCTCAAGCAGCGGCCGGCTGTTCATGTCGACAGCAAATATCCTGCTGCTTTCTCCCCCTCCCGCAAACGTTGTAGGACCGAATTGCGTCTCCGCGAAGTAGAGTCGCAGCTCGTAAACGCCTTTCTTAAGAGGGATGTCGTAGGTGAACTCGCCCGCCCGTGATTGCCGGTACATCGTTGAGTCGAGAGATCGGGTGATGGGCTGTGTCTCGGCCGTAAAAGGCTGGCCACCCTTGAAGTAACGATCGCTCCCCCAGGTTTTTCCCCTCCTGTCGATAAAGTTCTGCTTGGAATAACCCGCCAAAATCCTGATCTCGTCACTCGGGGCTGGGGGGGCAGGGACAGAAGTGTTTTCCTCGCCGCTCCTCGCGGGAACCACTTCGCTGGAGTTGTTTCTTGATCTCCAGGAAACGGCCACCACGCCCACGACAAGCAGTCCCAAACCGATAACCAGAATCGGGAGCGGAATCCGTTGCCCGGGAGAGGCAGGGGCTTCGGCGTCAATCGCACCCGGCTTAACGATCTCCGGTGGCGCCAGGGAGTCATTAGGAAGCGTCTGGGGCGGAGAACCGCCCCCTGGCAAGACAGCCTCATCCCGCTTCACAAATTGCGGCGTGTAACGTCCCGCCTCGAGCAGGATCATCATCGGATGCCGGGCGCCCTCACCTTCGTAATACTTGCTCAGTTTGTCCCGTAACCGATGGGCCTCCACGCGGACGATGGAACTTATCCCAGGGTCAAAATCAGCAGTCCTCCCCAGCGCATCGACGGCGATGCTGTACTCGTTGAGGTCCTCAATAGCGCCTTCGAGAGACTTCTCACAGAGGTATTTCAGGAGCCGGGAAAGGTTGGGTGATTTGGCAAAAGACTGTGACGCAAGTACCCTACCAAGCTCGGCCCTCTCCTCGGGATATGTCGTTCCCGAAGGCATATCTCCACCCTCCTCTCTGCGGGTAAGCTTATAGCACAACAAGTCCTGAGTCGCAATATGTCTATAATCCCGCGTCAAAAAGTGCGTTACGTAACATCTAACCTGACGATCTGACGCTGGCAGCCCTCTCATGTAACAGTCTACTAACGCCTGTAGACTTGACTGTAACTTTCAGATAATACGAGACTCTGCACGCCGAGATTAGCTTCGCCACCTCGCAGCGGGGGTGGCTTTTCAGCAAACTTGGCCGCCGCCGGATCCTCAAGCGAATGATCGCCAAGGAAATCCTCGAAGCAATCGGCATTCATCGGAGGTGGTCGTGATTTGCGAACTTTCATTCCGGTGGTCAAGCCCACCGAATATCTTCATCAGGCGTGAAGCCCAGGGGGACTTAATGCACGCCCAGGAGGGAATTTGATGAGAAGGATGCTGTACATATTAGGGGTCACGGTGATTTGCTTACTAATCGCGCGGCCAGCGCCGGCGCAATCGTTCTTCGCGAGTATATCGGGAACGGTTGTGGACAGCAGCGGCGCAGTGATACCCGGGGTTGAGATCAAGATCAAGAACTCAAGCTCCGGGGTAACTCGAACCCTCACTTCAAACCAAGACGGCTATTTCTCGCTCACAGAGGTACCTGTCGGCATGTACGAGGTTTCCGCCTTTCTGGCGGGATTCGACCGATGGGTCAGCGTCGGCAACGTCTTAAACGGCGGTGACAGCCGGACGATCAATGTAACGCTCAGAGTGGCCTCGGCCACCACCAAGGTCGAGGTTACGGAGAAGGTCACGACGATAGCGACGGTGGACAACGGAGATAAAACCGACGTGATCTCCTCGAGCGACCTTTCAGATTTGTCGCTGGTGAGCCGAGACGCTGCCGAGTTCATTAAGATTATGCCGGGCGCAGCGATGTATGCCAACGGCGGCGTCAACCGGGCGGCTTACGTTGGTGAAACCATCGGCATCAACAACAGCTCCATTTCGGGCAACACCGGAGGCCTCAGTTCGGTCTCCATCAACGGCCAAGCGGTGGACATCACCCAGGACGGGCAACACGTCTTTGACCCCGGCTCTTCGGGTGCTGCTACTCCGGTCAATCCGAATCCAGACATGATTTCGGAAGTCAAGGTTCTGAATGCTAGCTTTTCAGCCGAGAACGCCAAGGGACCTGTGGTGGTCAACACCGTCACCAAGGGGGGAGGCAACACCTTCCACGGCGCTGCCTACATGTACGCCCGCAACGACGCAATGAATGCCAACGACGCGTTCAACAACAGCGTGGGAGCGGCCAAGCCACCCAGTTCCTATTACCATCCGGGCGGGAACATCGGCGGCCCTCTGATTATCCCTGGAACGGGCTTCAACAAGAGCCGCCAGAAGGTGTTCTTCTTCGAGGGCTACGAGAATTATCACCAGCAACTCGATGGCGGCGTTGACCGCGATTTCGTGCCAACACAGGCCATGTTGAATGGTAACTTCAGTGCTCTCGCAACCTACGGCAGCTCGGTTGGACGCCCAACCCTGGGGGTTGTTCCCACGGCGCCACCCTTGACGGGCGGGAGTTCCTGGCTGGGGTTCAACCAGAGGGCGGCGGCCGGCTGCACCATTGCCGGCGGCGTGCTTTCGTCGGCCTGCGTTTCTCCCAGTGCCCAGGCCTTGATGAAGGCGTTCCTCCCTGCGCCTACCAACGGCGATCCGCAGGACCATAACGGCTTCAACTACATCCAATCGTTTTCAGTGCCCCAGAACTCGTGGCAGAACGTCGCGCGCGTGGATTACAACATCAGCACTAACACACGAGCGTACGTCACTTGGAGCCGGCAACGTGAAGTCCAGAACCAACCGCTCGGCCTGTGGGCAAGTACGGGGTCGGACTGGGCGGTTCCGGATGCAACCGACGTGGTGGGAGCCAACGGCTCGGATTTTGTCGCCGTCAGCCTGGTTCACACCTTTTCGCCGACCATGACCAGCGAAACCCGGTACGGCTACACCAAAATCAACTTCCCCAATGCGCCTCAAGATCCCACAAAGTTGCTGCGAGCGGATATCCCCAATTTCAATTTGAAGGGCATCTACGGCAATCCAACGGCTCCGGACCTCACAAGCTGGAACAACTCGATCCCCAATCTCGGCGGGTCCAACCTGGGCGCCGACTTCCACCCCACGATGATTTGCTACAAGGGCATCCCCAGCGTGTCGGAGAACCTCACCAAAGTGCTCGGGACGCACACCATGAAGTACGGCTTCTATTTCGAGCACGTCTACAACCGGCAGGACAACTGGGGTGAGTACATGGGAGTGCTCTATTACGAGCAATGGTCAACGCCAACGGGGAATAACTATGCTGACGCCTTGATGGGCATTGGACAAGGGAGTTACTACGAAGCTGCACTGCCGCCTCCCTCAACGCTCGCGCAGAACATTGCTGACTGGTATGCCCAGGACGACTGGAAGGTGAACCGCCGGCTTACCGTTCAGTACGGTCTGAGGTTCGAGCATTACGCCAAGCCGTACGATGGTGACGGCAACGGTATGGCCGTGTTCAATCCTCTCCTTTACCAGAGTGATCCCACCAAGTTTGCTCAGAACGAAACCAACACCGGTGTCCTCTGGAACAAGATCGATAAGTCCATCCCCCTCTCCGGCGCCAACAGCCAGTTCCTCTTCTTCTCCCCGCGCCTGGGCGCTGCTTACGATTTGTTTGGAACCGGCAAGACGATTCTCCGCGGCGGCTGGGGTAAGTATCGCGCTTACGACTCGGTGCAGAGCGGCAATTACACCGGGCCAGTCGATACCGCCCTTGGTTCCGTGGGATGGTCGTGCGGCCAGAACGATCCCCTCTGCCCTACTTGGGAGGGAATCGACGCCCACGCCATGGCCGTGCCCACCTTCGGCAGTGCACAAATTGGAGCGGCCTCCACCGTCGCTGTGTATAATCCCAAAGATCATGAACAGCCGCTGGTCACCAATTACGTCTTTTCCATTGACCAGAGGTTGCCTGGTAAGTTCCTGCTCGAAGCATCCTATGTGGGCAACCACTCGGACTTCCTACAAGCCCAACCCAACGTCAATGCCGTCCCGGTAGGTTCGCTGTTCAAGGTATCTTGCAGCATCACGACTACGGCCTGCCAGGACAGCGCTCGTCCGTACCAGAATTTCACCCAGGTGAACGAAACCAATACGACGGGCATCGCGCGGTATGACTCTCTCCAGGTGAGCGTGCTCCGCAATGTTGGCTTCCTCGCCTTGCACGCCAATTACACCTGGTCCAAAGCGCTGGGCGATTTCGGCAACTTCCCCACCGGCACGATGTCCGACTTCGGACAGAATTATTACTACGGTGTCTCACCCAACAACCGCGCGCAGGTGTTGAACTTGGCCTACGTCTTCAATATTCCAGGCACTCACCAAGGCAACAAGTTCACCAGAGGCGCGACGAATGGCTGGCAGATTTCAGGCATCTCCACCTTTCAAAGCGGCGCTAATGAAACCTCCCAATCCTGGAACCTGAATTACGCGCAAGCCAACCTGACCCAGACGGTGGGTACGACCACCACGACTCTGGCCTATTACGACAATGTCCATCTGTTGGGGACCCCGGATTTCACCCTGCAGCCGACGATCACCTGCAACCCCAAGAAAGGCTTGACGGCGCCCCACGAATACCTCAACCCGGCCTGCTTTGCGCCCGCGTCCGCAAACGGGGGCTTCGGGACGGGTGGGATGCCTAACCTGGCGGGTCCGGCGTTCTGGCAAAGCGACCTTTCGCTGATGAAGAACTTCAAGATCAGCGAGCGGCAAAGCCTCCAGTTCCGTTTTGCCGCGTTTGACTTCTTGAATCATGACCTGCCGTCGTTTACCACCGGCGATAGCAACCTCCATGCCTCGTTCAATGCTCAAGGCCAACTGACGAATCCCAATTTCGGCATTGCCCAGTATGTCTTCGGACATCGGATCATGGAAATGGGAGTGAAGTACACTTTCTAGATAGCGTCGGGTCTTGGTCGTCGTTCGTTCACAAAGGGGTGGCCCTCTCGGCCACCCCTTCGTTCATTAGATGGGGCGAGCATCTGACCCTTGTCCGATAAAGCAGTGGCCCGCCATCGCCACGCCATGTATGATACTGCCCATGCGCTTCCCGTCGTTCGTTCTCTGTTTCGTGCTCACAGCCACCCTCCCCGGTTTGTGTCCCGCCCAGCAAACGCGTTTCGATGCGATGGCACGGAATGCCGAAGCAGCGCGCACGGCGGATCGGTTGCAGGACGCGATCCGGCTGTACCGCCAAGGCGTGGACCTGCGCCCTTCCTGGCAAGACGGTTGGTGGTGGTTGGGAAGCCTATACTACGAGCAGGATCGCTTTCCTGAGTCCCAAACGGCGCTGACACGCTTTGTAGCTTTGGCGCCCAAACCCGGACCGGCTTATGCCTTTCTGGCTCTCTCGGAATACGAGACAAAGAACTACGCGGGCGCGCTCGAGCATCTTCAAGAATGGGCGCTCGCGGGCTCACCCGGCAATGAGGAGCTTATTGATGTGGCAAGCTTCCACTGGGCCCTGCTGCTGACCCGCGAGAGCCGCTTCGTACAAGCCCTCTACCTGCTCACTGCCAAGGCCCAAAAGCGCGGGGGCAGTGCGGCGCTGACGGAAGCCATGGGCTTGGCTTCCCTCCGCATGGCCCGCCTTCCCGAGGATTATCCGCCAGAGTGGCGAGACCGGGTCTGGCTGGCGGGCAAAGCGGCGTTCTACGCTTCCGTGGTCCCGCACCAGTTCGATCGGGCTCAAGATTACGAAAACAAGCTGTTGCTGCATTATGACCAGGCGCCGGAAGTGCACTACTTCCGAGGCACCCTGTTCGGCTTCCAAAAGAAACGGGAACAAGCCAAGAATGAGTATCGTCAGGAACTGCGAATCTCACCCCACCACGCTCCGGCCATGATGGAGCTTGCGCGCCTTGACCTTGACGATGGCCAGTTGGATGAGGCCTTGTCGTTAGCAAGGCGCGCCGACGGACTCGAACCCAAGAACCCCTCCGCACATCACGTCCTCGGCCAGACTCTATTTGCCAGCGGCCATCTTCAGGAAGGCGCCAGGGAATTGGAAACTGCCAGACAATTGGCTCCCGACAGCGCTTCCATTCGTTTCCACCTGATGACGGTTTACCAGAAACTCGGACGGACCAAAGACGCCGAACACGAAAAGGCTATTTTCGAAACCCTCAGTGGAAAGCGAGAGGTCCTGCTGCCCCCAGAAGAATTGCAGGAACTCTTGCGCAATCAGCAGCCGGGGCAAGAAAGATGAGGACACGAGCCGCAACCCTCTGCCTCGTCCTTGTCGCGCTCGGGCTTCTGCCGGCCACCGCGGCGTCGGAGCAAACGGGTTCCGCCGCGCCGCCCGATTCCACCTTCGAGCAGTTATCGCGTGCAGCTGAGCAGGAGCGGAGCCAAAACCATGACGATGACGCAATCGCGCTCTACCGGCGCGCCCTCACAATGCGACCGGAGTGGGACGAGGGGCTCTGGAACCTGAGCAGCCTCCTTTACGAGAAGGAGAAATACTCCGAGGCACGCGACCGTCTGCGCGTATTCGTCGCCGACCAGCCCAGAGCGGGCATGGGCTGGGCGCTCTTGGGCCTCAGCGAATGTCAAACCCGCGAGTACGCGCGCGCCCTCGACCACCTTCGCCAAGCCATGACCTTCGGCGTGGGCGGCAGCCAGGGCATGGCGCGTTCCGTCTTCTATTATGCTGCGGTGTTGTTAACCCGATTCGAAATGTACGACCAGAGCCAGAGCCTGCTTTTCGAAATGGCCCGCTCAGGGCAGGCAGAGTCGTTCCTGGTGGAACCGCTCGGCTTGGCGGTGCTGCGGATGCCGCTTCTGCCCGCGGAGATTTCCCTGGACCGTCGTGAGATGGTCCAGTTGGCCGGCAGAGCCGCTCTCGCGCTCAACAGTCAGCACCAGGACGACGCCGAGAAACTCTTCCGCCAGATGACCACCACCTATCCCAACGAGCCTGGAGTCCACTTTTTGTTGGGCGCCTTCTTGATGAACGTGCGTCCGGAAGAGGGCGTTCGAGAGATGCAGCACGAGCTCGAGATCGCGCCATTTAACGTCCCGGCGAAAGTTCGGCTTGCGGAGGAGTACGTGAAGGAAGGGAAGCTCGATCTGGGGCTGTCTATGGCAGAGGGGGCCGTCAAACTCGAACCCAAGGATGCCTCCTCCCACATGGCCCACGGGGAAGCCCTCCTCGCAAAGAAAGATTCTCCAGGCGGAATTGGGGAACTGGAGAGGGCACGGGACCTGGCGCCGGAAAACGCGATGGTTCACTGGGCGTTGTTCCGCGCCTACTCGGAAGCGGGCCGGACCGAGGATGCCCGCCAGGAGAAGGCGGCGATCGAAAAGCTGGCCCGGACGTCGTCGCAGCCATGACCTGCTGTGGCATTGGCCTCACGCGGTGATTCGGAGGGGCAACCCTCGTGGTTGCCCGTACGCGCGCTACGGTTGGCCCTGCTCCACCAGAGGATTTCGTGAGTAGAAAACTCGGTACCAGGATGATGGGTTGCGCTTGCCTTCTAGTGGCGAGCGTGGCGAGCCTCTTTTGGAAGCTGCCGGCAAGCACACAGCCGCATCCGGCGCCGATCCACTTCGTATTCCAGTCCATCGATTTCTCTCTCGACAGTTGCGAGACTCCCGAAAGGCACGCCCCTGAAACCATGGCTGGCGGCGTAGCCGTTTTCGACTACGACAACGACGGGTACCCGGACATCTTCTTTACCAACGGGGCCGATGTCAAAACCCTGCAAAAATCCTCGCCGCGCTACCGGAATCGGCTCTTCCACAACAACCGCGATGGAACTTTCACCGACGTCACGGATAAAGCCGGGCTGGCAGGGACCGGTTACGACACCGGGGTCGCTATCGGAGACTACGACAACGATGGCTACGAGGACATCTTTGTAGGCGGGGTGTATCACAACACCCTGTACCACAATAATGGCGACGGCACTTTTACCGATGTTACCGAAAAAGCCGGCTTGGCACGCCTCGACAAAGAGTATGGACCGCTCTGGTCGGTGGGCGCCGCATGGGTGGACGTGAACAACGACGGCCTGCTGGACTTGTTCGTGGTGAATTATCTCAGTTGGGACGTTAACCACGAGCCGGACTGCCGTTACAACGGCAAACCGGAGTACTGCCACCCGAAGTTTTACAAAGAACTGCCCAACCAGTTATTCCTGAATAAGGGAGACGGCACCTTCGTCGACGTTTCCGCGGAATCGGGGATTCGATCTCACCCGGGCAAAGGCATGGGGGTTGGAGTCGCCGACTACGACGGCGACGGCCTACCGGACATCTTCGTCGCCAACGATAAGCTCTTCAACTTCCTCTTCCACAACAAGGGAAACGCCAAGTTCGAAGAAGTCGGTTTTGAGGCCGGTGTGGCTTTGCCCGAACATGGCAACCTGATCTCCAACATGGGCGTCGATTTTCGCGACCTCTCAAACGACGGCTGGCCTGACATCGCTGTCGTCGCACTCGCCAACGAGACCTTCCCCCTTTACCACAACACCGGCAAGGGAAGGTTCGAGGAAATAACTTCGGAAAGCGGCATGACAACTCTGTGCAACTCCATGTCCGGGTACAGCCCTAACATCGCCGACTTCGACAACGATGGCTGGAAGGATCTCTTCGTCAGCCGCGGAGACGTGCAGTCTCCGGCCATGGCTGATCGGGCACAAATCGATCAGCCCAACACCGTTTTCCGTAACCTGGGGAATGGCCGGTGGCTGGCGCTGACCGAAGAGGCGGGATTCACGGCCCAACCGCCCCGGCGCCACCGCGGCGCGGCGATCGGGGACTTCAAACACAACGGCAAGCTCGACGTGGTGGTGACTGCGCTCAGCGCTCCCGCGGAAATCTGGATGAACGACAGCCCGGGAAACAACCACTGGTTGGAACTCAAACTCGAGGGCACGAAGAGCAACCGGGACGGCATCGGGGCGCGAATTCGAATTTCCGTCGCTGGTCACGCGCAGTTCAATCACATGTCTACTGCCGCTGGATACGCCTCCTCCAGCGCCGGCCCCGTTCACTTCGGCCTCGGCCAGGCAAACAAGGTGGAGGAGATTGAGATTCGCTGGCCTTCAGGGATTAAGCAGGTGCTCAAGGACGTGCCTGCGGACCAGATTCTCCGCGTCAGGGAAGCACAGTAGCCCGGCACGCTACTGCTTTGAAGATACCCGGGAACGCGGGCCTCCTGCCCGCCTTTCGCGCCGCAATTGCACGCACGCTGCGGGCAGGATGCCCGCGCTCCCGGGTACTTCATGGTTTCAGGGTGCCCGTCCGCGACCGGCCGGCGGCGCTCACGGTTCCGGCTGAGGGCCTTCCTGGCGAGCTTTTTGGTTGAGGCGAAGCACGATCTGGCGTTCGCGCTCTCCATCTTCTTTTCGATTCAGCCGGTAATAGAGCGCCGCGAGTTGCACGTGGACCTCTTGAAAGTCCGGCGACTCCCGCGCCACTTGTTCCAAATCCTTTTGTGCCGCGTCCAGTTTTCCCAGCGCGAGATTCAGCGCGCCAACTTGGAAGCGCGCGCTGAGGGATTCGGGTCGAAGCCTTAACGCCCGCCCCAGGTAAGGGGCGGCTCGAGCATTATCGCCGCGGAGGCGCAGCAAACGGCCGTAATGAAAATTGGCGTCGAAATCGTTCGAGTCGGCTTGGACCGCGCGCTCGAAGGCCGTCTTTGCGCCTTCATTGTCCCCGCCCTTCACGAGAGCCCGCCCATATAATGACCAACCACCTGGGAGTTGGGGATCTCGATCGAGGGCGAGACGGATCGTCTCCGCAGCCCCTTTACTGTCCCCTGCCGTAAGTTTCGCCGCCCCCAGCAGCAGATTGGCCTGCGCGGTGTCGCCGTCTTTCAGAATGCGATCGATGACCTGCTCACCCTTCTTCACTTGGCCGTCGCGGATGAGCGCCGTCCCCAGCGCATAATCTACGGCACGGTCGTCCGGATGAGCCTGGTAAGCGGGTTCGAGAAGTTTCACCGCCTCCGCGTTTTTCCCCAGGCGCAGGTAGCAGTCGGCGAGAAGATAGAGCGCTTGGCGATTGTCCGGCTGCAGGCGGCGCGCTTTTTCCAACTCGGCAACGGCGCTCCCAAAATCCCCTTGCTTGTACCACGCCAACGCGAGGTCAAGGTGGAGGATTGGGTCGCCGGGCGCCAGTTTAAGGGCGGCGCGATATTGCTCGATGGCTTCGTCGAATCGTCCCAACGTGACGAGCGCAATGCCCAGGTTGGCGCGCGCTGCGATCATCTCCGGATGAAGCCCGATAATCTCGCGGTACTTGTGCACCGCCAGTTCTGTATCGCCGCGCTGCTGGGCTTCGTCCGCCTGCTGAAACAGTTGCTGTGGGTCCTGAGCGTGCGCTGGCCTTGCGCCGGCGAGTGCAAGAATAAAAAACGCCGCGCTCCAGCCAAGTCTTGCCGTCGACCAGAACTTTGCGGTCACGGAGCTTGCTACCCTCGTGAGGATAACCGCCTGCGCTGCCGTCAACGCGCCGAGTCTTGGAACTTCATGCATGGCGGCGAATAGTTTACCCCAGAAACTCTCTGAAAACCGGGAGAAGTTCGAGGTTTATTCTCACTCCCCTCGGGTGTAGACTACTGTGCCGTGCGACACGGAAAACATCTTTGGTTTGCTCGTCCGGCAAGCGAGCGTTCGAGTCTCGGCCAGCAGCCGCTGGAGAGGAAACCGGCTCTTCAACCGGGAACGAGACCGGGGACGACCAACAAGCCCGTGAAGGGCGCCAAGATGATTCTCCCGCATCGCTAGCGACGTAGACGGTCATGCCCGGGTCGATTGCGGGCATTCGGCGCGGCTGGCATTATCGGCGTGCGCGATGCCAAAGGCGGAAGATCGTTGGCAAGGAGGTAATCCGTGAGGCGAAGAGAGATTTTGAAACTGGCGGCGGCCCTTTCCTTTTTCCCCTGGCGAAGGGCGGCTGGCGCAGTCTCAAGAGGCAAGATGCTTTACTTCACGCGCAGCGCGGCTGGCGAACACGCCGTGGTGAAGCGTCGCGGCACTGAGCCCAGCGTTTCTGAGAAGAGCATGATCGAGATGGGCCGACTCCGCGGGTTCGACGTGGAGTGTACGAATGACGGGCGAGTTTTCGAAGGCGGCCTCAGCGGCTATGATGCCATCGCTTTCTATACTTCGGGTGATTTGACGCGCCGCGCGCCTGACGGTTCGCCGCCCATGTCCGCGGCGGGCAAGCAGCGATTGCTGGAAGCGATCGCGCAGGGCAAGGGCTTTATCGGATTTCACTCCGCCGCTGACACGTTCCATTCGCCGGGCCGGCGCTACCAAAACCAGACGGATGTAGATCCCTACATCGCCATGCTGGGCGGCGAGTGCCTGGCGCACGGCGCGGAGCAGGAGGCATCCTTGCTCGCCGGGTCGTCATTCCTCGGAAAAAGCATTGGCGTGCCCGGCCAGGGACTGTCGTTTACGGACGAGTGGTGCACGTTCAAGAACTTCGCCAAAGATCTGCACGTGGTGCTGGTGCAGGAGACCCGCTACCTGAAGGGCCGTGCCTACCGGCGGCCGGACTACCCCTGCACGTGGGCGCGCAAACATGGCCAGGGCCGCGTGTTCTACACATCGATGGGGCACCGCGCGGACATGTGGACCAACCCGTTCTTTCAGGCCATCGCCCAGGCCGGACTCGAGTGGGTGCTGGGGCGATTCGATGCGGACGTCGCAGCCAACATCGACGAGGTGACGCCAAAGGCGAACCAGTTAAGAAGTTAGTGTCCCTGGAAGTCGACAACCTGCACAAGACACTACATTTGCGGAAGGAGAAATCATGACAAACCATCGACCTGTTTCGCGGCGCGACTTCATGCAGACCGGCGCGGCGATGTTGGCCGCCGTGGTGCTGGGGGCGAAAACACATGTCCCGACGGCGCCCGACCCTCGCAAGACGCGCAGTTACAATGAAAACATGGATTATCGCCGCCTGGGCCACACCGGCCTCATGATCTCCGTAGTCAGCATCGGCGGACACTGGAAGCGCATTCCGTTCAAGCCCGGCAGCGAGGATTTCAAGAAGAATCGGCGGGACGTCATCAATGCCTGCCTCGACTGCGGCATCAACTACATCGATGCCTGCTGCGAGCCGGAGGTGGCGGTGTATGCCGAAGCGGTGAAGGGCCGGCGCGAGGAAGTTTACATGGGCTTCGATTGGACGCTGGCGCGCGGTCCATCCGTCGCCGGTTCGCTCGACAAGCTCAAGCAAGGCATGGACGACGGCCTGAAGCAATCCGGACTGGAGTACGTCGACTTGTGGCGGCTCACGATGATGGAGCAAACCACGAAGAACTCAGAGCGGGAAATCGAAAACGTGATGGCGGCGCTGGAGTGGGGGAAGAAGACGGGCAAAGCGCGATTCACCGGCATCTCGACACACCATCGCCCCTGGATCGCCGAGGCTGTGGCCAGGTATCCGCAAATCGAGGTTGTAGTGACGCCCTACAGCGCGGGCAGCAAGGAGAAACCCGTGGGCAGTATGTTCCAGGCCCTGCGCAAGCACGATGTGGGCATGATCGGCATCAAACCGTTCGCCAGCGGCAACCTGTTTGCTTCGCGTGGCACGCCGGATTCCGACAGCAAGCCCGAGGACGACCAGCGCGCCCGCATGGCCCTTCGCTACGTGCTCTGCTGTGACGTCCTGAGCGCCGCCATCCCCGGTCTCATCACCGTTGACCAAGTGAAAAACGCCGCGGCCGCCGTGAAAGAGCGCCGGGAATTTGAAACCGCCGAAGCCGCGCACTACCAGGATCTGACCGCGCAAATGTGGAACAACCTGCCCGCCAATTACCAGTGGTTGCACGATTGGAGATGGGTGTGATTCGACGCGGGCCCCCATGCGTGGGGAACGTTCTCCTGGTGCATCACGAGGCGGTGTCGGAATCGGCAAGTCTGAACCCGTCGAGCCCCCAGCAGGAAGGGAAAGTTGCACGGCTTGCGGCGCGTCTGGCGAGCGCGTTGATTCGGGTGTATTTCCACTGTGCCCCAACGATGTTCTCACCCGCAGGTTGATCTATAGTGCGGGGTTTCCGAACAGTCAGCTGCGCCTCTTGTGCCCACCGATGGTCGCATTTTCGCCGTATTGGAACGCCTTAGCCGATTGAATACTTGGGCGCCAGCAGAGACAACGGTCAAGTAAGCATTGACCGTGGTCTTTACCGGCCGCCTTGACGGTTTGCCGGCTTTTCGGTGAAGTGAGAGACATGGTGGAGAGTGGTTGCGGTTGCGAGCCGCGGCGCCCCGCCAGACGTCGCGCTATGTTCGGAGGGCGGACCCGCACGTACATCCCTACCAGATTGGATGGCGATTTCCACCCGCGCCCGATTGGGCGCCCGGTCAACAGACCGATTGAAAACGGCCTGTGCAATCGTTCGCAGCTTCAACCCGAATTCCGGCCACTGCTATTCGACGACGCCATGGTTAAAGATGTCGTCCAACAAGGGGAAGAGTATTTCTGTCACTTCAGCGCGACTCTGAAGAGCGGACGCGGTGTAAGTTCGACGGTCCGGCTGACGCTTGTCTGTGATCCCTCGATGGTGAAGGAATTGCGGCGAGGACTCCCTCTGTTTTGTGCACTGACGCCGAACGACTTTCCTTCAGGCTCCGGATATTGTATACCTATGCCCACCTTATGCTGAGGAGCGCGCGCATGATCAAAAGACAGCGCCTAGCTTTCGAACTGTCCCTCATCGTTTGTGCCACTCTTCTACCGGGCAATGGAGTGCGTGCTCAAGATCGGGAGGAGCCCGGCAAGCCGGTCGGCAAGGTCTCCGTCGCCGGAAACCTGATCCTGATGGAGCTGGACGAAGGCGCGCTCGGCCGGGAGAACCTCTTCGACCTGGGGCATTATACCCTTCACTTCACGCCCGGACGGGCAGGATACCGCGTCGAAAACCTCCCGTTGAAATGGGATGCGGACTTCGGCCAGCAAATCACTGACCCTCGGGTCACGCTGCACAGCTTTTCATTTCCTTTTTCCGGGAAGAGTTGGGATTCGTTCTCGGTCGGCGTTACTGGATCGATTCGGTTCGGGGAAGCGACCAATGCTGGTAACTTAGGTCCCGGCTCCGGCTCCGGACCCCGCGACCAAGGTGGCGTTTCGATTGGCCGCTTCGACCCGCTGAGCGACGCGGCGGCGAGTTTGACGAACACCGTTGCGGCGATCTGCGTATTTTTCAAGCCTCGCATGACCGGCGATCGCTATGTGAAGGAACTCGCTGATCGCGCGGTCGTGACCTGGGACGTAACCGAACCGTACGGGAACATCCAAGACTTTACGTGGACTAAGACAACCAACCGGTTCCAGGCTGTGCTTCACAAAGATGGCGCGATCGAGATGTCGTACGGTCAGCTTGCGGCCAAGGACGCTATCGTCGGTATCTACCCGCTGGTCTCTGGCGCGGCAGAAAAACCACTCGCCTCCCTCGCCGCTACGAAACACCCCCCGGTCGCTGCCCATCTCGACCTTAGAGACCTAAAGCTTTCTGTCGTTAACGGCTTGTTCCTGAAGATCACCTTCGAAACCGCCGGACCTGTTTTGCCCGAAGGTGATTCGGGCCTCTCAGGGATCGCCTACCGGGTCTTTTTTTACATCCACAAGCCTTCTACGGCGCCCGCAAGCGCTGCGGCTCGCGCGGATGCCGTGTGGACGATTCGCGGCTTTGCATTTCAGAACCGCTCGAGCGGCGGGTCGCGATACTTTGCGTTTGGTCCGGGCTTATCACGGGTCGTCAACACCAGCGGCAACACCATTTCGATCCAGGGAATCCTGCCACCGGTGCTGCGCGGTGCCGCCGAGATCGACGTTTCTGCTGATGCTTCTGCGGCTGATTCGGCACAGCCGGCGGCGCAGATCTCGGCCCAGCCGGTCGCGCTGGGCGGCATCCGCAGTCCTGAAGTCCATCTGTCTTCTCTCAAGCCGCACGACGGTCCCTTTTCGGCTGTCTATGAAGCCTTCCATTATTATGCGCTGCCGAATCCCCGTGATTTGACTTGCACGGTGATCAAGGGCCTCGGTGACAAGTTCGATTTTCTCGCCTACTACTCGGACTTTCGCGTCGACAACCAGGAAGCAGGCACTCCCAGTGACGGGCCGCTGGGAGCGGTGGGAGGCGCCGTCACCGGAATCGGCGCGACGCAGCGGGGCATCGAGTCCTACTGCACGCCGGGCAGGTTCCAGTGGCAATTCATCCAACCTGTGTACGTCGGCTCGAATCAGATGCAGGAACGGCCGCCCGCCGACGCGCCGATGGGGACCAGTCGCGACATCACGTTCTACCGGCGGCAGCTCGAGGAGATTTCGCAGGACGGCAAGATGCCACCGTACATGTACGCGATGTCACAGATTGCGCACGAAATGGGCCATCGATGGGGGGCGTTTGTTTCGGCCAAGGCGGGCAGCGAGACGATTCCGCTTGGTCCCGTCCACTGGGCATTTGGGTTGCAGGCTTCCGTCGCGTTTCCGTACCGGCGGCCTACGGAAGCATCCATCATGGGCGGCGGCGTGTGGCAGGACAACTTTGATGGCACCTACACGCAGCTCGATGACGACTATTATGTGCCCGCGACGGGATGGTCATACCTTGATCTCTATCTCATGGGTCTGATCTCCCCGGCTGAGGTTCCCGACTTTTTCATTCTGCGTCATCCGGTCGCCGCGGGCAAAGACGC
>Ga0181518_10002117_pt1 | contig 19358 bp, 13 predicted proteins | sample PEATcosm2014_Bin_28_FD_119751 | JGI IMG/M metagenome (GOLD analysis project Ga0181518, IMG submission 119751) | Peatland microbial communities from MTU Mesocosm Facility, Houghton, MI, USA - PEATcosm2014_Bin01_60_metaG | ecosystem: Environmental > Terrestrial > Soil > Wetlands > Peat | place... | reverse complement strand
CAGCCGGGAATCCAGCCGACCAACCACTGGCTGATGCCACGACCGACGTGCGGCGCGGCGGACGTCAGCAGCAGGGCGGCGGCAGCGGCCTTAGTCGACGCGACATCGTGCTCGTGACTACCGCGACCAAGCTCAGGTAAGGGCCTACCTCAGCTTCTTCGTTGCCGCCGCCCTATCTAAGGAAGAATCTATTCTCCTTGGCTCCTGTAGTACTCCTCGGCCTCGGCCATGGCCGCATTGATCTCGGCAGCCTGGGTTGCGCTGCCGCCACGGTCTGGATGAGCCTCGACGATTCGCTGTTTCCACTGTGTTCGAACGGCTTCGAGTGTTCCCGGCGGCTGATCGAAACCTAGGCGAGTCCACCATCCCTTTGGGGTATCGACGGTCGGCAAGGCTTTGTAGCCCGCGAATGCTTGGAGCAAATCGCCCACTCCCCAGCGTGCGATGTCTCGAATGGCCTTAATGTGGTGACCGATGGCCGCGAGGTTGTCGGCCACGCGGTGCCAGCGGTCGCAGGCGAGACAATGGGCGACGCCTTCGAGTTGGAAGTAGACAGCGACGCCTGGATCTCTTGGCTCGCGCGCCTGGCCGTGTGGAAGTCCGTCTCGCCGGGTTAGCAAGTCACTGGAGATCACAACTTCCGACGCTTCCAAACGTTTCAGCTCTCCGAAAACGAAGAAAACGGCCTCGGGGATCGTGATCCCGACTTTCCGTTGCCACCCACTCTCGCGCGTTGCGCTTTTGATGCGACGGTGAAAGCGGGCGCACTCGCGTTTCGCGCTACGAGGGCGACCGGCTGGCCATGACAGCGGGTAGGGTTCAATCATGACTGCCCCCCGGGCGCTATGGCCAACCCGACCGGGTCAGCGTGACAGATTTCCGCATGGAGAACCATGGGTCCCAAACGTCTTGTGCCTTCATGTCTAAATACGGGCTGCGTCTTGTTCATCGGGGTCTCCCCAATATGTTTGCCTAGGCGGTCGGGATGAGGCCGACATCGGCCTCTCCGGTGCCGCCCGTGCCGGCCGGCTCTGATCGTGTCTTCGGCAACGCGGAGGGAGGCAAGGCTGTCCCTGTCCGCATTGCAAAGGGAGGTTCGCCCAGAGCTGCCAACATCATTCGGAGATGCCAGATTTCTTCCCTCCAGAGAACACAACTTCCCGAGTGAAAATTGTTCCGGCCAGCCGGTTCAGCTTCACCGTTTAGGATGTTGCCCGCGCGGGCCGCGCGGAGGCACCCCGAGATCGCCGTCAGGAAGCGTCGAGCGGCCTCGTACGCATGGGCCGGAACCGCTCTTCAAGAAGCGCCGGTTGTAGACTGCCAAGAGCGCGGGATCATCCTCGACCGCCTGCTCTCGATGTCATTGCCAGTGTGCGGTGGCTGCGTTCGACACGGCTCGGAAACCGCACAAGAGTGTGCTCGTCCCCCATTCCTGGTCGAGGCGCGTGGGTCGGTGTCACGTGCCGAGATCTTCCAACGCATCGTCTCGCACCGGCCCAAGACCCCGGCGGTCGGTGAGCGCAAGGTCGAGCGCGAGAAGAAGGATCTGCGCGCGCTGGGCGTGCCATCGGGGCGCCGAAGTAAGAGCGGCTGATCTAATGATGGCGGCGTGCGCGTCTCCAGGTTCAAGCTGGGCCAGCGGGCTCGAACTCCAGCGCCAAGATGTTCAGGCGCCTACGCACCAGCGCCCGATGCACATGCTACCGCGGGTGCGCCTAATGGCGGTGCGCGGATTGGACTTATCTAGTGATGTGCCGACGGCTTCCATGGGCGCCCGTGGCATGAACCTGTTGGCCTCCGTAGGCGGCTGGCCCCAAGTGCGGCCGAGTCCTGGAAACATGACTGGGAACCTACTCAATGTTCTGGAGCAGCTAGACTGGTCAGATATGCAACTTATCGAAAACTGGGATGGTTTCCCAGTGACGCAGTGGACCTATCTTAAAGATTCGGCGTTGCGGCATGGAATTTACGCGATGGACCTATCTTCAAGATTCGGCGTTGCGGCATCTAATTTACGCGATGGACCTATCTTCAAGATTCGGCGTTGCGGCATTCCCCCAAGTTCTTTGGACTCACGGCCGCATACCGGCCGTGAGTCCCTGCGCCCGTGCTGTCCGGAAAGCTGTCGCCAAGATTCTCGCATGAATTCGCGAGGATTGGCAGCTTGGATCGGCAGGTCTGAACGGGCAGGTTGGCAGCGATGCTGCCGTTGACGCTCCAGTTTGTCATCGCCATGATCGCGTCTGCGATCAACGAGCGGATGCGGCGAAGGCTGGACTACGCGCTGGAGGAGAATCGGATTCTGAAGGAGGCATTCCGGGCCGTGACGGGCAAAGAGCGAATTCCTTTCACGCCGGACCAGCGTCGTCGCCTCGCGCTTGCCGGCAAAGAGTTGAGCCCCGACGAACGACGGCAGTGCTGCCAGATTGTGAAGCCGGCGACCATCCTGGCCTGGTTTCGACAGTTGGCCGCGCGCAAGTACGACAGCTCCCGACGCAAGACCGGGCGCCCGCGCAAAGCGCGGGACATTCGGAAACGGGTGGTCGAGATGGCTCTGGCGAACCTGAACTGGGGCTATACGAAAATCCGGGACGCGCTTCGAACGGGATTGAAGATCGAGATCGGACGGACGACGGTGGCCGACATCTTGGCCGAGGCTGGAATCGAGCCAGCGCCGGAGAGGGAGAAGAAGCGGACGTGGAAGCGGTTCATCAAGATGCACTGGGATACGTTGTATGCCTGCGATTTCTTCAGCGTGGAAGCTTTGGGGCTGTTCGGCACGGTTCGGTACATGGTGTTCTTCGTCATCGAGACTAAGAGCCGCGCAGTCGAGATCGCTGGGATTGAATTCGACCCAGGCGGGGAGTGGATGAAGCAGGTCGCCCGGAATTTGATAGATCCGGTTGATGGTTTTCTTCGAGGAGCGACGCACCTGATCCATGATCGGGACCCGCTGTTCACGGAGGCGTTCACGGCGATCCTGAAATCGGGGGGCGTGGAATGCGTGAAGATTCCAGCGCAGAGCCCCAATTGCAATCCGCACGCCGAAAGATTTGTGAAAACCATAAAGTACGAGTGCCTCAGTCAGTTCATCATTTTCGGCGAGCACCATCTGCGCTACCTGATCAAGGAATTCGTTGAGCACTATCACACCGAGCGTTTTCATCAGGGGCTTGGCGGGCAACTGATCAGGAGCCAGCCTGGCTCCGCGAACGACAATGGGTCAAATGGCCCGATTGCCTGCCACTCACGCCTCGGAGGGCTCCTGAATTATTACCATCGCGCGGCCGCATGATGCCGGCGATGAATTTCCGTACACCACGGGTTCGCAATCACCGTCAGTCTCTGAGGCTCGGGGAGCTTGCCTGAAAAATGCGAGCGCAACCGTCCAACGTACCAAGTCTCGTTGGGATGGAGCGGTCCCTGGCGGACAATCAGCCAGAAGCTGTCGATCTCAGATTGTCCGGCCGCCGCCGGCGCGCCGTAGAAGTCAGCCAACATCTTGCGCAGGCTCGCGCACTTCTCGTCGTAGGCGGGGTTTTCCGATGCATCTTGCAGAAAGCGGCTGATGGCATCCAGCGCCTTGTCTTTCGCCTTTTCGTCACTCTTGTTCTCAAGAAAGATGTTGTGGCAGGTGGCAGCCTTCCAGAAGCCAACGTCCAGATCGCTGGGATGGTCCAGCACGACGGCGTCGAGAAGCGTGGCGGCTTCTCGTTGACGGTCTTTCTTCAGCAACTCGAGCGCAAGGTCATAGAGCTCCTGTTTCAGGAAGTCATCGATCCGCCAGCAATCGGTGCTCGTGTACGTTCTCAGCATAGCCATGAAAGTCTTTGGGTCTCGGGAGCGATAGGCGCTGTTAAAGGCGGCTTGTTGATCTTTCGGTATGCCGCCGCCATCGCGCGCCCCCGTCGAGATCTTGTCCTTCATTTTCTCGACTATCTTTTCCAGAAGCTTGTCGGCCTGACTCAGCTTGCCTTGCCGGAGGAGCCAGAAGGCGAAGTGCGTGGTCTTCGTGCTTCGCGTGTCGAGATCATCGCTGCTCGTCGTGAGTCCGTTCAAGGGGAAGCTGGTATAGTCGAGGTCATCTACGATGGCGTCGAGCTCGTGCTCACTGCAACTCGCGATGAGCGTCTTCATTCCGTCAGTGCTTTCCGCCTTCCACAGTCGCTGCTGCGCTCCTTTGCTGCGCTCGGCGGCAGCCGCGCTCACGGTCACACCGCCTTCGCGGCCAGGTGCAGTGGCCGGGGGCAGCTGAGAATCCTTCTTTCCTGAGAACCACTTGAACCAACTCATGTCTTGCGCCTCCTGCAATCAGCCCAGAATCTGCCGGGACCGAGCTACGGTCGGATACCTACGTCGATTCTCTCTTCCCGGGTCATCAGATCGCGAGGGAAGGACAGGATCTTGTGCTCTTCGGTCAGGGATCTGGCGGGAAGAAAGGCCAGGTCAATCTTTTGGGGCCCACGTCTCGTGAACGAATAGATCCAGTGTGCAACGTCAATCTCTAGCTTCATCCAGCCCGACTCCGTCACCAGCGGATAGAAGGTTTGAAGATAGCCACCCGGGTAGGTAGCCGTGGCGACATTTTCCTCCGTGGTCAAGAACACACTGACCGCCACCCAGATCGTCCCGAAAGCCCGGGTCTGCGTCCGCTCGCCGCCATCCCTCAGCGTCTCGCAGGCCATCCTCAGGGCCGCCTCGGATGCGAAGGCGAGGACCTCGTCCTTCCGCAGAAGCTCCCATTTCTTGCTCATTATCGCGAAGCCTTTCGAGTGTCGTGACCCCTCGCTCAACCGGTCGAGATGCCTGCACATCAGGTCGGCGATCTCCTGGCGAGCCTCTTCCCTGTGGGCTTCGTCGGTCGCGGGTGAAATGTTCCCCGACGGAATCGGTGGCACCGCTGAGCCACCCGCAGTCGCCGGGGGACCGCCTCGAGAATCATCGCCACTTGTGCCAATTGGCTCTTCCGTCGCCGTTCGTGGTGGCGGGTTGACGAGGAGGTCGAGGTGTTCGGCAGTGGACTCCTTGAGGGCGACCTTGGCCGCGCTAGCGTTGCCAAATTCCTGGCCGAATCTCCCACGTGGGAGCCGGGCTGGGGCGGCTCCGAGTTGCCAATCGAGTTGCCACACCTCGGGGCCCTGGCCACGTCCGACTATCACGCGCGAGGCGTCTCCGGCGATCGCTGCGACGAAACCCACCTCCTCGGGAGGGGTCGGAATGCTCTGGCCAGTCAGAAGGTTCCACGCCAGCAGCCTGGCCGCGCTGCCGGCCACGAGATAGCGCACGTCATTCGTGATGGCCACGACCCTATAGCCGGACTCGGATCCCGGGAAGGTCTGCACGCATTTCCCGGTGCTCAATTCCCAGATGCGAATCCCGTCTGCCGCTGCCGAGACCGCGCGCAAGCCGTCGCCTGTGAATACCGATGCGGTCACGGCAGCTTGGTGGCCGAGCAGGTTGCGTACGCACTTGCCGCTGGCCAACTCCCAGAGCCGCGCGGTACCGTCCTCGCTGCCCGAGATTACCAGACGGCTACTCGGATCGACGGCCAGCGTGTTGATCGCGGATTTGCCCGTCTCCGCCGTGTGGCCCTCGCCTTGGCTGGCAAGCTCCCACATGCACACGGCGCCGTATCTCGTCCCGGCAACTACGTACTTGTCGTCGGGCGAGATGGTCACTCTCGCCACCCCGAGCCCCTTGACCTTCAGCGCCAGCGCCACCATGCCTCTCTGCACTTCCCGTATCCAGACCTTCTCGCCGCCAACCGCGATGAAGCGGCCGCTGGCGGCGATGGCCACGGTATTCAGCATGAAGTGGGTCTCTTCGAAGCGGCGAACGACTTTCCCGGCAGGGACGTCCCAGATGGAGATGGCCCTGGTGCTCAGGGAAACCGCACGCTGCCAGTCTGGTGTCAAGGCCAGCGATCCGTGTAGGTCTGAATTGGTTTCCCCGCTTGTTCGCAGCGGCCAAGCGCGCAGCAACGCTACCCTGGGCAAGACTCTCGCCAGACGTGCCTGGACCAAGAGGGCATGCGAATCCCGTTCGTAACCCCTGACCGTGCGCGCCTGACAGAGGAGGGTATTAGCCTCATCGAAGCGGGCCTCCTGCAATGCCGCTTCGGCGCGCGCGATTCGCGCGCGGTGGGTCTTTTCGCGGTCCTCCGCCACCGTGTGACTCGGAACCTTGCAGAGGTGCATGATAGCCACGTCGTGCTTGGCGGGAACATCAACCTGCCACCGCTCGATGCTGTGGTCGGCGCCGGGGAAAGCGCAATAGCGGGCGCCGGCGGCTATGGTCGTTGGGTATCTGTCTCCGAGGTGGATGCTGCGAATGCATCTTCCGCTCGCGAGATCCCAGACCTGGAGAGCGTTCCCGGCCGAAACCGCATGCTTGCCGTCCGCTGTGATGGCCACGCAGGTGGCAATGGCCTTGTGGCTGCCCATGCACCTGCCAGAGCCGAGATCCCAGAACCGCAGCAGATGAGGGTGATGCAGTGAAACCGCCCGACCACCGTCCGGCGCTATGGCCAGAGCCTCGACCTTCCCCGGGGACGAGGTCAATTCCTGCAAGCACTTCCCGGTGGCGAGATCGAGGTGGCGAATGTAGGCATGTTCGCCAACGAGAGCGTGGCGGCCGTCCACCGCCAACGCCAGGATCTCTCCGAAACCTGGATTCTCTAGGCGATAGAGACAGACCCCGGTGGAGATTTCCCACACACGCAGATTCCGGTCTGAGCTCGCTGAGAGGACATACCGACCGTCCGCGCTCAAAGCGAAGGGTGGATGCATCCAAGACGAGCCGTGCTTTTCCGGCAGACATCGGCGTGAGCCCGTCAGGAGATCCCAGAGCTCCAGGCCCTCTTCCACCATCGAGACGGCATGGCGGCCATCGGGTGTCAGGGCCACATGGTGGATGTCTTCAGCTCCACGATTCAGTTTCTTTAGGCAAACCCCGGTTGCCAGGTCCCAGAGTCGGAGGTGGCGGTCTTCAGTCACCGTGACTGCCTGCCTACCGTCACCGGCAATCGCCAAACCACGTGGCTCGTCTTGGTGCGCCCGCAGCTTGTGGCCGGAGCGACGCAACTCCAGGCTATGACCACCCTCGCGGTGACGGCGAACGAACTGCTTAACGAGGGCAAGCTCGGCCGGCGTCACCGCACGCTCGCTCGCAGACCGAGTCGAGGCCGGGGCGACTGCTTGTCCTTGGGCAAGCCGCGCTGCTTCGGCGAGCTGACGGTCCGCCTCGTCGAGCGCCCCCCGCTCGCTCTCCAGCATTGCCAGGCAGAGCCGCCCCTGCGCACTCTCGCCGGCAACGAGGCTCACTCGTTTGATTGCATCGTCGTCGTCGATCTCTCCTTCCCGCCAGCGCGCCAGGGCCTCGTTGTAGGTCGACTCGATGTGCTTGCCGTCCAGTTTCAGCGCCTCGCCCCACTCCGCAAAGGCCTCCATCTTCTTTCCGAGATCCCAAAACGATGCGGCCCGGTTGTTGAGCGAATCCGCGCGCAGCCCGGCCGCCTTGGGCACCGGCCGGGGATAGGCCTCGCCTTCAACTGTCTGGTATGCCTGCGCAAGGCTTTCGCGTAGCTCGGCGGCGCTCGCCGGTCGCCGCTCGGGTTCTTTCTCAAGGCAGCCAAGGATGATGCGTGCGAGCACTTCCGGCACATGCGGGTTGACTTCGCGCGGGTCCGGGATCGGCTTGGTTAGGACCCTTCCGAGCACCACGCGCGGGCTCTCCGTGCCCGTGGCTTCCCTCTCCTCCGGGCTTCCCACTTGGTCGGGCCGCTGCCCACAGCAGAGCTCGAACAGAACCACCCCCAACGAAAAGAGATCGGTGCGCTGATCCAGCGTCCCCGCGCCGCTGCACTGCTCGGGGGAGCTGTACGCGGGCGTGAGCCAAGCGCCCCCCATCGCCTTGGCCAGGCCAAAATCGCTCACGCACAGACGGCCTTTTTCGGTGATCAGAAAGTTGGCGGGCTTCACGTCCCGATGGACCAATCCCTTCGCATGCGCGTAACCAAGGCCGTCGCAGGCCTGGATGGCCAGATCGATAATCGTCTCCCAATCACCCGGTTTGACCTGGCCACGCCGGATCCAGTCCCGGAGAGTGCCGCCCGCGACGTAGTCCGCGAAGACACAAGCCACCTCCTCGATCTCGCGCACATACCAGCACTGCACGATGTTGGGATGCAGCCCCAGATCGACCCATGCCTCGGCCTCCTTCAGAAACAGCTCCTTGTCGCGCACACTCTTGTCCGCTCTCGCCACCTTGAGCGCCATCTCGATGTGCCACTCGCGATGCAAGATCTTGTAGACGATCCCCATGCCGCCGTGCCCGAGCTCGCCCAGGACTTCGTATCGGTCATCGATGAGGTTGCCTTTCACCCAGTGGCCGGCTTTGGGTGGGGCCTTGGCCACGCTTTCGGGCTCGACGGTCGCGGTTTCCGCTGCGGCCCCCTTGGTCAGCGTCACCGCACTGGCCGCACCGCCCTCGCCGCAGGTCTTCGTCAGCGTTTCCTCCGTGCCGGAAGCCGGCGTGCGAGTCAGGATTTCGTCTTGGTCCTGGTTGCTCAAGCTTCGACTCCCTCACCCGGACCATGTTCCGGCGTCAGTACCACGTCCATTCGGGGATGGGTCTCGGTGCCCGCGACCAGTCGTGAATGAGATCCGTTGCGGGCCCTCCCGTCGGCCTTGGAAACCGATGGCAAACAGCTCACACATAGACGCTCAACCCCGTAATTTCTAGCTTTGCGCACAGGGCACCAGCGTACTTCTTGGGATCGATCATCCCCAAGAACTCCATACCCTCCTTCCTCCTGGTCTCGTCGTCCAGCTCTTCGAAGAGAACGATGAGCGCTCCTCCCTTGTCGCGGTACACTGGCGTGGTCTCGCAGCGCGCCTTGCTCACGAGGGAAAGTGTGGCGCGACCAGGAGCTATCACCAGCTCGCTGCGAGAACCGAACTCCCTCGCCATGAAGTAGCAAACCATATCGGTCCAGTCGAAGCCCATTCCTGTTGCTTGAACTCTTGCCTGAATGGTGCTCACTGCCTTCTGGCTGAGAGCCAGGAGTACTCTGACACCTCCGATCTTAGAATCCTCGCTCGCCGGTTGTGTTGGCTCAGGAGCAGGGGATGGAGGTCTGCCAGCGGATCCGCCGCTATGATTGTCAGGCACCGCCGTGGCGGGTGTGGTGCTTGCCGGGGTGGCGGACTTGCGGTTCTTCTTTCCTTTCAACCAATCGAGCAGGCTCATGGCGGACTCCTTACTCATTGCATGAGCTACCTCTTCGGCCTGTTGCCAGAGAATAGGTCATGGCTGGGATCGATGGCTTCGTGTTTCGATGCCGACGATGCTGGGTGCTGCGAAGACCGTTCCAGGTCCTTGTTGGCTTGATTTCGACTCTTGAAGGTTCCGTCCATCTGCCCGTGTACTGTCCACGGACAGTACGAGCAGTCCACGGTGCGGCCTTCTGTCCCCGCTAGGTCCAGCGCGTGGCATTCCCTGCACCCTTACCGCAAACCGAGCCGCCTCATCTGCTGCTTCAGCCCGTGCTTGGACACCTCAAGGCGGGCTACCATGGCATCGAGGTCTCCGTCGCATTCGTCACAGCACCGACGAAGCTCGTCTACACCGATGTCGCACGCCTTTCGGATCCGGTCGCAGTCATTCATTCTGGTGTCTAGGTAGCTGCGCGACACGTTTAGCGCGGCGGCCGTGGCAGTCTGGTTGAAGCGGTGGTCGCGCAGGGCCTGGATGATGACGTCGTCGGTGATGGCCGACAGATCCCGCGGAGGCTTGACCGGTGGCGGGGCACTACCACCTTGAACTGGGGCCTGGCTGGTCGAGAGCATCTGTTCAACCATTGGGGGCACGCGCAGCTTGGGGAGCCCTCGGTTCGAGATGGCAAGCTGGTGGGCAACGTTCCTGAGCTGGCGCACGTTGCCGGGCCAACTGTAGCGGACGAGACGGTCAATCAGTGAGGCGCGCAGCCAACCTTTGTCCGTGGGTCCGGCGTCAGCCAGCCGCTCCGCCTCGCCCACCTCGGCCAGCTCCTCGCGCAGAAATCGAATGAACAACCGGCCGATGTCGTCCCGGCGGGCGCGCAGCGGGGGAACGACGATGGGGTAGCCCAGCCGCTGCAGGAGCGGGAGCCGGAACTTGCCTTGCGTGATAGCTTCGTCGATGTTCGTATCGGTGGCCGCGATCAGTCGTACATTGACCTTTCGAGGCTCGTCGTCACCCACCACCTGAATCTGCCCCTGCTCCAACACCCGCAGGAGCGCGACCTGAATCTCCGAGGGGGCGTCGCCGATCTCGTCCAAGAACAGGGTGCCCTTGTCCGCACGCCGAAAATAGCCTTCCCGGTCGTGATCCGCGCCGGAGAATCCCGATTTTCTGTGCCCGAAGAGCTCGGACGCTGCCAGCGTCGGCGGTATGGCCGCGATGTTCACACAAACGTACTCTTGTTCGTGTCGCCGACTGCAAGCGTGGATGGCCCGAGCCACCAGCTCCTTGCCCACCCCGGTCTCGCCGCGCAGCAGCACCGGCTCGTCCAGGTCTGCGACCCGACGGATCTCGGCCCGGAGCCTGCGAATCTCGGAGCTCTCGCCGAAAAGGCCAAGGTCCGGGCCCGAAGCGCCCTCGGAGGGGAGGAAGTGGAGCAGCAGCGCCACGGCCTTGCTGAGCACGAGCACCAGACCGGTCTGCAGGCTCTCGACCGGCCATTCGCGTGCGCCGACCAGGACCTCGCCTTCCACCACAACTTCCGCGCCTTCCTCGGCGGTCAGCCGAACCGACCCGGAGCACCGGGCCTCGGCGGCAACTGCTTTCCGGCTGATGAACATCGTGGCCAGGGCCTCGGCGCGCCCTCCAGCCGGCAGGCAGAACTCTGGCTCGGACCGATTTATCTCGAGGCGTTCTCCCGAGCCGATCTCGGTCAGCCGCACGATTTCACCGATCCGGCTCGGGCTCGGGTGAGCCAGGATGCTGAGACCGATGGTGCCGCCCCTAAACTCCAGCGTATCCTGCACTTTCAGCGTCGTGCCCTCATCCATTGCGTCTTCCCTCACGGGCGTAGCAGGTGCCGTTCGGCTGCACCGCGGCTAGGCGACATTGCTGCGAGCCGGCGCGACGGTCCCTGTGCTTCGACATCTTTTCCGGGGCCATACTACGCTCTCCGCCAAGCGAAGAACAAGCTGCCGAAACTGCCCCCGGGCGCTTCTCGGGCGTACCGAGCCGCTCGGCTCGGGTCTGGCGGCGCACGGGATCGGATGAGCTCGCGTGGACTGTACGCGGACTGTAGTCGGCAGGCGTGGCTGCGCCTACTGGACGGTTGAAGCTTGAAACGGGAAAGCTCTATGCCCGGAAACCATTGGGGAAATTTGCGGTCCTCCCTGGCCCGGGTCCACCGATTGGGCGGCACGAGCCTTGCTGTTATGTCGGGCGGCGGCGGCGGGTTCCAGCCCCGTTCCACCACCCAAGACAGCCAAAGATCAAGGAGGTCCACATGACCGCAAGAATCCTCGACCACAGCACGCCCGTGTACACTGCTCCCGATGGCAACTCCACCATCATCGCCGAGCTCAAACCCGAAGAGGACTTCGACCTGGGCAAGGTCACGAAGCATCGGAAAGGCAAGTGGGTGGCCGTCACCCTCGCCGATGGCCGTGCCGGCTTCATCCCGGGCGGCGTCAGGGTCAGCATCATGCACGACGTGATCGTCGACCAGGCAGATCTCAAGGTCCTTGCCGCCCCCTGCGCGGACGCCCCCGTGTACCGGCACTGTATCAAGACCGATCGGCTTCGGCATGCCGGCCCCGTGTCCCGCAATGGCGCGCAATGGATCGAGGTGCGCAGCGCCTCTGGCAAGGTGGGCTTCGTGCAGGGCAGTGCGTCCCTCAAGCCGGTCGATGACGGCGGGCTGGCTGGCGCCGTTGGTTCGATCATCTTCATCGCCGTCGTCAGCGTGATCGCCGGAACCATCGGCTACTTCACGGAAAGCCAAACCCTGCCCGGTTGGGAGGCCATCGCCGGCGGCCTCATCTTCGGCGTGCTCGCCTATTTCGTTCACTTGAAGTCGAAGGTCGCCCTGGGCCTGGCGGTCGTGCTCTGGTGCCTGGAGTTGGGCTTCCGGGTGATCGTCTTCTTCCTCACCTCCATGGCCGAGGGGCACAAGACCCCACCCTTCAACGTCGGTGTGCTTGTCAGCCTGTTCATCGGCTACTCCTTGCTCAAGAGCATGTGGGCCGGTGTTGCGGTGGAGATGATCTCTCAATAGCGCGGCGTTTGGATCGCGGTTTGCGCGATCGAGTGCGGGGCTGGATAGACGACGGCCCAGCGCGCGCAAGCACGCTGGGCCGGTTGTGATGGATGAAGGACGGCAGAAGGTTGCGGGCTACTCCCCGACCTCCTCGTTTGAGCGTTTGGACTTGCCGAGGATTTTGATCAGGATGCCCTTGTGGACGAGGCGGTCGGCGATGGCGGATGCGGCGGCTGCGTTGTGGAAGAGCTTGCCCCAGTCCTTGAAGGGCAAATTGGTCGTCACCATGGTGGAAGCCCGCTGATAGCGCCGATTGAACACCTGGTACAGCAGGTCGGCGCCGCGTGCGTCGAAGCTGAGGTAGCCAAGCTCGTCGACGACCAAGAGCTGGGGCACGCTCCACAGGGCGAGGCGGCGGTGAAGCGCGTTGCGGGCTTGGGCTGCGACCAGGTCATTGACCAAATCGGCGGCGGTGGTGAAGCGGACGCGGGTGCCACGCAAACAGGCCATCTGGGCAATGGCGTTGGCGAGGTGGGTTTTGCCGACGCCGGATGGCCCGACGAAGACGACGTTGGCGCGCTCCTTGATGAAATCGAGGCCGGCTGCGCGCAAGACGAGATCCTTGTCGATGCTCTTGGGGAAATTGAAGTCGAATGCGTCGAGGGTAGTGAGCGGGAAGATGGCAGAGCGTTTGATGGCCATCTGGGTCTTGCGCTCGGTCTGCACGCGCAGCTCCTCGCGCATGAGGTAGTCGATCAACCCCACGGGCGAATCATTGCGTGCGATGGCCTTGCCACTGGCGGCGTCGAGGTTGGCCGCAGCGTAGTCGAGGCCGAGGTGGCGCAAGACATCCTGCAAGGAAAGGGTTTGTGACAATTCACTGAGGACGGGCAGCGGGGACGGCTCAGAAGAGATCATCGTATGACTCCAAGTCGTGGGGCTCGATTTCCAGGGTGTCAGCTTCGCGGTTGCCGGTGACAACGGGTTCGGGTGGCTCACCCAGGCCGCGAGCGAATCGCGCTTGGTCGCACAGGGCGCGGACGTACTTGGCGCCGAATGTCCGCTGACCGACCGCCTTGGCGATGGCGCCAGCGACTTCGGACTGCCCGTACATGTCGACCAACCTGAAGATGCGCGACATCTCGGAATCGAGGCGGATGCGACGACGCGCGATCTCCTGGAAGTAGACGCGGGACTCGGGGCAGACAGCGGCGAGAGTTTCGCGCCGGGACTGGGGCCGGGCGGCCTTTCTTCGTGCCAGCAATTCTTCGGCGTGGGCTGGGTCCTGAACGTGCCGACGGCGCTCCCAACAGCGGGGATGGGCTGCGACTTCGACACCGTCGTGAATGATGCGGACCTTGTGGTCGTCGGCGCGGATGTGGACGGACTTTCCCACCAGGCCGGGCGGAACGGAATAGCTGTTGCAGTCGAGGCGGACACGCGCCTCTTTGGACACGATCACCGGGACAACAAGGTCTGTGTCGAAGGGATGTGGTGGCAGTGCCCGCAGGCGAGGCCGCTCGATCAATAGGCGGTCAGCCGGGCGCTCGCGGGTGGTACCGTGGATGCGCTGATTGGCGATGTCGTCGCGCCACTTGCCTGCCTGGGCGCGCAGGTCCTCCAGGGAAGCGAACGAGCGGCCATAGAAGAAGGAATGGCGGATGTACTTGATGCTCGCCTCGACACGTCCCTTGTACTCAGGATAGCGGACCGGGGCGGCGGTGGGCTCGAAGACATAGTGGCCGGCAAAACCGAGGAAGCGCGGATTGAACTGGATCACGCTGCCCACGTGACTCAGGACCACACTCTTGAGGTTGTCGTAGACGATCTTGCGCGGAACGCCGCCGAAGAATTCCAGGGCGCGGCGGTGCATGCGACAGAAGGTCTCCATTTGCTGGTCGAAGCAGAAATCGACGAAGATGGCGCGCGACCAGGACAGGACCATGGAGAAGGCGGACACCGGGCGTTGCGCGCCACCGACGCGCATATGGCCGAAATGCCCCCAGTCGACTTGCGCCTGCTCGCCAGGATCGGTTTCGAAGCGCAGATAGACCTTGCGGCTGCGGGGCTGTCTGACCTTGGCGACGTAGCGGCGCAGGACAGCGATGCCGTGCTGGTAGCCACGGTCGCGCAATTCAAAGAACAGGCGCGGCGTCGTCAATTCGGGCAACTCAGTCAAACGCTCGACGATGTAGGGTTTGAACGGCTCAATGACACTTTGGCTGGCCGGCTGCTCGCTCTGGCGGCCGTCCGCCAGTGCCCTGCGCACCGTCGAGTGATGGACGCCGAATCGGCGGGCCACCGTCTCGATGGGCAGTTTCTCCAGCAATACCAGCCGGCGCATCTGGGCGCGCAATTCAGGCGTGATCATTGCCCACCTCCTGCAGCCAGGCCGACCATGCGAGCGGCTCCACGGAAGTCGCCCATCCGTCCGATGAATCGGTCGCGACGGCGAGCCACCGGACGGTGTGACCATTTCACCGCGATGTTGGCTTCATCCAACTCGCCAAACAGGCGCGCCCAGCGCTCCCCGTGCTGGCGCACATCCTGGGCGTCCGCATCGAGCACAGCGACCAATGACCGGCCATACCAGGCCACCAGTGATTCCAGCAGAGTTGCCAGTGCGCGCGGCTGGCTCGGGTAGAGCGGCAGACGGGCCCGCAGGACCGAGCCACGGCCCGGCTCGTACAGGGACACCCGGACCTCGTTCGGGCGCGGTTCGATACTCATCCAAAGTGGTTGCGACATAGATCATGACCTCCAGGCGCTGCCAGTCGCGCGCGGGCACCATGCCCACGTGGTTGGCTGCGCTGATTTCTGGAGGTACAGGAGCCGAGGCCGGCGCGGAATATTCGTGCGTCACTTTCTGCAGGGCGTACCGTTTCCGGTACTGCGTCTGCCGAGCTGCATGGGCACGCCGGCCAGTCCGAGTCTGCTGATACAGCCGGCCTGCCATCCGCTGTCGCTCCTGCTCGGCCAGTGCTGCACAGGTCGGCGAACAGTATCGGCACCGGCCATCACAGGACCGACACAAGAGAAACTCACCCCCGCATCGGGGGCAGCGACGGTCGATGAGATCCACGCGGCGGCGGCGAGCCCACCGGGCTGGACTTCTTCAGGCCCCCGTGCGATGCAGGACTTGTTTGGTCGGTCCCGCTTTGCACGGGGTCACCTTCGAGGGCTCGGAGCGCTAACTCCGGGCCCTCGGCCTATCTGGGGGCTGTGACCTTCTCCCCTTTACGCCACCACGCGTGGCAACATCAACCCGCGCCCCACGATCCCCCGCGCCCGATCAGATCGCCCCGCCGCGCTTTGCAGAGATCGGTTCCACTCACACCAGGGGGAGCTGTAGTCACCTTCACCAGTGTCGGCCCGAAGTGATCCGCGTAGAAGGCATAAGCGTAGTACGAAGGTTGTGGGGTATGCGCAGGCGGCACGCCAATGAGCCCCAGATCCCAATCTGCGGCGTCGCTGATGTCCCAAACTGCCGTGGTCCAAAGTCCCAATTCGATGGCCATGCCCACGCTGTCGGCCATCCACAGCGCAGAGCCGACAGTTCCCGGTGAAGCATCGAGCACGCAGGTCGTCGCATCGTAGGCGACGTTCATCTCGGTGAGCGCGAGCGGCTTTGCGCCCTGACCAGTGGCCTGCAAGATGCCGAAGACCGACGTGATGACGCCTCGAAAGGCCGCGGGATCTGCGGCGGCTGCTACGAGCTTCGCCTGTAAGGCTTCGAATGGGTAGCGGTGGATCGAGACGATATCGAAAAGATCGCCGCAGTCGTTGAGAATGGGGGTCAGCCAGTCGTTGCTGCTGCTGCCGGATTGGTATTTGTACGCTAGGTCAGGACCGACGATCATGATCGTCGGGTCTACGGCCTTCATGGCAACAACGTCAGCCCTGGCCGACGTGCAATAGTCAGTCGGCGTATAGCCAGGGATCGCGGGCAGCTCTCTATTGGCCACCGATCCCTGATCGCCGTACAGGTCCGGCTCGTTGCCCACAGAGAAATACTTGATGCCGTAGCCCATGGTGATGTTCGCGTAGGCGACCATTGCAGCGGCCGTATCAGGGGTCGGCGGTTGTCCATTGTTGTCCGCCAGAAGCGGTACCTGAATGAGTGGCTCGGCTCCAATCGCGCGGGCGTAGGCCACCGCCTTGTCGAACGCAGCGTTGTCGAGGGGATTGGGTGTATTGACGTCGTTGTCGTACCCCCCTACGCGCATGAGGGCGGGCTTGAGCGCCGCAACGAGCGCGTCCGTGCCGGCGATCTCGTCACCGTAGGCATAGCCTGGCATCCACTGCCAGTAGTTGATCGACAAGGTGGTGATGCGCTCTGTGCGCGTGGCCGCTGAGATAACCAACGGATTGATAGTAACGCTGTTCGTGCCGCCATCGCCCGGTCCGACGCAAAGCTGCGAGAAGCAGACAAGCCCGCTGTTGCACGTGCCATTTCCGTAGCAAGGTCCGTTGACGGTACCAGCCTTGGAACTGCTGCAAGCAAGCGAGGTGGACCACATCAGAATGGTGCAGATTGCAGCGCCAATGGAGCGCCCCGCGCATCGCCTGAACGCTTTGCTATTCGGTGTACCAGTCGTGGCCTTCCTCACTTGAGCGCAGCCGGCAATGAGGATTGCGGCGTTGTATTCTGGAGTTGCTGTCACTTTCGCAGTGTCCGTTTAGTCCGCTCGTCGTTGACCGCTCATCGACCTTCCGGATTGGTGGATGCTCACCGTGGCGTTCGGGTTACCCCAAAAACGGTGCATAGGTAAACTACATCCACCTACACACCCATGCACCCTATCCATGTCCCCGCCTTCGGGGGTCCGGTCAGTCACCACTCGGAGCTGGACGGGTCAGCGTAGTCGACCTCGGCGAGGTCGGACGTGCCTGAAGGCTCGGCTTGGGGTGGCGGTCGCGCGGCGGTGCGGCGCGGGGCTTCGCCGGGGATTCCGAGGTGGTCCAGAATCTTGCGTATCGCTTCTGGCTTTGTGATCGCGGCCAGGATCTTCATGCGCCCCTGGCACTTCGGACATGTCAGCGCGTCTGTCATGAACACGCGTTTCAAAAGGAGTGCCCAGGGTAGTCGGCTGCCTCTTTGTATCTTGGTGATATCGATGTCACGGGATCCGCCCTCGCCCGCCTTGTCGGGGGACTTCCACCCGCCAGCTGGCAACCGCTCAAGACCGAGCTGCGCGTCGCCTCTTGCGTGCAGAAGCGCGCGCGGCGCGTTTCAACCTGTCACGCCTACGCGGCGGTAGGTCTTGGCGTCGCCAAGAGCTGGGTGCCGAGGAGCTGTGCGCGTACAGCTCGGGATGCAGATACAGCCGACGCTGCAGGTCCCCCCGCAACCATCAGAGCCGCCGCATAGAACTCCGCCAGGTCTTCACGGCGAGTTCTCGAGGAGGCCCTTGAGCATCGTGAGATCCTTCTCGACCCACTTCGCATCCTCGGCGAACTTCTGCTCGGACACGCCTGGCAGCCGGATGAGCGTGAAGATCACCGTGCTACCGCTTCCGTTCGGAACGACGCGCATCGGGTTGTGAACCGACGCTCCCGATTCGAGGACGACATCGTGGTCGAGGACCCCCAACTCGTTCGGAGCCGCGAACCGTATTTTGATGTGTCCGAGAGGCCCGTCCGCGATCCATTCGCCGTCGACGCTACGGACCGTCTTGCCGAGGCCTGTCGCCCATCGAGGCAGGTTCTCGCCGTTCGAGGTAAACGTGTACACGTCCTTGGGTGAGCGAGGGATGGACACGCTGATGTTTCTGACCTCAAGCATTCCGTCCATGGATGTTCCTCCAGAGCTGGCAACGCCATTCTGCGCACACGAAGTGAGTGCGATGGCGCCGATCGCGAGGTACGCGCAAACGCGGCGCGCGCACACGGTCAAGCCCTTCGTGCACCCGGCGAAGTCATGCAAAGCCTCGTTGGACATCGGCATCCTTCTCTCTTATGGAGCATAGTCGCTTCAAGCGCTACTTTTCCTCCACCGAATCGCATCTGCGAGAGCGCCGATAACAGATCTTACTACATCAACCTACACACTCAGGCTATCCTTATACCCGGGGCGCGAGCGCATCGTGGTCCAACAATTCCATTAGGTCGCAGAAACGGGATAGGCGGCAGTTCACTGGGCCGGAGCAGAGATCACCGCTGGACCGATGCCGTCATCCCGAAATGCATCCCCTGAGCGGCGGCATGCACACAGTGCCTTCGCAGAGTCCAGAGGGGCCGCAGGGATCGATACCGCTGGCATAAGGGTGCATAGTCGCTTCAAGCGCCATTTTGCCTTCACCGAATCGCATCTGCAAAATGGCTGATAACCGATCTTTACCGTCGGGTCGGGGGCCGGCGCAGTGCTGTGCAGGCGGAACCGATTCGGTGTGGGGATTGAGGGGTCGTGAGCCGAATTAGCTATGCTCCCGTGTAATGGTGCCGGCCCTATGATCCTGTGTCGTGAGTACCTGGGGGGATATCTCGGCGGTTGAAAGATTTTGGGGCTAAAGATTCAAGCCGGCTGTCCAGCTTGAACCTGGAGGCATGAATGTCTCCTTCACGCCCCGATCAGTTTCGCACCCTTGCTGTCCAGAAAGCCATCGCTGAAATTCTCCCACAAATTCGCGGAGATTCGCAGCTTGAATCTGGATGCATGAACGGCCAGCGTGGCGACCAATGCTTCCGCTCACGCGCTTCAGTTTCTCATCGCGATGATCGCTTCTGCGATCAATGAGAGGCTGCAGCGGAGGCTCGACTACGCGCTGGAGGAAGTTCGGGTTCTCAAGGAGATCCTCCGAGCCGCCACGGGCAAAGACCGCATCTCTTTCACCCCGGATCAGCGTCGTCGTCTGGCGCTTGCGGGCATAGAGCTGACCCCCAAAGAGCGACGGGAGTGCTGCCAGGTCATCAAGCCAAGAACGATCTTGACCTGGTTTCGAGGATTGGCGGCGCGGAAGCACGACAGCTCCCAACGCAAGACGGGCCGGCCACGCAAGGCGCGGGACATACGGAAGCTCGTGGTCAGGATGGCCCTTGAAAACCTGAACTGGGGCTACACGAAGATCCGGGATGCGCTTCGCACGGGATTGAAGATCGAGCT
>Ga0181518_10002114_pt1 | contig 19362 bp, 16 predicted proteins | sample PEATcosm2014_Bin_28_FD_119751 | JGI IMG/M metagenome (GOLD analysis project Ga0181518, IMG submission 119751) | Peatland microbial communities from MTU Mesocosm Facility, Houghton, MI, USA - PEATcosm2014_Bin01_60_metaG | ecosystem: Environmental > Terrestrial > Soil > Wetlands > Peat | place... | reverse complement strand
TTCCGTGCGGTCGTCGCCTACGCGCCACGACCTGACGGGCTGCGGGTGCTTCGTCATCCGGCTGCGCGGGGACGGACACCGTTACAAATTCACCGCGCGCACGGAAACGGGATTCGACGCGCCGCTTTACCAATGCGCCTTCGTGACGCAGCGCGGCGAATGGGAGGAACATCGGCTGGCGTTCAAAGACTTCGTGCCAACCTTTCGCGGTCGCATCCTGACCGACGTGCCGCTACTCAACCCGGCAAACGTTACATCGGTGGGCTTCCTGATTTCCGACCAGCAGGCCGGGCCATTCCGACTGGAGATAGTTTCCATCCGCGCCGCGCAGCAGCCGGAGAAGCCCCGCGAACCGTGAAACTTCTGCTCCTGCCGTCGATGAGCCGCCAGGCTGAACCGCCACCGTTGGCTACCAGATCCTAACGACGAGCCTCTTCCTCCTTCACACCTCCCCGGCGATAACGCGCCATGGCGGCATCACATTCACTGGGCTTGAAGCGAATGCAACGCGGAGGCAGCTCGTACCAAGGGAGAATCTCTTGCTCGCGCAGGTAATCGACTTTACGCAGTGAGATGCCGTAGCGGCTCGCAATCGCCTTCTTGTTAACCAAACCTTCATCGCTCTGCGTGGTCGCCGGGTTCAGGCCGGAGGTTGAGGTCTGAGTCGCGACCTCTGCGGTATTTGTGTTCATATTTTGCCGTTTCATTCTTCCGCGGGGAGCTTGTCTGCCCGCCTATACCATTTTAAGTTGCGGCAAACGAATTGTTCGAATTTCGCGCAATTCCTTTGGTTTGATCTCTCACAGCGGCCTGCACCGGAGCTGGCACCCCTGAGGCATCGGAAAAGCGGCGGCGTACCGATTCACAAGATTTGCGCCGGACGGAAGCCGATTGGAGCGCATGGGTTTGACTTCGTTTGCAACTTGAAGCGAATAACGCTACAACCTGCAAACGAGATAATGAAAAGAAACGTCGGAAAAAGCCGCCGCTCAGGAGCAGCAGCAGCAGCCTTCGATGACGCATCATTCGCCAGCAATCTCGCCGAACGGCACTATTCCACTACTTTCAAGCTTGCAAATGGACACAAATATGCTATGTATTGTGCGTGATAGGCGCACAATAAATAGTTTTATGCCGGATCCGATCAGCCATTCCGACTGAAGCGGAGCTCGAGGCCGCCGCCCGTTGGGCAATGACGCATGATGTATCGGAAAGTGTCATGATGGTTTTGAAGGAACTGCTCCCCCAACTCGGCCATGAATCTGTCGCTGAAAGAATTTAAGAACGAATACCAGTCCCGGCTGCTGGATTTCCTTTGGCGCCAGTGGTCTGCGTTAGGCGTCGCCGGCCAAACCAGCGCGGAGCATCAACGCATCCTTGATCCGGAGGGGTTACTGCTGTTGACCTGCACGGTAGGCCGTCACGATCCGCGTCTGTTCGATGAAATGCTCGACTGGCTCCAAACCAACGGCTGGCTCATCAACGTGATGCGGCTCAAACGCATCCTCCGCACCGAGAAGTTTACCGGTGAACGGGTGCTGGCGGCGGTGGCAGGGTTGTTGGCGAAGGGTACGGAGACGCCGAAGTGGAAACAGCTTGCCGGCTCGACGGAGCAGCCTCCCGTCACCGAGAAGCTGTTCTTTGGTGAAGATGGCACACCGCTCCCGACGATCGGTGAGCCTGAACCGTTGTTTGCGCGTTACGGGTGGGAACGCGGGCCGCTGCGGTTGCGCGGCCATTCGCAAGAGTTTCGTCCGACTGAACCGGCCACTCTGGCCCTGCAACTGCGCGCCTTGCTCGGCATCAACGTTCGTTGCGAGATCGTGTTATACCTCCTGACGCATGACGCAGCTCACCCATCGCAGATTGCGCGGGACGCCTATTACTTCGAGCGGGCCGTGCAAGGCACGCTGGCGGACATGAGCCGGTCTGGCGTGATTCAGGTCCGCGCGACCGGGCGGGAAAAGTACTACTGGCTCAAGCAGGATTCCTGGAAGCAGATGCTCAACCGCGGCGAGTCATCGGCACTGAAATGGGTCAACTGGCCGCCCCTGTTCAGTGCGCTGGAGCAAATCTGGTTGCGACTGCAGAACGAAGAACTGCACGCCCTCGGCCCATTGCTGCAGGCGTCTGAGGTTCGTCAGCTCATGATGAAGGTGCGTCCTTCCATCGAACGCGCCGGCTTCGACCGGGCGCTCGCGGACGACCGGCAGCATTTGGGCGAGTCCTATCTGCCCGTGTTCATCGAAGATGTGAGGAAGCTGCTGGCGTAATCAGGCGGTAATTGGTTCTGCCCAAACCTGCTCCCAGTTTCTGGGGTGTATTTGTTTCAGCCAACCCAGTGCTGGATCGGCTGCTCAAGCCAGTGGCTTGAAGGCTATGTTTTGGGGTGCGGCAATTAGCGTTTTCTGCAAACTTTCTACTCCGAAAAGGCATAAACAATCGGCGGCATGGATTTAGATTGCACGAATTAGCGAAAACTGCTAAGTTGTGCATACAATATTGGATAGAAAAGCAGTGAAACAGGCATCGCTAACGGTGTTCGTGGACGGCCTGCAGAGCCGTGGGCGCTACACATTCACCCGCCCAGAAGCCCTTCAATCACTGAAGTCCACGGAGGTGGCGCTCACCTTTGCCCTGAATCGGCTCTCGAAAAAGGGGCGTATTGTGGCGGTTAAGCGAGGTTTCTACGTCATCGTGCCGGTCGAATACACGGCATCGAAAATCCTGCCGGCTGATTGGTTCCTCGCCGACCTGATGAAGTTTCTGGGGCAACCGTACTACGCGGGGCTGCTCACCGCAGCCGCGTTACACGGCGCGGCCCATCAGCAGCCGCAGAGATTCCACGTTGTGACGACAAAAGGGCAGCGTCCGATTGAGGTCAAGGGACTCGGGATTCGCTTCTTCAAGAAGGCTGGAACGGAGAAGACGCTCGTTCAGCAAGTGAAGACGCCGACCGGATATATTTCGGTATCCACGCCGGGAGCGACCGCCATTGATCTCATCGCCTATCAAAATCGCGTCGGCAGTTGGGATCGCGTGGCAACCGTGCTCCAAGAATTGGTGGAGGTCATGGACGAAGATGGATTGCTGGCCGCCGCGCAAACAGAGAAGGAATTGCCGTCCATTCAGCGATTGGGTTGGGTGCTCGCCAAAATTGGCCACGAATCGTTGACGGGCAAATTAGCCGCCTGGTTGCATGAGCGCCAGCCACCCACGACGCCACTCGATCCATCGCAGCCACGAAAGGGCTATCCTCGCGATCTTCGTTGGAACGTGATCGTGAATACAGAAGTCGAGGGGGAACTGTGATACCCCAGGCTTACCTGACCGAGTGGCGGTCGGTTGCGCCGTGGAAATCAGTTGCGCAAGTCGAGCAGGACTTGATCATGTGCCGGGCACTGGTGGAGTTATTTTCCCGGGAGGTCGTGGCGGAGCATTTGGTATTTCGCGGCGGCACGGCATTGCACAAGCTGCACCTGCAACCCGCGGTGCGGTATTCGGAAGATCTCGACCTCGTCCAGATCAAGGCCGGGACGAACCAGCCGTTCATGGAGGCCGTGCGGCAGGCGCTCGATGGTTTGTTGGGCAAACCGCGCTATGAGGTGAAACAGCGTGGCACAACGATATTGTATCGTATCCCCTCAGAGATTCCACCCGTGGTCCAACTGCGCTTAAAGGTCGAGGTCAACACCCGGGAACATTTCTCGGTTCTGCCTCTCGAGAAACATCCCTTTGGACTGGAATCCGGTTGGTTCACCGGCAAGTGCGAAGTGCCAACCTACCGTCTTGATGAACTGCTCGGCACAAAGATGCGGGCTCTTTATCAGCGCCGGAAGGGGCGCGACCTGTTTGACTTGTGGTACGGAATCACGGTCGGCAAAGCGGATGCCGCTTTGATCGTGAAGGTGTTTCGGAAGTACCTGGAGGCGGAAGGCCAGGCGGTTTCACAGCGGGAGTTCCGCGAGAATCTGGCAGAGAAGATGAACAACCCGTCGTTCCTCGGCGACACGGAAGACCTGCTGCGAACCGATCTGGCGTACAATCATCAGGAAGCTTACCGGCTTATCGATGAACACTTGCTGGGGCTCTTATAACTGAGGAAGATTCTGCGTCTGAAGAAGCAGCCTCAAGAGATCCCGTTAAGCTCCACGTAATGGACATGCCGTTCGGCACCGGTTCACCGTTTCTGCCAGCGGGCCATCGCCTGCCGGCCACGCACTGCCAGCCCCCCGCCGGCTAATCCACTTGACTCTCTGGAGAGCGAGCCGCTCTCGCCTCCACCACCGCCAACCACACAAACCAAAAAGTACCGATTCCCCATTGATATATGAAAACAACCAAACATCGCCTGATTCTGCCCATCCAGGCCAAGGGTAATGTGGGCAAAAGCATCGAGACTGCGGCGCGGGCCTGCTGGCTCAACCAGCGCGGCATCCCCTGGCAGGGCTTTGACCTGGACGGCGACAATAAAACGCTCTCGCGCCTGTTCCCCGGCCAAGCCAAGCTCGTTCCCCTCACCGGCCAGGCCGACGACCTGGACGAACTCATTTCCATTCTGCGCAAGACCACCGCTGCCCCCGTAACGCTGGTGGACCCGCGAGCGCACCTGGACGCCCAGTTGCTCCAGGCCCTGCGCACCACCCATTTCTTTGAAATCGCCGCCTCGCAGAATATCGGGATCACGATCATGGTCTTTCCGCTCGACGACCTGGACGTAATGACCAACCTCGATTCGGTCTGCCTGTACTGCGGCAACCAAGTCGAGTACGTGATCGTGCGCAACCCGGCCCGCGCCCCCAAAACCCGGATGTTCGACGGCAGCGAACTGGAAAAGGAGCTTCTGAACCACGGCGCGGCCAGCCTCACCGTGCCGCTGCTGTCCGAATTTGTGAAGTTGCGGCTGGCCAAACTCGAAGCCGACCACCAGCGCGGCATTGCGTTCAACGAAGCCCTCGGCAACGACGAGCTTCGATTGGACGTTATGGCGCGGGGTCTGTTGCAGGACTGGCTGGGCACCCTGTTCAGCCAGTACGACCGGATCGCGGCCAAGCTGCTGCCCGCCGCCGAAGCCGCCGCCCTCAAACCCAAGGGCGCGCCGCCCATCGGCGACCTGGCCACCGCCATACGCGGCGCAAGGGTCGTTCTCCCGAACTCCCAAGCCTAATCCAACCGCCATGCTAACGCCGGAAATATTCGAGCAACTGCTGGCCAGCTATCCCGCAGAAAAGCGCGAGCTGGCCCGGCAAATCTTTTACCGCTTCGCCGACGGCGACAGCGGGGAGTTCTTCACCCAACTTTTTACTCTGCTGGACGTTTACGCGCACTACGCCGAGCGCGTACCGCAGGCGGTCATGGCCGCCAACCAGGCCGCCCAAGCCAACCTGACCAAGGTGCGGGAGGACATCAACCTGCTCGCCCAAGAGATGGACAAGCGCAATCTCAACATCACCAATCACGCGTATCACACCGACGAGATGTGCCGCGCCGTCTACGCCAAGTGCAAAGACACCATTGCCAGCTTCGATGCCCTGTTGAAAAATATCGGCACTCAGGTTAATACGCAGGCCATCGTTACAGGGATTGAGGACACGCTGAAAAAGAGCATCAATCGGGATGTCATGGCGCCCTTTGTCCGTCGGTCCGAGGAATTAGCCCAGCGGGTTCTCCCCACCCTGAACGAGATTCGAGACGCCGCCGCTCAGGCCAAGGAACTCTGGCCCGGACGCATTTGGAAATCAGCGGTGCTGACCGGTCTTTCGGTTGGCGTGGCGGTTTCCATTCTGGTAACGACCCTCATCTACGAAAAATTCTCAAATTACTACGAAGACAAGGTGGCCGAGCAGATTGCCGCCGCGAAACGGGTCATCACCGACAACCAGGAGGCATTCCGGCAAATGGCAATCGCTGGTGTTCGGGTCCAGGTCTATCGCGCGACGGGCGACGGCACCAGTATCTCTCCCGGCGGTTTCGCCCTGGTTGTTCACAACGCCGATTCGGCGGAAATGCGCCCTGACGGCAACGGTTACATCTTCTTCACTAGCGCACGCAAGGAGACGGAAATTCAGCGGCTGCTGCAGCGAACCGAAAAAGCGGCCAACCCCGTGGGGCAATGAGACTCTGCCAATTGGCTTGGCGAGAGGAAGATCATCCATCCCGAATACAAGGAACTGGAATTGTCACTGACGATTCTCGGTCTAGCGCGGGTTGGGAAAGCCGAGCCCGCCGATGCGATTTTCGCGCGAGTTTCTCGACCACGACCAGGGCATCAGCGCGTTCTGCAATCCGGACAAGGGCAGGGAGTTCATGTTTGGGTTCAATAACGTTCTCTCCGAGCTGCGCAAGCAGGGTGACGGCCTGTCCGCCCCGGAGCGGGACGCGCTCCGGCACTTCGCGACCGACTGGGGCGCTAGCCCGGCGTTTGTGCATTGGCTGGTCCGCGAGCATGGCTCCACGGATACACGCCGCCCTTCATTCTTGCCCCTTCATCTTTTATGCAAAAAGGCGGCGCGGTGGAATTGGTGAGGGGGAAAATGTGCGAGAAATCTCCAACGTCTGCCAACTCACGAACACTCAGCCTCGACCGTGAACTCTATCCGTTGCGTGTAGCCGAAAGGCGGAAGCTGGCCCGGCTGCTCTGCGGCGAAGGCACAGTTTGTCACCACCAGCACGGCGTGGTTGCAAGTCCGAGATGAGAAACTGGGCAGTTCGCAAATCAGAAGGTCGTGGCCCGATTGGCTCTGCCACTCACTCGGCACCTCGGTCTTTGGCACGTACCACTTCGTCCTGCCTGCGGCCAAGGCCAGTTCTGCTTTCACGTTCCTCAACGACCCGCCAGGCTTGGACTTAACAATTACCTTAAGCCTGCTTGTCTCCTTGCCAGGGATGAAGCGAAAGTAGCGGCAGGCCAAGCCCGCCAGCGGATACCACTCCGGGGATTTCGGCGCAACCGCTTGTCCGCGCCGGAGCGGCCATGTCCGAGTAACGGCCCGCTCCTTGAATCGTCTGGACACCTCCGGTTCGTAGCCCAGCGAGTTCGGATCGTGCAGGAAGTAGCTGTCGAGACAAAAGCCGGAGGAGAACACATCCTTCTTATGCGCCGAGCAAAACACCAAGGGGCGGGCCAGCCTTCCGAACTCCTGCTCCAAAGCCTGCACGGCAGCGAGCCGCTGCGATTGCTTCGGATTCCAAACCGTTTGGGCCATTTGCCAAACACGATTCAGGAAAGTGGGATCCTTTTGTCTAGCCATCAGTCGCTTGACGTAGCGAACGAAAAGTGCGGATTGATAGCGCGCGGCGGGATCATCAAGTGCGCGTCCGGGGCGGTCCACCCAATCCAACGCGAAGCCGAGCCAATCAATATTTTTGGACAACACGCCTGCCTTGACCGCTTCCGCTTCGGCGGCAACGGCAATGCCTTCGTCGAGCCACAACCAACTGCTGATCCACTCGGTGGGCAGCAGCTCCGGACCGTGGGCACCAAGGCGGCGGTAAGGCAAGAATCGCGCGTTGAACAGATGCGAAAGCTCATGCACAGCCGTGGCCTGCGCTTGGTCTTCCTCCGTCTTCCACACAGGTTCAGCGCAACGGCTGGGGAGTGCGAGCACGGGCACCACTCGATCCGGCAAACCGCTCGGCTTGAGAAACAGCAACTCGTCCATGCAGGGGGAGCCGCAGTCGAGGTCGTCATCATCCACCGCGAACACATATACCGGCACCCGCCCGTCCTTGCCCCTTTCTGGCTCTGGCCGGCCTTGCTTGACAAAGAAGTCGTAGGCGCGTTCCAGAGTCTCCTTGTAGATCGTCAGCAATCTGCGGTTGCGCACGCCATGCACCCCTTCACGCAGTTCAAGCTCGGGCCGACCGGGCCGCTTCGCGTTTCGAGCCGTCGCGTAGAAGGTGAACCTGCCCTTGGGATCATGAAGCGGGCTGAACCGCCTGACTTTGGGCAGTATCTTGCACCAGCGGTGCCATTCGTAGAAATCGTATGCCGAGGGAACCGGGGAAGTGGATGTCACAGGTCCTCCTCATCCGCGCCACCTTTGTCTTCGGTGCCAGCTTCCATGACGCCGAGGTAATGGTTTCCCTTTTCATCCTCAGCATAGCCCAGCGCGCGTTTGAGGTCATTCTGGAGCGGCCCGCTCAACAACTCCCAATTCTGGGAAGCATACGCGCAAAGCTCGGCCACGGCAAGGCTGCGAGCACGGTCGCTGCGGCCTATCGCCCAGCGTCGCTGTCCAGCACGTTGCCAGCCTATCGTGCGGCGCCTGCGAAACAACTCATCGAACTCTCGCCGGATTCTGTAAGCGGGAACTCCCCGGATGATTTCTTTAGGCAGCAATTTCATCCAGCCGATATCTTTCGCGATAAACAACCGTCCTTTCTCCGCTGGTGCTCCTTTCTCCCGTAAGTAGCCTTTGAGACCTATATCTGCCTTATAGGCCGTGATGTGGATGATAAGCGTTTGTGGCGAATCACGCCGGAATGCGATTCCCAGCGAGTGATCCGGCTCGGGATCCTGTCCCAAGCGGTCAGGAGGAAGCTTGAAATCAAGAACCACCACGTCGTAGGGGCGGCCGAGATCAAGCGATTGATGCAGTTTCTCCTCACCCTCAGCCACAGTGTGGGCCGAATCAATTTTGGCATCTGGGAACGCCTGTCCGAGTTCGTCCGTAAGGGTTCTAACGATATTCTCCTCGTCTTCGACGATGAGGATCTGCAGTTCTCGCAGGGGTGGTGACCCTTCCATAATTATTCCTTTGCGCTTGGGATCTCAATGATGAATTCGGCGCCCCGGCTCGAGTCTGCGGTGACCCAAACACGGCCATTGTGCGCTTCGACAACACGACGAACGAAGTTCAAACCCAGTCCCGTGCTTCGCTTGCCATAAGGCCGATCACTGTAGAACGGCTCGAAAATGCGTTCGCGCTTTTCCGCCGGAACACCTGGTCCATTGTCGCGAAGCGTCAACCGAAGCCATTGCTGCGACCCGCGGGTTTCGCGTTGAGCCACAACACTTAGCTCCAGCCGACTGCCGGGCGGAACCATTGCAAGACTGTTTGCGAGCATTTCTTCCAAGGTGTTACGTATGCGCTCAGCATCAAGGCTGAACTCCAGACTCTCGGCGCATTTCAGTTCCCAAGACACTTTGCTTGCATTCCGTTCTTTGCCAAACATGCCGTCGAATGTCGCTTGCAAGAGCGGCTTTAGCCTTATCGGCGCACGCTGTAACTGCATACCGGAGAAAGCTTCCTTGATGCGGGTCACCTGACGGAAGCACTCCTCCACAGTGGGTTCGTGCAATTGGTTGAGTTCCGCCACCCTTGCGTTGTCTGGAGCCGCGCGGCGATAGCGCTCGGCAAAACCGTCAAGCGCGGCGAGCTTGTTGCGGATGTTGTGCGCGCATGTCGCCATCGCCTTGTCGGCAGCATCATGCAACCACTTATCTTTGTCTAGTGTATCAAGAAGGGTTCCCAGCAATGCCGAAAATAGCTTCAACAGTTCAAAATCTTCCGGTTTCAGGTCGCACTTGAAGTTCTTTCCGCAATCAATCGTCAGCTTCCCGATCTTGCGCTGATTGGTTGCGAGCAACGGTAGGTCGATCCAGGCGTCTCCTTGCTCCTTCCAGCAATGGCTGAAGGCTGGTGTCTGGACATTGAAAATCGCCAGTCCCTTTTCGGTAGGTTCAGCCTGACCAGTGGGTCGCTCAGGGTTCCATTGATGGACGCGGGGCTCAGCATTCTCAATACACCACCAAGTCTCTCCACTCTCCGGGTCGCCCCGCCTCATGCGGTAATCGCCGCGAGTGAATCTGTCCGCGAATTCGACCGGCAGTCCCAGGGCAGCCGCGCTCACCAAGAGGTCCGAATCATGGGAATCCACTCGATAGAGCCGTGCGGATGCGTAGCCAAGGTCTTTAACGCAAGAAAGAAGCGCCTGAGTCGTTGTCTGGCTGTCGACCGCATGATTTGCCACCTGTTGTAGAGCACTGAAAACGTGATGCAATGGGGTGAGATCGCGTATTTGCAGGACTGCACCAATCGTGGAGGTGAGGTTCTCCTCCACACGCCAATCTGGCAGAGGTTCGCACAAGATCGCCTCCCGCCTCGACTCGCCGCTGTTTGTTAAAGCGTAGTGACGCACCTTCCTCTTTCGGTTTCTAATGACCGTATTGGCGTCATCCGACAGATCTTTGTGTTGCGGTTTGTCTAATCGAAGGGAAGCGTGGGCGTCGTGCCAACCCTCCGGGAGCTCCAGTAGTCTGGAAGCTTGACGGTTCACAAAACGGACATTTTCGTCGTGGTCCAAGATGAGTACAGAGTCTTGGTTGCAATTCAAAGTCTGGAGCAGTGCATGAACCCGTTCGCTCTGATTTGCTGCAGCCGCCATTTGCTGCCCAAATTCCAACAGATCGGCAATGTCGTCAGTGGAGGGAGGCAGGCCGTCCTCTCGCTCAACATGGATTGTGCCAAAGACTTCCTCCTGCAAAGGGCTCCCAGGACCCCACCCTTTGGTCAGCATTGGTATGACGGCAAAAGACTGACGGTGTCCGGCCCGCTCGCAGAGTCCCACATTGACAGAGGGCCATGAGCCACGTCGTTGTTCCCAAGTTCGCCAGTCATCAACTACGCAGGATTGTTTGTGCACGACTACCCAAGGCTGAATGTCCTTGTCCGGTTGGCTCAAATCAAAGTCCGTCTCAGCGGCTACATCCGCCGTTGGCCTTGCACCAACGCTGTCAGTGATTCCCCGAATTCGTTTGCGCGATGGATCGACAAGAGCGAACATGATGCGACGATACCCAAGCTTTAGCAACTGCTGACCTGCTAGGGTCAGCGCTTCCCTTGGATTCCGTACGGTCCCCCCCAGCGCATTCACAATCGCGGTAGCAATAGCCAAATGTTCTTGGCGCGCCTCCAACCGCATCTTCACGCCCACATTGGCAATCGTGTGGTGGTAGGCGCTGGCAAATTGGTCGAGCAGTTCACGATGGAACTCCTGCCGTTCGCGCGAAATGGCAACGGGTTCGTTCACGTAGCTCAGAATCACAGCGTCACGACAATCGCCGCGAACGGAAGGCAGAACGGCCAGCACGGCCAGATGACTCAGTGGAGGCGGGACCTCTTGCCAACCAAATTTATCCCTGTTCGCCGTTCTCAGAATGAGCCGAGCGAGGTTACTCACAGCCCCGTCAACCACTTGGCCGTCCAGGGGCTTCCAGTCACCGCAGTAGGTCCAAAATGTCACTTCCGAAGGACCAAGCAGCATTTGGCAGCCCTTAGCGAATAATCGCTTCACCATTTCCAACTTCTCAAGGCTTGCTTCGCCTTCTTGAGTCGCCCCTGAGTGCAGCTTTGCCGCCAGCGCTTTGATAACCAAAGCCAACCGTGTCCGGTCGGCGACTCCGCCAGGGCGCAAGCGGCGTTCCGCTGGCATCCGCTCGTAAAAACGGAAAGCCGTGTCCCAGTCGCCCTGCACCGCGTAAAGATCGCCAAATCGGCAATCGTCAAAGTGTCCCTCCGCGAACCGCTGCATGATCGGCGACGCAAATCGCAGCCGGCCGCCATCCCGAGTCGCCAAACCTGCCAGTTCCAAAGAATGCGGTTGCGTTGAAGGGGACACGTCCACAGAGCCGCCGTGGAGGAGAGCCTCCAGGTCCTTCAATGCATCTGGAGACCTTGCCACCATCCGGGCAGGGTGGGTGAGGACGTTCGCGCCGCAGTCGTAAAACACAGGTAGTTGGCGGACGAAGCTTGAAAACTCATCAACACCCACTGGCTTGTTTTCGCTCCCGCGAATGCGTGACTGGTTGTCTTGCCAAGCCCAAAGAACGGCGCGTGTGAGGAAGATGTTGCCATCCGTTTGCAGGAACAGTTGCCGCAGAAAGGACTCCCGATCACCCGCCGGAACTATGGCGATTTCCTTTCGGTTCTGCATGTAGTCCAGGAACTCTGGTTCGTCGAATCCCTGTATGACGAACTGCTGGGCGCAGTTGAACTCCGACTCCGGACCATAGACCAGGAGAGCGAGGTTTTCCTCCCCTGTTAGCACGGCCGTGAGGCGATGGTTCTGCACAAGCACGCGCGCCTCCCTGAGGATCCGTTGGGCGAGATGGTGTGCCATGCTGTCCACGTTGCTGGCCAGCATCAACACAGAGCGGTGTTGGCCGTCGCAAAGCTGCCGCACAGCGTTGAGAAGCTCACCATCTTCTGCGGGCTTGAGCGTAAACCCGGGCGCAGCTTCACGCACCGCTGCATTAATGGCCTTTTGCACCTCTTGGAAACTCCCCAATGATGGCTGGTGTGAGATTTCGACCCTGATAACGATGGTTAGGTTGCCATTCCCCTGGCGTTCAGCAAGAGTGTGTAAGACGTAACGCTTACCGGTGCTCCGCAAGCCCAGCAAAACTGCGCTCTCCCTGCGATTTATCAAATCAGCCAGTTCGTTGTGGAAGGCCTGGCCGATACGACGGTATTCAAAGGTGTTCGCCATAGCGCTTAACTGGGAAGACCCGCTCTCACACGCTGACTCGGAGCCAGAGTCTGTATCAGGCGGGTGATTTCCTTGCCAAAGTCCATCTTGCGCACGAACTGAACGAGTTGGGGACTGGCAGGTGCGAACACGCCACGCTCGCAACTGAGCACGTTGCAGATCCAGAGTTCGTAGCAGATGTCCAGCGCCTTGGACGCTGGCAAAGAGATACCACTTTGTTCCGCAAGTTTCTGCAAGGAGCTAACGGTCGCCTCGCCTCCGCCAGCCCGAAGCCACAGCAAGCTAACACATCTCGTCAAATCATCCTCCAAGTCCTCGAGCGGAAGTGTGGCGTAGCTCATAGCTGTGAATTCCTCCTGCAACTGACGTAAATGGTCAGGTGTGATAGTGTCATTCTGATTGCCCAGAGCAAGCTCGACCAGGCGCTTCGCGCAGGCTTGGATCAAATGCGGGCGCCGTTGGGTGAGTTGCAGAACCCCCTCGCACAGCCAGGGCTTGTCTTGCAGCGTAAAGCCGAGGTCGGAAAGAGGCTCGACGAGGAGTCTTTTCGCAGACTCCTCGTCGAGCGGTTCAGGCTGGATCAGCTCAAGCCGCTGGGCAAACCGGGTTTCCTTCTTGCGCACCATGCGGTGGAGGTTTCCCTTTCCGCACAAAATAACGCGACAGTAATTGTTGTGAACGGCCTCGCCCAATTGCGCAAACGCTGGGTTCAAGCACACTGAGTCCACCTCATCGAAGAGCAGTTCGATCGGCTTTTCGCCACCCCAGGAGCGGTGTTTGAGGAAGCGCAAAAGGGTGGCCGAGTTGACGCGGTTTGCCTCCGAATCGGCGGAGATGTCCAGCGCAATCCGGCGAGCAAGCGTATCCGCGCTCAAATTCCCGTAGGGATAGCAGTCAATCCTAACGAGGCGATGGCGCCGGTCATCGCCGAGGTCGCGCCGGAGTTCGTAGCGGTACTGTCGCAACAACGATGATTTACCGATGCGCCCCGGTCCGGCTATGGCGAAGCTGGTAGTCGCTTCCGAGCGAAGCCGCTCCAAAAGGTCACGCCGACCGAAGAACATGTTTGGCGCCGCAGGGTGCATGAAATCGTAAGGCACCAGCCGGCGGATGGGTATGTGCTTCCGGAGGTGACGTTTGAGCACCTCCAGTGGACCTGGCTCACTGAGCAGTGCTTCGATCTCACCATCTGCAAGGAAAAGACAGGGAACCGAGGGCGTGGCCTGCTGGGCAGCTTCCCTGATCGCCGGTGTCGCCGCCAGGATGATCGCCAGCCGGCCGATTCCACCCTGTTGCTGCCAGAATGTTGCAACCTCACGTTCGACGTTCGCGCCGGGACCCAACACCAGGCAGCCGAAATCCAAAGCACCCAGAAGTCGCAGCCGATTTAGCTCCAGCGCTGCACGGTACGCCGATGGGCCAGCCGATTCCTGCAATTCAACGTTCGCTTGCCAGCGAGCGCTTAGGCGCCCGAGCAACTCTCGCGGAATTTCCGCATTCTCAGCCTTCCACCCTTGGGTCAGGCGCCGGCAGAGATCGGCGGGTGTCAGTTGTGCAACGCTCATCCGTCTGGCTGTTACCCGCGTTTAGACCGAGGCTGTTTCTTGTCCATAAACTTGGGCGAAACAGTTGATCGCGGCGCGCAATTCGGCGCGGCGCGCGGGACTGTAGTTCGCTTCGCACTGGCGGAGTGCTTTCTCCAAGTCGTTGGCCTTCGATACAGTGCTGGTCGCGTGGCGGCCACGAACTGGAACGGGCACTGGCAGCCATGCCGCTGGCGACACGCCGCCGGCCAACCGAGCAAAACCCCAGCGCAGCCGCAGCAGGGCCTCTTCACGCGCCAGACCAAGTTGCCGCGCCAAGAAAGCGAGGCCTTGTGCGCTCGCCGCATCAGGGATATCGGCGGGAGTGATGCCCAGCGCGCGGAAAACGTTGTCCAAGCACACCCCGGCGAGCCGGGCGAGCGCCTTGTAGTGTTCAAGCAGCGAACCCGGGGTATCCACCATGTCGGGGCGGTGTTGCTGCATCTTCAACACGTCGAGGGCGCCGAACGCGGCTGCACGACAGCGTTGACGGAATTCCAGTGAGGGTCCTTCGTTCTCCGAAACACCGAAGCGTTCGTTCAGAGCTTCGTCGAGCAGTACATCCGAAGAATCGTTGTTGTTCATACGAGCTTTCATAATTTGTGGTTGTTTAGTGGGTGTCAGTCTTTTATGAGTGACGGCGTGCGAGCCAAGCCTGCATGCGCGTTTCCTTTCGGAGGCGCGCCTTCAATTTCTCCCGCGCCCGCACATAGCGCGCCCGCGCTGCGCCAGGAGACACGCCGAGTTCCCGGGCTAGATCCTCGTATGGTACCGCCTCGCGCCCGTGACGGAGTTCCAAGACTTTGCGTTCGTCCGCGGTGAGCGCTGCCAGCGCCTCTTCCAATGCGCTTTGCGCGGCTTGGTCGAGCAAGCCATCGTTTGCAGCTTCCGGCACTGGCTCGTTCAAATCGCCGTCCTCCAGCGGAACACATGGAATACGATGGCGGCGAAAATGGTCGGCCAGTTTGCGCCGCAGGATGGTGTAGGCCCAGGCGGTGAAATTCGCACCGTCGAACTGATTCAAATGTCGAAAGATGTGCCATACGCAATCTTGGGCAAGGTCTTCAGCATCCTCGCGCGACAGGCCGCGGCGCCGGTGAAACCAGTACGCCCGGACCCCAAGCAAATCGGCCAGCCGCTCAACGGCTTTTTTGTCGCCCGCATACACGCGGCGAACCAGGGCGGCCCATTCTTCACGAGTTTGTGGAGAGTCCATACCACACTTCTGTAAAGGTAAACGTGGCGGTGTTACAAGCCTGATTAGCGCTCATTCTTTCCAGCTTGCCCCTTGGCTCATGGCAGCACGCCGGGGGGGTCCACGCGGTAACAGTCAAGGACGCCTTCGGAGAGCGCAGCCAGCAGACGTTTGTGCCGGCGGCGTAACCAACCCGGCGGGACGCCAACTGCCCGGGCAACGCGTGCGTAGGTCTTGCGCGTACCGTCGAGGCTCTCGGCAAGTTTGTACGCTATCCGTGCGGTTAGTGCAGTCGGGGAGGCCGTACGAGCATCAGCTTCACGCCAATACAGGAGCACGAGGTTCCGGGTCTGGACGCGGCACCAGAGAAGTGCATCGCCGGGTTTGATCTCAGCCCGCCGCCGGACTACCATGACGCCAAGGGCGAGCAAACAGCGGGGTGTTTCCGTTGCGATCAAGCGCGGGGAAAAGCCGAACTCCCGCAGCCATCCAGCGATGATGTCACGCATGAAATCTTCAAATTCACCGAATGCCGCCTGCTCTAAGCGAGTCATCCGGTCCAGCAAGAGGTCGAAGTCTATGGCTTTCATGTTCTAGCTTTTAACTTGGAAACGCCTGGCTGTTACTCACGTCCGAGCACCTGCGCTGGGGATTAACCGCGACGAATAATTGGCGGCAACGCAGATTTTCCGTGACCTTGTGTGTCGGTGAATTCTCCAGACGAGTTGGCAAATTGACCGACGAGTTGCCCGTCCACTGTGTCGGAACGCATCCCACCTGTCATTTCAAGCACATTCCCTTCAAGCCAGTTGTTCACACCATAACCCACGCGTGGACCGGTCGTGGCTGCCGCAGCACATGGGCCATCACCGCATCCCGTTCCGCAGCCGACAACGCCATGTCCCCCGCACATCGGCACCTCACCCGACGGCACCACCGCGTAATGGTCGCACGCCTCCTCATGACGTCGTTGCTATTCCGCGCTGCCGGGCTGGGGGTACGACGGGTGCCCCAGCACACCTGGCACTACATGACTGTAAGGGTGCCTCTGGGAACGTGGTTCTAGCGGGCAACCTGCGCCAGTTGAACGCTTGAATCGCGGGGTCGTTGCGCCGGTCAACCGCAAGCGATGCTGGCGCTAACGCCTGTTGAAACCGCAGAAATCCCCGGCGACAGAGGCGTTACGTCCGCGCGCGCGCGCGAGTCATATAACGGTCCGTTTGCCGCCACTCGACGCCGAACTTTTCCCGAAAGAGTCCGTGAATCACTGTCCTGCCAAAACCGAAGAACAACAGCAGGGCGGCGGCTTGGGTCCGTTCTTCAATCTGCTGACGTGTGGCTTTGGCGTACGGTTTCCGCTGGCCGGGGCGGATGGTTCGGCTAACTTCATTGGTTATGGGGGCCATTGCTTAGTTGTTTTCCGACTTTGCCGGGTTTGATCTCATGCGAGTTGTGGGTGTCCTTTCCAAGCCGGGTATTGTCGAATCGCCGCCCACGTTCGCAGCACGTCCACGAATTGCGCCGGGATGGGTTCGCTGGGACGGACAATCCAGACGCCTGACAAGGTGTCGCTCGGCGCGGCAGGCGGCAGCGGTAGCGGTTTCACCGGCTTGGCTGGTGTCGCCTTGCGCTCGAGCTCCCAAACAACGCGGACGGCTGGCGGTCTTTGAATAGCAGCGCGGAATCCACCAGTGGCGACGCGGCGAGCGTCTCTCAGTTTGTGCGTGAGTTCCTTGTCCGTCCACGGAGGTTGGCAATGCGTGCCGTTCCACTCACGCAGCAAGGCCAAGGCGTCGGCGTCGGACAGACCAAAGCGGACACACTCACAAGCGGCGCGGAATGTCGCCGAGTGTCCACGAGCGCCGGACACGGCAGGCGACAGCTTGGCAAGGTAGACGCGGCAGGCGGCGAGGGCGTTCATTGTGTTTTGGTTTCCACGCTCCACCCAACTCCACCCAAGGGGTATAACTTAATAGAAAATTCCATTCTTTTCTGTGGGGTTATATGCCTTGGGTGGGCTTGGGTGGTTGGGTTGTTTCGGTTCATTTCGTGAAGGTGTAGGCGTTGGCCTCGTCCATGTCGCCAGACGGCTTGCGGTATGCCTTTTTGCCACGGGTGACGGTGAAGCCGTCCACGTCCACGGTATCGCCCTCTCGAAAGACTTGTTTGCACAAGCTGCCGACTTGCCGCATGGCGCAGCCCTCGTCGGTGAGCTTGCCGGGAATTTCCACGGCGCGAAGTTCGCAAACTTCCACCAGTTCGGAAGCAATCAGCGGTACGCCGAGCCGATTCTCGGCGGCGACGGCGAGCGCCACGCGACGCAGCCAGGACAAAGCCGGGTTGCTGGTGCGTTCCTGTGCAGCTTCGTGTCCGTCCAGTAACGGAGCGCAATCGAGAATGTTCTGAATAATCCAGTCCAAGGGTTGACTCCACTCGCGGAAATCGTGGCGCGTGTCTTTAGTGCGTGGCTTGCCATTGGCAATCCATTCCGCAATAACGGCGAAAACGCAGCCGAGAAAATACGGCTGGCGTCGCTGAATCTCGCCGAGCGTGTCGCGGTAGGTGAAGCCGTCGCGTTTTCGGATTCGGCAAATGCTGGCGCGGTTGGCCAGGTCGCGTGTCGTTTCGAGTCCGTTGCTGGTCAATTGCAGGATGAACCGTTTCGGGTCCACCAGCGCCTCGCCCTTGTGCGGGATTCGCGCCGGGAATAAGCCGGGGCACGTCAAAAAGGCTTCCAAGTGTTGCGAGTCCATCCTGCCGCGAAAGTTGTCCAAGCAAATGAACGGACGCGCGGAAATCAAAGCGGACTGGAAAGACTCGTCCACGCTGCCGACTCCGCCGACCTTGGCAGTGACGAAATAGGATGTCTCGTTGAAAAGCGTGCAAACCATTTCGAGCCTGTGTCCTTTTCCGGCCTGGGACTTGTCGGCCTCGGCGCAATCAATCGGAATGTTGCCGTGAATGAATCCGCCAAGCCGCAAGGCTGGCGTGATGAAGGCGGCCAAGGCGCGGCTGCGGTCCGGTTCAGTTTGAAAATCAAATTCCTCCACCAGCCAGCGCAGACTTGTTGCGGCCTCGCTCACCGGCACTTGCGGCGGCGTGTCGCCGGCCACGATCAAAAGGCCGCCTTGCTCGGGGTGATAGCCTCGGCCAAGTATTGCCACGTCGCCGGATTCCGTTTCGGTTAGAACCGGGCAGCGCAGCACGCTGGCGACGGCGGGCAGGAATTCTCGCGCTTCGCTCGCGGCGAGAATGGCCTTGGCATCGTCCAAAGACATTTTTGCCGGTTTCAAAGCGGCGTCGCCTTTGCCAGCGGAGCGCCAAGCGTAGAGCTGGCCGAGTTTTTCCGCGTCGCTGCGAAACTTGTCCGGCTTCAAAACTTCCAAACCGGACACGCCGTCCATTTCGACAAGCTCCACCACCGCACCGCCTCGCCAAAACAGAATCCAGCTCGGAGCAATCCGTTGGAAAATGACGCGAGCGGTTTCCGAAATTGAAACGGCACCGGACGGCAGAACAATGACGGAAAGCTCGGCACTGGACGCTTGCGGCGCCGGTGCGGGAGCCTCTGGAATTGGCAGCGGCTCGGCATCCTTGCTCCACGCTTCCGGGTCGTGCGAAACAAAACACAAGCGCAGCCGGTCCTTCACCTTCTCGTCAATTTCCAAGCCGTAGCGTTCGTGGAAATAGGGTTGCGCGGCGGTGAAGCTGTCGCTGTGCCGGTTGCCGTCAATTCGCAGTCCGCATTTCAAGCCTTCGCCAGACGGTGAGACAAAGCCAAAGGCAATGTGAGCGTCGGCCTTCATTTTCTCGCGGACGGCTGGCAGGGTGCTGTTCAAGCCGTCGAAGTCCACTTGTAGCAGGCCGGAATGTGTGAGCGGCTCTGTCCGGCTTTTGGCCGTGCCGCTGATACAAAAGGCGGGGAGAGTCCTTTTGAAGTCGTCATAGGCTTGGGCCTCCGGCGACTGCTTGCTGTCGAGTGTCGGGCAAACAGCTTTCCATGCCGCGAACAGTTCCCTCGCTCGTGTAATTTTCTTCGCGTACTTGCCGCTGCGAATGGCACTGAGGATTGCGCCAAGCTCGACTTCCTTC
>Ga0181518_10002112_pt1 | contig 19370 bp, 18 predicted proteins | sample PEATcosm2014_Bin_28_FD_119751 | JGI IMG/M metagenome (GOLD analysis project Ga0181518, IMG submission 119751) | Peatland microbial communities from MTU Mesocosm Facility, Houghton, MI, USA - PEATcosm2014_Bin01_60_metaG | ecosystem: Environmental > Terrestrial > Soil > Wetlands > Peat | place... | reverse complement strand
CGGCAGGCCGTCGTCCGAGGCGTCGGTCTTCATGCAGTTTCTGCCGCGCATTAAGCAGGCCACCGACGCGGTGGTGAACATCACCACCGGCGGCGCCGTGACCATGACGGTCGATCAGCGCATCTCGGCGGCCAACACGCTGTCGCCGGAAATGTGCTCGATGAACATGGGGTCGATGAATTTCGCGCTCTATCCCATGGCCAAGCGCTACAAGACGTGGAAGTACGACTGGGAGGAGAGCTATCTCACCAATTCCGACGCCTACATCTTTCCCAATACGTTCCGCGACATCGAGAAGGTCTACAAGACGCTGGGCGAAGGCCATGGCGTGAAATTCGAGCACGAGTGCTACGACACCGGCCATCTCTACAACCTTGCGCACCTGATCGACCGCGGCCTGTTCAAGCCGCCGGTGTTCTTGCAATTGATCTTCGGCATTCTCGGCGGCATCGGCGCCGATCTCGATAATCTTTTCTTCATGAAGCGCACCGCCGACCGGCTGTTCGGCAAGGATTATCTGTGGTCGGTGCTGGCCGGCGGCCGCCATCAGATGAATTTCTGCACCGCCGCTTCCATGATCGGCGGCAATGTGCGCGTCGGCCTGGAAGATTCGCTCTATATCGGGCCTGGCAAGCTCGCTTCGAGCAATGCCGAGCAGGTGACGAAGATCCGCCGCATCGTCGAGGATCTCGGCCACCAGATCGCGACGCCCGCCGAGGCGCGGCAGATGCTCGGGCTCAAGGGCGCCGACCGGGTGAATTTCTAGACAATAGCGAACGCCGCGACGGTCGTTGCCTATGAACGCCATCGATCTCAAAGGCCGCACCGCCATCGTCACCGGCGGCGCCAGGGGCATCGGTTTTGCCGCCGCGCAAAAGATGCTCGCCTCGGGCGCCGCGGTTGCGCTGTGGGATATCGATGCGGCCGCGCTCGGCAAGGCCGCCGCGTCGCTGGCGAAGAGCGGACACGTTTACACCGCGATCCTCGACCTCACCGCCGAGGCGGAGATCGGCAAAGCCGTTGACGCGCTCATCCGTGACGCCGGCAAGATCGACATTCTGGTCAACAATGCCGGCATCACCGGCGGCAATGCGCCGCTGTGGGAGCTCAAGCCCGACGTCTGGCGCCGCGTCATCGAAGTCAATCTCGTCGCGCCCTACCTCGTCTGCCGCGCGGTGGTGCCGCATATGATGGCCGCGGGTTATGGGCGCATCGTCAACATCGCCTCGATCGCCGGCAAGGAAGGCAATCCGAACGCCTCGCATTATTCGGCGTCGAAAGCCGGCCTGATCGGATTGACGAAATCGCTGGCCAAGGAATTGGCGACGACGGGCGTGCTGGTCAACGCCATCACGCCGGCGGCGGCCAAGACCGAAATGTTCGGCCAGATGACGCAAGCGCATATCGACTACATGTTGTCCAAAATCCCGATGAACCGCTTCGTCAGCGTCGAAGAGCTCGCGGCCATGATCGCCTGGCTGTCGTCCGAGGATTGCTCGTTCTCGACCGGCGCCGTGTTCGATATTTCGGGCGGGCGGGCGGTTTATTGAGCACAGAGACGAAAGCTCGATCGCCTTCGGGCAACGCTTGGGGGCCGCGCCTCGAACACTTTCTGTATCATGGCATCGCCGTGCTCATCCGCAATTCCAGATCAGTCCGATAGGTGTATGGGTCCAGCACGGACCGAAGCTGCCGCCGTTGAAGCGTCCACGGGAAAATCCAGGACGGCCAAAATAGTACTGCCCACCGTCATACCAATATCTTGGAGCATACTCTGTGTCGCCGATTGCTCCCTTCGGACCATAAACGGGAACGTTGTTGTTCGGCGGCTGATGATAGCCGGGCAGGAAGCCGTAGCCATGCCAGGGGTGGATGACCAAGGGCTTTCGGTGCACGGACGCGGCGAATACAACGGCGGGCAGCGATAGAGAAACCGCGACCACGATCCCAAGCAGGATTTTTCGCTGCATCAAATTGCCACTCGAAAATAGGCTTGCGGTGCTTGCCACTTTTCGTCCTCCATCGTGGGTTCACCACTTATCCGAAGCCCGTCGCCGCGCCAGCTAGCACAGTCCGCCTTCGCTACGCTTCGGCGCGGCAGCCTTCACTCGCTGCGCGGTTTATTAAGTTGGCTCGCCAAGCCGTAGCTCGCGGCGGCTAGCACAGCCCGCCTTCGCTACGCTTCGGCGCGGCAGCCTTCACTCGCTTCGCGTGCGAAAGGCTGGTGGGCGGTGCAGGGATCGAACCTGCGACCCCCTCCATGTCAAGGAGGTGCTCTTCCGCTGAGCTAACCGCCCGGTCAGCCACAGCGGTTTAGCGTCGCGCGCCCCGCGGGGTCAAGCCTATGACCAAGCTCAGTACATAGGCCGTGGAGGCAGAGTCTCCCTTAAATCGCACGGTCAACCGTGAGCGCAGAGAGAATTTGAAGTCAAGGACTGCCTTCGGCAGCCGCCGTAGGCGGCGGCCCCTTCGGGGCCGTCCTTGAGTTCAAATTCTCTCTGCGCTTTGATGCGGCCGTGCGTTTTAAGGATTATTGGCCGCGCGGCGGCCATTTCTGATCTGGATGATCCCAGGCCGCCCGCGACGCCGCGCCAGAATGCTGCGGACCGCCGATACCTTACGACGCGCCGGCGTCGGACATGCACTTCTTGGTGAAGCTCGTCTCGGCGGCGCCGTGCAGCTTTTGCGCCGCGGCCTGGTCCTTGCAGCACTTCTTGGCAAAACTGTTCAAGGCGGCGCCGTGCAGGCTCTTGCCGGTCGCCTGGACCGCACAGCTGTCGTCCGCCGCGGCGGCGGTCACGATGCAAAACGACGCGACAATGATGGCAAGCGTTTTCATGTTTTTCTCCCTGGTGGTCGCTCGAAAAAACCTGAACGCTCGAGCATGATCCCGAAAAGTGGAAACCGGTTTTCGGATTAGATCATGCTCAAACAAAAATGCTAGACTATGATCCGATTCAATTGAATTGGGTCATAGTCTAGGTCACGCGTGTGGCTGCAGCACGCCGTTCGGGCTCGCTTTGTCGACGATCTCCGGCAGGAACTGCGCCAGCAATTTGAGCATCTCGTCGACCGGTAGACCGAGGCGGCGGGCAAAATCCTGAACCTGGGCGTTGCCGAGGACGGCTTTGAGCTGATCCGCGGTGATCGGCAAGTTTTGGCCGTTGCCCAGCCAGGACTGGACCTGCGGGCCGAGCCCGCCCTTCTCGAGCGCCGCCACCAGGCCGTTGAGATCGTGATATTGCGTCTGCGCCAGAACGGTGTTGAGCAGCGCCGGCAGAGCTTCGCTTTCCAGCGCGCCTTTGAGACTGTCAAACAAACCCATGATTGTTCTCCTCTGCGCAGACTGCAGACGCCACGCCAAACCCGTGTCAAACCCGGATCTGCAGTTTAGTACATCGTCGTCGGTCTCGCCAGAGCCGCGCAGCCAATCGCACCGGCGGCTAATTCCGCAATTCGCCGCCGCTCGCTCATGCTAATCTGCGCGCACTCTCATGACGCGAGCGCGGTGCGAGGGGCGCGATGAGCAATGTCCGGTTGACGGTGCGGGTCGATTTCGGCGCGGACCGGGCGCTCGGGCCGGGCAAGATCCGGCTGCTCGAGGCGATCGGTAAATCCGGATCGATCTCGCGGGCCGGCCGCGCGCTCGGCATGTCCTATCGGCGCGCCTGGCTCCTGATCGACGACATGAACCGCTCTTTCCGCGCGCCGGTGGTGGCGACGCAGCCCGGCGGCGCGCGAGGCGGCGGCGCGGCACTGACGCCGTTCGGCCTGGAGCTGATCGAAAACTATCGGGCGATCGAAGCGCAGGCCACGGCGGCGGCCAAGCCGCATTTGCAGGCGCTGGAAAATTCATTGCGCCGTCAGCGCGTGCGTGCGCAAAAACCGTTGAAGACGTCGATCCGGGCCGCCACCGCGCGCTGATCGCGCATCGCCGCGGCGATTGCCGAGGATCAGGCGGCGCGACGCGAGACGACCAGGCCGTAGCCGGCGATCGCCGCCAGCGCGAGCGAGATCAGGACGTTGTAGCCGGCGAGCGAAATGCCGAGAAAGCGCCACGCCGCTTCGTCGCAGCGAACCACGTGGATCGAATTCAACTGGCCGAGGATCGGGCCTTTGGCGGTGAGATCTGTGATCGGCCCCGAGCAATCGGCGGGGCCGGCCCAGAAATGCCATTCGACGCCGGCGTGATAGGTGCCGAGCGCGGCGCCGCACAACATGGCGACGATGATCGCGGTAAAGCCGACCGCGAGCAGCGTCCGCGGCGCCCGCGCCAGCGCTGCGATCGCCATCAGCAGCGACAGCGGAATGACGATGTGATAGGGCAACCGCTCTTCGAGGCAGAGCGGGCAGGGCGGCAGCCTGAGCACGAATTCGAAATACCAGGCGCCGACGATGGTCGCGGCGCTCAGCGCGAAGATTGACAACGCCGCGGCGGCGGCCGGCTCGGCGCGCAGCCGATCGAGCCGGATCATCCTCAAGGCCAAAGTCCGCGCCATCACAACCTCGCCGCCGCGCCGCCCCCACCCTCGCGACCGGCAGCAATTGACCGATCTTTAAGGCGGAAGCAAGCCCGCCTCCGGGGCCGGATTTTCTTTTTGCCCGGCGCGCCGGCCTTCGGATATAGATGGCGGCGCATGCCCGTGTGGCGGAACTGGTAGACGCGCACGACTCAAAATCGTGTTCCGCAAGGAGTGGGGGTTCGATTCCCTCCACGGGCACCAGCCTTCGCTGCTTCGCAGCTACGGCTGGCAGGCCAGCTTTGCAAACGTTGGTGAAGCAGCGAAGGCCCGATTGACGCCTCGGCTACGCGTCCCTCTTGCATTTCGCCATAAAACTATTCTTGGCCGCGCCGTGCAGTGGCTTGCCCTCTGCGCTGACCGCCTTGGGTTCGCAGGCGTCCTTCTTGCATTTCTTTATGAAGCTGTTTTTGGCGGCGCCGTGCAGCGGCTTGCCGGTCGTGCTGACCGCCTGGCTTTCGCAGGACTGCGCCATGGCCGTGCTGATGGGAAAAAATACAATCAAAGTTGCAAGCGCCAAAGCTGCGAGAGCCAAAGCCGCAAGAGCCATGTGTTTCATCGTTACCTCCCCTTTCGTGCGCTCATAGACCCATGCATCTGACCATGTGATAAATGCAGCTTCAAGGGATAGCCTCGGCCCAGCGCGCCGTCGCAGCGCAATCGGTGCGGAGGCCGCACTGGCGACAGACAGACTCGCGTTCGGCGCCGCCGTCAGGCAGAATATCGGCATGAACGAAGACGATAGAGAGAAGATGCAATGAAAATTCGGCTCTTAATGGCAGCTCCGCTTCTGGCCGTGCTGCTGCCGGCGCCAAGCCAGGCGCAGGTCACGGTGGATGTGGCGAAAATCACCTGCAGGCAATTCCTGCTCGACGCGGTGGCGCCGACCAAGACGGTGGCGATTTGGCTGAGCGGCTACTATCACGGCAAGCACGGCGGCACCGTGGTCGATATGGCGGCCCTGCAGCGCGAGACCGACAAGCTTGAGGACTATTGCCGGCTCAATCTCGAAATGACGGTGATGGACGCCGTCGAGGGCGCCCTGGCGGTCGGCAAATAACAGCCGGGCGCGGCAGGCGCGCAAGAGTTCAGAGTTCAGAGCGTGGTCCCATGAAATTTTCGCATTTCTCCCACATCTGGGCTAAGCCCGGCATGACGCCGCACGCGCGTTACGAGCAGCTCTGGCGCGAGCTCGCGCTGTGCGACGCGCTCGGCTTCGATCATTCGTTCTGCGTCGAGCATCATTTCCGCCCCGACGAGAGCTGGATGTCGTCGCCGAGCCTTTACGCGGTCGGCGCCGGCGCGCGCACCAAGCGGCTGCGCATCGGGCCGATGGGCTACATCGTGCCGCTCTATCATCCGCTGCGCCTCGCCGAGGAGATCGCCATCGTCGACCAGATGCTCGGCGGCCGCATGGAGCTCGGTCTCGTGCCCGGCATCAATCCGGATTACTTCCGCCCCTTTGGCTTGGACTACGGGCAGCGCAAATCGCCGACGCTCGAATTCGTCGATTACCTGCGCGCGGCGTTCGGCGAGACGCAGCCGTTCTCGTATCACGGCCAGGAGTTTCATACCGACAACGCCCGCATTTCGGTGATGCCGGCGCAGGAACCGCATCCGCCGCTGTGGATGATGAGCCGCGATCCGCAGACGCTGGAATTCTGCGCCAAGAACGGCATCAGCCCCGGCTATTTCCTGGTCTATCCGCGCGCCGACGCCGCGCCGCGCTACCGCAAATTTTTGCACGACTGGCAGCGCACCGGCTGGCCGGACAAGCCGAACATCGCCTATTGCTCGGTGGTCTATGTCGACGACACCGACGACAAAGCGATCGAGAACGGACTATTCCGCGCGAGCCGCGCCTACGAGGGCTTTCTCGCGCCGCCCAAGCCGGGCGAAACGTTCGAGGAGCGCGCCCGCGAGCACGCCAAAATGTTCGTCGGCCGCGGCGAGGCCGGCGCGTCCGAGATCATGCAGCATCTGTTCGACGCCGATTATCTGTTCAAGCACGACCTCGTCTTCATCGGCTCGCCGGAAACCGTCGCCGGCAAAATCCGCGCCGCCGCGGAGGAGGGCGTGTTCAACGTCTTCATGGGCGAGTTCAACTTCGCCGACCTGCCAGAGGACGCGCTGCTGCGCTCGATCCGGCTGTTCGGCGAGAAGGTGATCCCGGCGCTGCGGGGGTATGAGCCGTTCTGACGCTACTGCCCCTGCGCCAATTCCGGGTGCGCCTTCAGCCGCGCGGTGTTGAGCCGATAGATGATGAAACACACCACCGCGCCCACCGCGAACGGCAGCGCCGACCACATGTAGAGCTGCGGCACCGGCAGGCCGACGAACAGCGCGCCGAGCAGCGGCCCGATGATGGCGCCGAGGCGGCCGATGCCGAGTTGCCAGCCGGAGCCGTTGGCGCGCAGCGAGGTCGGGTAGATCATGGCGCCGACCACGTTGATGCCGGACTGGATGCCGAGCACGATGCAGCCGGCAAAGAAGGTCACGGCGATCAGGGCGCCGGTCGAGCTCAATCCGGCATAGCCGATCGAGCCGACCACCGGCACCGCGATTACGAACAGGATGGCGATGGCGAGGAAGCGCGCCTTCTGCAGCCACCAGCACAAAATCAGCGAGCCGACCGTGCCGCCGACCTGCAGCGCCGCGCCGGCCAGCGCCGCGGTCTGCGGCGCCACGTGGGCGGCGCCCATGAGCGTCGGCGTCCAGCTGATAAGGAAGAAGTAGCCCATTAGGTTGCAGGCGAACATCAGCCAGGTGAGCGGCGTGATCGCCGCCAGGCCGTTGCCGAACAGATAGATCGGATTGCTCGGCGATTGCTTTTCGTCCTCGATGACGAAGCGCGCGTTCGGCGGCACCTTGTAGCCGGGTACGATCGCCGCCAGCAGCGCCTCCATCTTGCCGCGGTGACTGTCATGTAGGGTCATGAATTTGATCGATTCCGGCAACGTGACGATGGCGGCGAGCGCGAACACCACCGGCACGATGCCGCCGATCTCGAACAGGATCTGCCAGCCATATTGCGGCACCAGCGCCGCGGCGGCGAAACCGGCCAGCGCGCCGCCGAGCGGAACGAGGCCGACGGCGATGATCGCCAGCGTGGCGCGAAGGTTGCGCGGCGCCGATTCGGCGTTGATGGCGACGAGGTTCGGGATCACGCCGCCGATGCCCAGCCCGGCGACGAAGCGGAGCGCGGACAATTCGGTGAGATTGGTCGAATAGGCGGCGATGAAGGTGAAGATGCCGAACAAGAGGTTGGAGAGGATCAGCGCGGTCTTGCGGCCGTAGCGGTCGCCGATCCAGCCAAAGATCTGCGAGCCGAACAGCACGCCGATATTGCTGGCGCTGAGCACCAGGCCGAGCTCCTTGGGCGCAATGTGCCATTCCTTGATCAGGCTCGGCGCCGCAAAGGCGATGGCGCCGATGTCGTAGCCGTCGATCATGGCGAGCAGCACGGACCAGACGATGAGCTTGATCTGGAACGCGCCCAGCCCATGCTGGTCCAGGAAATGCGAGACTTGAACTTCCGTTTCGCCGGCCATCGTTTCCCCCCGGAGGATTATTTTGTGGGGGGAGGTTATGGCAGTCGCCGCGCCAAGGAAAGCGACATTGCGGCGCGGCGTGGGACGATGCCCGCAACCAGCGTCCGCGAGCAGCCCTCTCCCGCAAGGGGAGAGGGCATAGCCACAAGCGCTCAGTCAGCCTCCAGCGGCTCGCCCGCTTTCTCGCGCAGCGCGCGGAACACCGCCTCGGGCGTCAGCGGCAATTCCGTCAGCCGCACGCCGACCGCGTCATCGAGCGCATTGGCGATGGCCGGCGACAGCGGCATGGTCGAGGATTCGCCGACGCCCTTGGCGCCGAACGGCGCGTTGTGCTGATAGGCGTCGATCGCCTCGTTGATCATCACCGCCGGCACGTCGGCAATGCCGGGGATCTTGTAGTCGGCCAGCGACGCATTGGTGATCTGGCCGTTGTCGAGATTGATCTTCTCGAACAGGGTGAAGCCGAGCTGCATCAGCGCCGCGCCGGAAATTTGCGTCTCGACGATGCGCGGATTGACCAGCCGGCCGCAATCGACCGCGTTGACGAGCTTCAAAATACGCATGCGTCCGGTCTCGGTGTCGACTTCGACCTCGGCGCCGGTGCCCGCGACCATCCAGAACGGCGTGATCGCGGTCGACGCGCCAGTGTCGTGATCCGGTGCGACATAATCGGGCTTGTAGCTGCCGCTGCCCACGATATTGCCGGCTTTCATGCCGTACTTTTTGATGAACAGTCCGGACACCGGCGTATTGCTGCCTTCCGGCTCGCCGACTTCGCGGCGCAAGGCATCGATCTTGCTGCGCGCGTCCTCGGCGGCGAGCCGCACCGCGTGGCCCATGTGGAACAGCGAGCGTGAGCCCAGCGTGCCCATGTCGTAGGGCGTGATGTCGGTATCGCGGGCGACGACTCTGACGGCCTCGGCCGGCACGTTGAGCACCTCGCCGACGATCTGCGCCATGCCGGTGTCGGAGCCTTGCCCCATGTCGACGGTGGAAATGTAGAGCGTCGGGCTGCCGTCGGCGCCGACATTGATGATGGCGACCGAGGTGGTCGGCGAGACGCAAGCTTTGAGCGCAAACGCAATGCCGCGGCCGCGTTTCAAGGTGCCGCTGCCGCGATCGAACTTTTCTTTCCAGCGCAGCCGCTCGGCGACGTGGTCGAGGATCGCCTCGAGCGGCGCATCTTCCAGGATCGTGCCGGTCGCTTGCGGGCGGCCGTTGCGCAGCACATTGCTGCGGCGGAACGCGACCGGATCGATGTCGAGCGACCGCGCCACCATGTCGGTGTGGCTCTCATAGGCGAAGGTGAGCTGCGGCATGCCAAAACCGCGCAACGCGCCAGCCGGCGTCATGTTGGTGTACACGGCGTAGGAATCGATCCAGACATTGTCGATGTCGTAGGGACCGGCGGCGGTGAAGCCCGATTTATGCGTCACGCGCGGGCCGATATCGGCGTACGCCCCGCCGTTCCAAAACACCTCGCATTTGCGCGCCGTAATGCGGCCCGACTTGTCGATGCCGCTCTTGATGCGGATCGTCGCCGGATGCTTGGTGATCTGATAAAATTGCTCCTCCATGGTCAGCGCGATCTTGACCGGCCGGCGCGCGATCATCGAGCACGCCGTCACCAGCGCTTCGAGCTTGATGTAGAGCTTGCCGCCGTAGCCGCCGCCGAGATACGGCACCTTGATGCGCACCTTGTTTTCCGCCCAGCCAAGCAGTCGCGCGATCTCCGACCGCACGAAGGACGGCCCCTGGGCGCCTGAGTAGATCGTCAGGCCGGACTCCTTGTAATCGGCGATCGAGCAGAACGGCTCGAACGGCACGTGCAGGCATTTTTGCGTGCGGAATTCGTGCTCGAAGACGTGCGCGGCTTCGGCAAAGGCTTTGTCGACGTCGCCGCGCCGCGTCTTGGCCTGCAGCGCCAGATTGGTGTCCTTGATGCCCTTGAGATGTTTCAGATCGGCGAAGCTGCCGGCGGGCTTGAGTTCGTCGTGCACATGGCTCGACGACGTCATCGCCTCGACCTCGTCATAGATCGGCTCGAGCTCCTCGTATTCGGCGGTGATCGCCTGCACGGCGGCGTCCGCGACGTGCGGATCGGCGGCGAGCACCACTGCGACCGGCTCGCCGACAAAGCGCACTTTGTCGATCGCCAGGATCGGCTGATCGTGGAAGGCCGGGCCGTAATAGGGATCGGGGATCACCTTGCGCACATCGTCGGAGGTGATGACGCGGAACACGCCCGGGATTTTCTGCGCCGCCGAGGTATCGACCGATTTGATGCGGCCGTGCGGCACGGTGGAGCGGAAGATCTTGCCGTAAAGCATGCCGGGCAGCCGCATCAGGTGGGTATATTCGGCGCGACCCGTGACCTTTTCGCGCGCTTCGAGCCGCGGTATCGAGCGGCCGATCTGGCCGCCGCCCATGGGATTGGTCGGCATCAGTAATGAACTCCCTGCGGCATTTGGACGTTACGATTTCACGCCCCGTAAGTTCCGGACATTTGGACATGAATCCCAGCCGGGAATCCACTATATTCCCTCAGACCTTTCTGCATACGGGAGTGCGTGATGGCGATCACCTTCACCGTCAACAATAAGCCGGCAAGCGTGGATGCCGGTCCGGAAACGCCGCTGCTCTGGGTTGTGCGCGAGCACCTCAAGCTGACCGGCACGAAATATGGCTGCGGTGCCGGCATGTGCGGCGCCTGCACGGTGCATCTCGACGGCAAGGCGGTGCGCTCGTGCCAAATCCCGGTCGCCATGGTGGCAGGCAAGAACGTCACCACCATCGAGGGCTTGTCGGCCAACAGCGACCATCCGCTGCAAAAAGCCTGGCTCGATCTGCAGGTGCCGCAATGCGGCTATTGCCAGTCCGGCCAGATCATGCAGGCCGCGGCGCTGCTGGCGGCCAACAAGAATCCGAGCCGCGAGGACATCGTTCGCCACATGGACGGCAATATCTGCCGCTGCGGCACCTATCCGCGCATCCTCCGCGCCGTCGAGCGCGCCGCCAAGCAGGGAGCGTGACGCCATGGGCAAGATCGAACGCAATCCGAACGGCACATTGTCGCGGCGCGGCTTCCTGCAAAGCTCGGTCGGCCTGACCTTTGCCTTGACCCTTCCGACTGCGCTGTTCGCGCGGCCGGCCGCGGCGCTGGCGGAAGGCGCAACGCCGGGCGCCGTCGGCGCCTGGGTCACCGTCAGCCCGGACGGCGCCATCGTGCTCGCCATTCCGGTTGCCGAAATGGGGCAGGGCAGCTCGACCGGGCTCGCCATGGTGTTCGCCGAAGAGATGGACGCCGACTGGTCGCGGGTGTCGATCACGTATCCGCCGGTCAAGCCGGAGATTTTCGGCAATCCGATCTTCGGCAACATGATGGTGACCTACGGCAGCGGCTCGATCCGCGGCTATTGGGACAAGGTGCGGCTGCAGGCCGCCGCGGTGCGCAATGTGCTGATGCAGGCCGCCGCCGATCGCTGGCAGGTTCCAATCGCTGAATTGCACACCGAGCCGAGTCTCGTGGTGCACGCGGCGAGCAATCGCTCCATGAGCTACGGCGAGATCGCGGGCTTCGCCCAGGTTCCGGCGACCATGCCGACGATCGACAAGTCGGCGCTGAAGAAGATGGCCGACTACCGCATCCTCGGCAAAAACACGCCGCGCTTGGACATTCCGGGAAAGATCGACGGCTCCGCGCTTTACGCCATCGACGTGCAAGTGCCGAACATGGTCTATGCCACGGTGCTGCGCACGCCGGTCGAAGGTGGAACGCCGGAGCATGTCGATGACGCCGCGGCGCGCAATGTGCCGGGCGTGCTCAAAGTGGTGCCGCTGAAGAATTCCGTCGGTGTCGTTGCCGAGACCATCGAAGCCGCCTTCAAGGGGCGGTCGGCGCTTAACGTCAGCTGGTCGAGCCTGCCGACGGATTCGTTCAACAGCGCCGACGGCTTGAAGGATTTTCTCGCCCGCGCGGCAAAGCTCGACGACAAGGGCGTGAGCTACGTCGCCAAGGGCAACGTCGACGATGCCTTCGCTAAGGCGGCGAAGGTGATGACGTCGCAATATTCTTCCGAATACGTCTATCACGCGCAGATGGAGCCGATGAACGTCACCGCGTCGGTCAGTCCCGCAGGCGACAGCGCCGAAATCTGGATCGGCACCCAAGGCGTCAGCGTCAACGCCTTCGCCGCCGCGGCGATGCTCAAAACCACGCCGGACAAGATCAAGCTCAATCAGTTCTATCTCGGCGGCGGCTATGGCCGGCGCAGTCCGGCCGACATGCTTCCGGAAGTTTTGCCGCTGGCCAAAGCGATGCAGCGGCCGGTGAAACTGATCTGGACGCGCGAGCAGGACGTCAAGTCGGCGCAGATGCGGCCGATGACCGGCCATCAGGTCGAAGCCGCGCTCGATGCCGACGGCAAGGTGACCGGCTGGCGCCATCGCGTGGTCGGCGAATCCGTGGTCGCCTATCGCGGCACCGAGAAGGCGCTGGAGAACAACAAGGGTATCGACGGCATCGTGCTCGAAGGCTCGAAGCACGAATACGGCATTCCCAATCAGTCGATCGCCTATCTGCGTGAGAACCGCGGCATCGCGGTTGCCGCCTGGCGCGGCATCGGCGCCGGCTACAACAAATTCGTCATCGAGTCCTTCATCGACGAAATCGCCGCCGCCCAGAACAAGGACCCGGTGGCGTTCCGGCTCGAGCTTTTGAAAGACGAGCCGCGCGCGCAGGCGGTGATCAAGGCGGTCGCCGACAAATCCGGCTGGGGCAAGGCGGTCGCCGACGGCCATGCGCTCGGCTTTTCCTATGCCAAGGTGGTCGAGACCTACGTGGCGGCGGTCGGCGAAATCTCGCTCGACACCAAGACCGGCATCGTGCGCGCCCATCGCTTCTGGCTCGCGCTCGATCCCGGCATCGTGCTCAATCCCGACAGCGTTTTGGCGCAGACCGAAGGCAACGTGATCTTCGGCTTGAGCCAGACCCTGAAGGAACAGGTTTCGATTTCCGGCGGGGAGGTGCAGCAGAATAATTTCTACGACTACCCGGTGCTGCGCATGTCGGAAATGCCGGAGATCGATATCCAGCTGATGCCGACCGACAATCCGGCCAAAGGCATCGGCGAGGCCTCGCTGCTGCTGGTGGCGCCTTGCGTCGGCAATGCGGTGTTCAAGCTGACCGGCAAACGCTTCCGCGCGCTGCCGCTGTCGCCGGAGCGGGTGAAGGCGGTGACCGGCGTCTAGAGCATGAGCCGGAAGGCAAGCAAGAGGGGGCAATGTCCGCTTTACTCCAATAGCGGACACCCAGCTGACGCCGCCTGATGTCCGCTATGGGCCAAAAGCGACATTTCGCACTGCGGAAAACAGCGAACCTTTCGCCGATCAGACATTAGTCGGCCATGGGGTTCGCGGGCAATGGCGAGACTTGGTGCTCGACCGGGATCCCGCGAGCGTCATTCCGCACAGCATATCAACAGACTCAGCAAATCGGTGGGGGAAAGACAGTGGAAACAACGCCCATGTCACAAAAACTTCCGGATTTTGCCTCGCCTTAACAAAGCCCGTGAATTGTCACCGGACTTATATCTCTTCTTCGCAAATGACTTCTTCGCAAATGACTGCTACGTCCGTCCTCAAGTCGCCGCAGGAGGTTGTCGTATGGGAATGCTGATGATCCGTTGCCCAAAAACAGGCCGGGCAATTCGTACCGGCAAAAGAGTCGAACGGACGGCCTTCCGCGCAATCCCTGTGTTCTTCAGCCGGACCTACTGTCCGCTGTGCCGCGCGACACACGAGTGGTTCGTCAAAGACGCTTGGATCTGCGATTCCGAATGTTCCGAATGCGAAGCTGTGATGTGTGAGCGACAAGTTGCGTAGCACTCAATGGCCGCGGCCGGCTGGCGCGGCCGACATGACTATCAGCGGAAGGCGCGGCCGAGCAAGCAGATATACTCCCAGACCATCGTGGCGCCCGCCAAAGCGGTGATCTCGGCTACATCGTAGGCTGGGGATACCTCTACCAAGTCCATACCGACGAATCGGAGCCCGCGCAGCTGCCGCAAGATCGCCTGCACCTGCCAGCTTGCGAGTCCTCCGACTTCCGGAGTTCCGGTGCCGGGTGCGAAGGCAGGGTCGAGCACGTCGATATCAATGCTTAGATAGACCGGCGCGTCCTTCACAACCTCACAAATACGTGCGGCAATAGCAGCGGGAGTGGCTTCGTGAACGTCTTGTGCGGCAAATGTCACCACACCGCGCGACGCAGTCCAGTCATGAACCTCCCGTGGCACCGGCGATCGGATGCCGATCTGAACCATCCGGTGCGGATCGACGAGGCCCTCCTGGATCGCATGATAAAAGACCGAGCCGTGGCCGTAAGTCTGCCCGAAGTTGTCGGGCCAGGTGTCGACGTGGGCATCGAGATGAACAAGCGCGGGCGGGCCCTGTCTTTTTGCCAGTGCGCGGAGAAGAGGCAGCGTGATGCTATGATCGCCACCCAAGGCGACGAGGTGTTCGATCTTATGCGCCTGCTCCTCGATCAGCGCCATGCTGGCAATGAGGTCGCCTAAAGCGATTGCGAAGTCGCCAATGTCGGCAAGCGGCAGCTTCGTTGCATCGACCCAATGCTGTGGATGCTCGCCATCCACCAACATCCGGCTGGCGTGGCGAATTGCACCCGGCCCGAACCGAGCCCCGCTTCGGTTCGTCGTGCCGAGATCGAGAGGAATTCCAGCGACGCAGATCTGAGCCGCGTGATCGTGACGCCTAGTGCCGAGGAATGTTGGTGGGATCGCATAAGTCGGCACCCCGGTCGCTGCTCCGGTCATGGCTGCGTCCGCGGAGGAACCTCAGGAGAAATCGCAGCGGGATTGCCAAAACGGAACACTGCGGCTGCAACGGCGCAGGTCCAATCGCCATTGGCGGCGCCCTCGGCTGCCGCCGTCACCGAAAGACTGTCGACAATAAGGTCGCTCATTTCATAAACGCGTTTACGCTCATCCCAGGCTGCATCGGGATTGAACTCGATGCCGAGCGTAGAGGCCAGCATGGTCGCCGCGAGGTCCTCGACATAATCCCTGATCTCCGCCTCGGTCATGCCGAAGCCATGGTGCTCCGAGACGTAGCCATAATGAGCCGTATCCTTCGGGCGGGCTAGGCCAATTCCTGCGGCGATCCGCCGGCCTGGTTCGTTGGTTTCAGCGCGCGCCATGACGCAGAATGTAATTTCGCCAGGGATCAAAGTGGCAATCCCGGCCGCGGGTACGATGAGCTCGCAATGTGGCGGTAGGATCGAAGAGACGGTCACAAGGTTCTGCTGCTCGATATCGGCGGCGCGCAGCGCATATTCGAACGCCGTGAGCAGGTGTCGGTGAATGCCGATGCCGCGGGTCAGGAATACGCTCTTTGGAATAGGAAACATTCTCCAACCAGCCCTCGAGTTAATGCTTGCAAATCCTACCCCAGACGGACTCTAGGAGCGAACGCGTAGTGGCATCGCGGGTTTCCATGACTAAGTTGTGACAAACTGCGGGGCCTTTGGACGGATTGGCAGAGTGGCAGATTGGGCAAATGCCGAAGCTGCGATTTGTTCGGCGGCGGATGCCCATTGCCGCAATAAGTCGCCGGTCTGCAGCAAAGTTATTGACGTCGCTGATGCTATTGAAAAATTCGACGTGGATTTTTTTGATCTTTTTTGATCCACGTCAAAACCATCCTGATTAATCAGACATAAGTTTTTTTAGATAAAACAAAGGAGAAACACATATGAAGAGATATCTTATCGTCGCGCTTGCAGTTGTTGGTCTTGTGACGCCCGCATTGGCTGTCACAAAGAATACACACCACCATCACACGAATGGAGTCGCTCAAGCAGGCGCGAGCAGTTACGGTACTGGGAACGTCCAGCCCTACACCTTTGACCCGAGTGGACGCTCGCATCCAGTTCTCACGCCTGCCCCAGGTCCGGCTATCATACCTAACCGGTAAATGAGGTTCATGAATCTTCGCGTGCTCCATTCTATCAGCCCGGGCGCTTTCCCGGGCTTTTTATTGCCGTATGGCTTTAGCGACCGATTTGCGATGGGCCATGTCCGCTTTGCCCCGAATGCGACCAGATCACGGCGTCGAACTAAGTGACGCAACGGGCCAAAACCGGCTCGTGCCCCGTAGCAGGAACGCCCGCTATTGAATCACCCGGATCAAACATGAATCCTGCGCGTGTCGCCGGCTTCATTCGATGACATCGTCGGCGCGGCACAAACCGAGGACACGTGCTGGTACAGTTCAAGTATCTCCTTTGAGCCCCATGTTACGTGTCGGATTATTATTCTTCTGTCTGCGAGCTCGCGCCACGGTTGTGAGGCGCCGTCCTGATCGCTTCATACTCTGTAACGCGGATCACCCCGGGGGCCGGTTCATCGATCACGTCGACAATCGTGTCTTCGATGACAGGCACGCCTCGTCTAGCCGCTTTTTTTGGTGCCATTTTTGCTGCGGTCTTTGGTCGCCGCTTTTTCGGCGTCGCGCGCTTTGCTGTCTTCTTGCGCGCAGGCTTGGTGCTTGCCTTCCGGCGTTTCGAGGCTTTCTTGCGCGTCGCAATACGCTTCCTTGCTTTGGCCATGCCTGTCTCCTGTGAGATATGCCGCCGGTGAACCAATTTTGGAGCATTCCAACTCAGCCAACATTATCCCTCGGCAATTCGCCACGCTACTGTTCTCGACTTCAGATTGGCGTCAGAGCCAGGACGTGTGCATAATGTTTTTGTAGCCCATATAGTGCTGGAGCGCTTGGGTAGCGACTTCCAGCGAAACGACCATCGCTCGATCCCATAGCGGCGATCGGTTGCATCGCATGTTCCCACGCCTGCAATGGACTACCGGATGCGGCGCTGCTACGTTGGACTCCATACAGGTACAATTCTAATTTTGGATGGCGACTTGTCAGTTAGAGTGGCGGTATGAGCCATGTCGCCAACGGAGACCGACATGCTCGATCAGCCGTCGAAGCATACGGAAAAATCAATGCCAGCTTGGCGATTCTTGAAATTGCTTGGATATGGCGACACTCCTAGCGCTGGGCCGAGCAAAGGTAGGACGGGAAGCCGTACGCCGAAGGAGCCGGAGGAGCGCAAGCACCAGTTTGCGACCTGGTATATCTTTGCGGCCTTCCTTGGCCTGATGCTGGTCCAATTCCTTTGGCAGCGCTTCACCCAGGTCGACACCATTCCATACAGCCAATTCGAGCAGCTCCTCGACGAGAACAAGATCGCGGAAGTGCTGGTCGGACAGGAAACCGTCGAGGGGACCCTAAAGGAACCGTTCCCCGACGGCCGAAAGGAGTTCTACACGATTCGCGTCGAGCCTGGGCTCGCTGACAAGCTTCGGGCCCACGGCGTCGTCATCACCGGCGCGCCGTCGTCGACTTTTCTCTCCACCATCCTGTCCTGGGTGCTGCCGATCTTTATCTTTTATCTGATCTGGACCTACGGGTTTCGCCACATGGCGGAACGCCAAGGTCTCGGCGGCCTGATGTCGATCGGCAAGTCGCGGGCCAAGGTCTATGTCGAGACTGACACGAAGGTCACCTTCAAGGACGTGGCCGGCGTCGACGAGGCGAAGTTCGAGCTTCAGGAAGTTGTCGCCTTCCTGCGCGATCCGACGTCGTTCGGGCGGCTCGGAGCGCGCATTCCGAAGGGTATTCTGCTGGTCGGCCCTCCGGGCACCGGCAAGACGCTGCTGGCGCGCGCAGTAGCCGGCGAGGCCGGCGTGCCGTTCTTCTCGATCTCCGGCGCCGAGTTCGTCGAGATGTTCGTGGGTGTTGGGGCAGCGCGCGTGCGCGATCTGTTCGAGCAGGCGCGGAAGACGGCGCCCTGCATCATTTTCATCGACGAGCTAGATGCGCTCGGCCGCAGCCGCGGTCCCGGCGCGTTTGGCGGCTACGATGAGAAGGAGCAGACGCTCAACCAGCTGCTCGCCGAGCTCGACGGGTTCGATCCGATGATCGGCGTAATCCTGCTCGGCGCCACCAATCGACCGGAGGTGCTCGATCCAGCCTTGCTGCGGCCCGGCCGTTTCGACCGCCAGGTGCTGGTCGACCGGCCGGATCGTTCGGGTCGACTGGAGATCCTGAAGGTCCACGTGGCCAAGATCCGACTGGCGAGCGGCGTGGACCTCGACCAGATCGCCGGATTGACCGCCGGCTTCACCGGCGCCGATCTTGCCAACCTGGTCAACGAGTCCGCCATCGTGGCGACCCGGCGCAACGCCGAAGCGGTGACGCTCGCCGACTTCACCGCGGCGATCGAGCGCATCGTGGCGGGGCTCGAAAAGAAGAGCCGCATTCTGGGCCAGGAGGAACGCCGCCGTGTCGCCTATCACGAGATGGGGCATGCGCTGGTCGCCGCGAGCCTTCCTGGCGTCGATCCGGTGCACAAGGTTTCGATTATCCCGCGCGGGGTGGGCGCGCTCGGCTACACTATGCAGCGGCCGACCGAGGATCGTTTCGTGCTCGCCCGTCACGATCTCGCCAACCGCATCGCCGTGCTGATGGGTGGACGGGCCTCGGAGGCCCTGATCTTCGACGGCGAGGTCTCCACTGGCGCGGCCGACGACCTGCAGCGCGCGACCGAGATCGCGCTGCAAATGGTCACCCGGTTCGGGATGGACGAGACGGTGGGGCAGCGCACCTACTCAGCCCCACCGCAGCCGTTCCTGGGGACTCCGGCCGGCGGCGTCGAAGCCTCCGAGACGACCGAGCGCGAGATCGACGTAGCGGTGCGCGACATCATCACAAAAGCCTTCGAGCAAGCGACTGCCATCCTACGCACACGGCGCGCCGACCTCGACGAAGGTGGCCGCCTGCTGCTTGCCCAGGAGACGTTGACCGCCGATCAATTCCCCGCGATCCGGCCCGTAACGAAGCAGCCTGAAACGGTGCGCTGACGGCCTCGTTCTTCATCATCGTTTGTCGCGTCCGTGGCTCCTCATAGGTTTTGGCCGGAGACATTCACCGGTCGCATCAAGAGAATCTCGTTAATGGGATGGTCCGGCCGTCCTCCTGCCCCGCCAGATGGAAACTGGCGCTTTTGCAATGCGTCATTCGACGGTGGCAAAATGGCGTGATGGGTCAATAACGACACTTCGAGCAGCCGCAGGGAATGTCCGCTCCTCCCCCGATTGTGTTGCAAAAGTCGTTTTGCACTGATGATCAAAAATTCTGCGGGCTACAGGCGCGGTTTTCGTGTAAAGATGTGAGGGCTCCCATCGCCTCACGTTAAACTCACAGGCGACTTCGG
>Ga0181518_10002107_pt1 | contig 19394 bp, 18 predicted proteins | sample PEATcosm2014_Bin_28_FD_119751 | JGI IMG/M metagenome (GOLD analysis project Ga0181518, IMG submission 119751) | Peatland microbial communities from MTU Mesocosm Facility, Houghton, MI, USA - PEATcosm2014_Bin01_60_metaG | ecosystem: Environmental > Terrestrial > Soil > Wetlands > Peat | place... | reverse complement strand
GGGGTTGTTCTTCCCCAACACCTTGGTGATGGCCGCCGTCAGCGTGGTCTTGCCGTGATCGATGTGCCCGATCGTGCCAATGTTCACGTGCGGCTTGCTGCGATCGAATTTTTCCTTTGCCATAATGCCAGTCTCCTTGTCGCCGCGTCTCCGCGTCGCCGCGTCCCCGCGTCGCTATCTCGTAACCTTCCCCTGGATCCTGTTAACAATCTCCTCGGCGATCGCCGAGGGCACTTCCTCATACTTGCCGAAGTGCATCGTGAAACTGCCGCGGCCCTGCGTCCGTGAACGCAACTCCGTCGCATAACCGAACATCTCCGATAACGGCACCATCGACTTGATAATCTGCGTGGTTCCGCGCAGTTCCATACCTTCGATGCGTCCGCGCCGGGAATTCAGGTCTCCGATCACATCGCCCATGTACTCCTCGGGAACCACCACTTCCACCGCCATGATGGGCTCGAGCAGCACCGGCTTGGCATGCCTGGCGGCCGCCTTAATCGCGAGCGATCCCGCGATCTTGAACGCCATTTCCGACGAGTCCACATCGTGATAGCTGCCGTCGAAGAGCGTCACCTTGATGTCCGACATCGGATATCCGGCCAGAATGCCGCCTTCCAGCGCTTCCTGTACGCCCGCTTCCACCGGCTTGATGAATTCTTTGGGGATCGATCCGCCGTAAATGTCGTTGACAAACTCGAACCCCGCGCCCGCCGGCAGCGGCTCCACTTTGATCTTGACCACCCCGTATTGTCCCCGGCCGCCGCTCTGCTTCACGTGCCGTCCTTCGGCCTCCGCGGGCTTGCGTATGGTCTCGCGATACGCCACCTGCGGCTTGCCCACATTGGCGCCTACGCCGAATTCGCGCATCATGCGGTCCACGATGATTTCCAGGTGCAACTCGCCCATGCCGGACAGGATCGTTTGCCCCGTTTCGGGATCCGTCGCCACACGGAACGTAGGATCCTCCTGGGCCAGCTTCTGAATCGCCATGCCCAGCTTCTCCTGGTCGGCCTTGGTCTTGGGCTCCACGGCGAGTTGGATCACCGGCGTGGGGAATTCGATCGATTCCAGAACAATCGGCGATTTGTCGTCGCAGATGGTATCGCCGGTCTGCACCGTCTTCAATCCCACTGCCGCGCAGATATCGCCCGCGAAAATTTCCTGAATGTCTTCGCGCTTGTTGGCATGCATGCGCAACAGGCGGCCAATGCGTTCCTTGCGGCCCTTGGCCACGTTGTACACCGATTCGCCCGACGCCAGCTTGCCCGAGTACACCCGGAAAAACGCCAGTTGCCCGACGTAAGGATCGGTCATGATCTTGAAGATCAGCGCCGAAAAAGGCTCGCTGTCCGATGCCTGGCGGGTCAGCACCTTCTGCGGATCGTCGATCGCCACGCCCTCCACCGGCGGAACTTCCAAAGGCGACGGCAGATAATCCACCACCGCGTCCAGCATCGTCTGCACACCTTTGTTCTTGAATGCCGAGCCGCAAATTACCGGAAAGATCTTCAGCGCGATGGTCGCCTTGCGGATACCGTGCTGGATCTCGGCTTCGGTCAGCGGCTGGCCTTCGATGAATTTCTCGAACAGCGTATCGTCGTGCTCGGCCACTGCTTCAATCATCTTCTCGCGGTATTCGCGGGCCTGCTCCAGGTGCTCCTCTGGGATTTCGATCTCGTCGTACTCCGCGCCCAGTGTCTCATCGCGCCAGATCCGGGCCTTCATCTGCACCAGGTCGATGATGCCCTTGAACTGATCCTCCGCCCCCACAGGCAACTGGATCGCCACCGGCTTGCATTTCAGCCGGCCGACGATGGTCTCGATGGAGTGGAAGAAATCCGCGCCCACCCGGTCCATCTTGTTGATGAAACAAATGCGCGGGACGTTGTACTTGTCCGCCTGCCGCCAAACCGTTTCCGACTGCGGCTGCACGCCCGCCACGGCGTCAAAAACCGCCACCGCGCCGTCCAGCACGCGCAGGCTGCGCTCCACCTCGGCGGTGAAATCCACATGACCCGGAGTATCGATGATGTTTATCTGTATGTCGCGCCAGAAACAGGTGGTCGCGGCCGAAGTGATGGTAATGCCGCGCTCCTGCTCCTGCTCCATCCAATCCATGATGGCGGTGCCTTCATGCACCTCGCCGAGCTTGTGCGTGCGGCCCGTGTAATAAAGGATGCGCTCGGTCGTAGTGGTCTTACCCGCATCGATGTGAGCAGCGATGCCGATATTCCGCATACTTTCGAGTGCTACCGTGCGTGGCATAAAGTTCCTAAAAAAGTGGCTGGTGATCTAGCCACCGTCTTTCACCATCTGTAATGCGCGAACGCCTTGTTCGCCTCCGCCATGCGGTGGACGTCGTCCCTCTTCTTGATGGCGCCGCCCCGCATATTGGCGGCGTCGTTCAACTCGTTGGCCAGCTTCTCCGGCATTCCTTTTTCCGGCCGGGTGCGCGCGTTCAAAATGATCCAGCGGATCGCCAGACTGGTGCGGCGGTTATTCGGCACCTCGATAGGCACCTGGTAGTTGGCGCCGCCCACGCGCCGCGTCTTCACTTCCAACATCGGCTTGGCGTTTTCCACGGCCTTCTTGAACAGCTTCAGAGGGTCGTCTCCAGAGCGCTCCCGGATCTTGTCCATGGAGTCGTAAAAGATCCCCTGCGCCACGGTCTTCTTGCCTTCCCACATCATCGAATTGATGAATTTCTCCACCAAGGTGGAGTTGTAGACCGGATCCTGCGGAACTTCCCGTATTTCAACTCGTCGTCGTCGTGGCATATCGATTCCCCGGTCTACGCCTTCGGCCGCTTGGCTCCATATTTCGAGCGGCTCTGCTTGCGGTTGGCCACCCCCGCCGTATCCAGCGCGCCGCGGATCACGTGATACCGCACGCCCGGCAGGTCCTTCACGCGGCCCCCGCGGATCAGCACGATGGAGTGCTCTTGCAGGTTGTGCCCGACCCCCGGAATATACGTGGTCACCTCGATCCCGTTGGTCAGCCGCACGCGCGCCACTTTCCGCAATGCCGAGTTGGGCTTCTTCGGCGTGGAGGTGTACACGCGCGTACATACGCCGCGCTTCTGCGGGCAGCTCTGCAACGCCGGACTGGCGGTCTTCCAGCGGGGCGGTCGCCGCCCGCTACGCACAAGTTGGTTAAAAGTCGGCACGAACCTTCCCTCTTAAAGTTAGGGTGGGCCTCCAAGCCCGCCTGAACACGCACAAGCTCAACAGCCTGTGGCTACGGTTTCCAACTGCGAGGATCACTTACTTCGGACAGGCCCATATTCCATTCGGAGTTTCCGGTGGAACCTCGGGGCCTCGCCCCCGGCCGGGCCGCGATCAGTCGCGGCGGTAGCGCGGGAGCAGAAAGCTGTACTCGCGGAACTTTACAATCATATCGAAAAGCGAAACGCAACGCAACTCCCAGAATTGTCTCCCCCCATGGCGGCGCCTCTCAGCCTAACGCCGTATAGTTTCCCATGGCCGAACGCCTGCATTAATTGTGGGGCGGTCCCCTTGGACCGCGGTCGACGCCCTCGTCGGGCCGTCGCCTTCGAAAGCCCTGATTCTTGGACTCAAAGAGCGGGTCCAGAGGACCATCTGGCATTGGGCTCTCAGCCTGCCGGGGTACCCTGGGCCCGGCAGGCTGAGAACCCATCAGGGCCGAAGTTTCCACTAAAGGTTGCCAGCCTCCCCGCCGATATCCACTGTTGACGGATGAGTTTTCTGCAGCCGCCGGTATCAACGCCGGCCTTGCCACATCCCCTAGGAGAAATTCACGTACATGTCCCTGACAAGGATTCCAAACGCCGCCAAAACGGCATTTAAGCGTTGTTTCGCAGGCGGCCTGCTGGCCGCCATGACGATCGTGGCCGCGGGCGCCACCGAGGGCACCGGCAGCGTCTATCCGTTAGGCGTGGACACGGTCTTGTCGGGTGTCGCTCCCGGCCCGGGCGGCACCATGTTCCTGCAGTTCGACACCAGCTATCAGGCCAACAAGCTGGTCGATTCCAACGGTGTCAGCCTGATGCCCGGGTTTCACCTCCGAGTCGGCGCCGTGGCGGAGAAGATCGTGCATAACTGGGGCGTTCACCTGTTGGGGGGCACGCTGGTTAGCGCTTTTGCCATTCCGCTGATGTATGAGCACGTCGACGGTCCCTTCGGCAAGGCGAACAAGACTGGCTTTGGCAACCCCGAACTGGGCTTGGCCTACGTGGCGTACGCGCACGGCGCCTGGCACTGGTGGTACGGACTCGATACTTACACGCCAGGATTCGGATACCAGAAGAATGCACTGGTCAACATAGGGCAACATAACTGGGCCACCGTCCCGGTGGGTGCGTTTAGCTGCTTGCCCGATCACGGCAGGACTGAACTCAGTTCGCGCTTCCAGTACATCGTCAACTTTACAGATCCCGCGACGAACTACCACTCGGGCGCCGAATTCACCTGGGAGTACGCCGCCATGCGGAACATAACCAAGAGCTTGGCGATCGGCGCCAACGGCTACTACCACCAGCAGGCAACCGACGATTTCCAGAGTGGTTTACGGGTAGCCGATGGCCATCGCGGGCGGGATTTCGCCATTGGTCCCGAGTTGCGCTATCACCTGGGCAGCTGCGCGCTGATTGCCAAGTATCAGCGGGACACGCTGGTGGAAAACAGGCCCGTAGGGAATTCATTCTGGTTCCAGTTCGGGATGCCGGTAGGCCACAAGCCCGAACACTAAAGCCGGTTCGCTGGGGCAGGTTTGTCAAACTGCGGGCCGATTGCTAATCGCCCATTGGCGAGGCTTCACTCGCAGAAAGCCGCAAAGTACTCCGGCTCAGAAGGAGGTTGTTATGAAATCGACGACGATTGCCAGGAAACTCTTGCTGTGCTTCATCACTTTGCTGGCCCTGCTCACGGTTTTGAGCGTGGTCGCTTTCTCTGCCCTCGGCGCCATCGAATCGCGCCCGGGGCAGACTGCAATCGTGGCCCTGAAGAACTTCGCTCCAACGGGGCATTGCAACGCAGGTACAGGCAACCTGCGGACGTCCTGGCGCCGACGCCGCCTGTTCGCATTCGGCAAAGATCGCGGACAGCGAACCAGTGCGCCGGCGACTGGCCGATAGGAGTAATGTATGAAACTCGCAAGACAGTATACGAAATTCTCAAGGCTCGGCCTGCGTGGCAGGCTCATCGCATCGATCTCCACGGTGCTGATCGCTTCCGGCGTGGCACTGGTGACGATGGTAGGGATCGTCGCGTCCCGCGCCGTCATAGCGCAAGCCAATGAAGAACTGCAGCGCATCGCCGGCAAGACGGCGGAAGAACTCGATCTTTGGATCGGCAGCCGCGAGCGGGATGCCGCCAACCTCAGCAGCTTGGAGGTATTCGCCGCCGCATGCAACGGGCAGCGGTTGGCGGATGCCGAGCGGATGCTGAAACAGATTCACCAACACGCGTCGTTCTACGAAAATGTGTTCCTGGCTGACGCAAATGGCAAGCTGTTCCTGGATTCCATCGACCATAAGTCGGTTGGTATCGACATCTCGGCTATGGAAGGCTTCAAGCCGAATCTGGAGCACGGGCGGCAGCAGGAACTATGGATCGGTGAGGTGATGAAGTCCCCCGCAACCGGACGTCCGGTGGTCCTCATTACGGCGCCCATCGTGGTGGGGAATCGGGTTGCCGGACTGCTCGGAACGCCTGTTGAATTGACCGACTTCTCGGACACTTTTTTGCAAAATTGCCGGCTCGGCCAAACCGGGTACCTTTATATGTTTGACGCGCAGGGTACGGTCCTGGCGCATCCTGACACGTCCAAGATTTTCACCGAGAACGTGGCGCGCTACGACTTCGGCCGCGAAATGCTCGGCCGCGGCAGCGGCTCGCTGACTTACACATACGCGGGCGCCCAACGAGTCGCTCACTTCCAAAGGTCGCGCCGGAAGGTATGGACGATCGCGGCGGTCATGCCGGAAACAGAGTTTCAGGCTGGCGCTCGGAGGATCCAGCTCTCCCTGGCGGCTCTCGGCCTGCTGGTGATCGGCGGAACCTGCGGCGCCGCCTGGTGGATCGCCGGAAAGGCCTCCCGCAGCATCACCCAAATGGCGGCCGAGATGGGTAGCGGCACCGCGCAGTTCAACTCGGCGGCCGCGCAGATCGCCGCGAACAGCCAGGCGCTGGCCCAGGGAACGGCCAAGCAGGCCGCTTCTCTCGAAGAAGCGTCTGCTTCGGCTCATCAAGTCGCCTCGGTGACCCACCATAATAAGGCACGCACCGATGCGCTAGCGAGTGTCATGAAGCAAGCCGGGACCAGCTTTCAGGTCATGAACGCGAGCATGGAAGAACTGGTCGGATGCATGGATGGTATCCACGCCGGCAGCCGGAAGATCTCGAAGATTATCAAAACCGTCGATGAAATCGCTTTTCAAACGAACATCCTCGCTCTGAATGCCGCCGTTGAGGCAGCCCGAGCCGGGAGCGCGGGAATGGGCTTCGCCGTGGTGGCCGATGAGGTTCGCAACCTGGCACAGCGAAGTGCGGAAGCCGCGAAGGACACCGCCAGCTTGATCCAAGAGGCCATCGGCGCGGCCGCAAAGGGGCAGGAAACTGTGAGTAAATGCGTCGAAGCCATGGCCACCAACTCCTCGCTTGCCGAGAAGGTCACCGAACTCACCGAGGATCTCGCCGGCGCCACTGCCGAACAAGTGCGGGAGGTCGAGACGATCGTCAGCGCGGTCGGCCAGATCAAGCAGGTCACCCAGACCACTGCCGCCAGCGCCGAAGAAAGTGCGTCGGCCAGCCAGGAAATCGCCGCGCAGGCGCAAACGTTCCACGCGTTGGTTACGGACCTCGATGCCCTGGTGCTTGGCAGTAGCTAAGCACAAGTGTGAGGAACATGGGCGCGAGGTCGCGGCAGCCAGCCAGAGCTCGCTAATGTCCTGTCCCTCCTAACTCTTTACAACGCCCAACTAAGCCAAAGTGGGGCGGAAGCCCTCGTCCGCGCCCCCGGTCGCGCTCGTGCGCTCATTGCAAATTCTTACGTGGGACAGAACTCTAAGAAGCTTTTCTCCACCTGCGGGTGAACTGATGCATGAAGCCCGAGCGAACCCCTCGAACGGGCTGCGGAGGCCATGCGCGAGCCGGCCGCCTGCACGGATGTGATCTCCGCGTCCGGGGTAAGCTGCCGTACTCAAAAGCAGCGGCCGCTGAACGCCGGGGATACCCGGCCGCGGCGATGAGCCCTTGGCGTTTCGAAATTCGCCCAGGCCACCGCGCATCGAAGACAGCAATCGCCGTGAATTCAGTTCGGCTCCCGCCAGCTCTGCCGCCACCTCACGGTAACCCGCCGCATCCCGTTGGGCGGGGTTACCTTAACTTCAACCTTGTGAACACAACCGGCGCCATCCAGCCGCTGCGGACGGTATCCAAGCAAGTACTGCGACCTGATCTCGCGGCTGATCCCGCTTACGGCTGTGGGGAGTTCGCTCAAGCGTTCCACTGCGACATATCGGCCGGAAGCGTGTTCGCAAAGCCGCTCCAACACCGCTCTTCCCCACCATCCTTCGGCTTCGGAAAACCACGACCCTCCAATGTTGAGGGCGTACAGTTCCAGGTCCAATTCTTCGATCCGGCGGCGCACGTCGCCTTCACTGTATCGGCTGTGGTTGTCGCCTCCGTCGGATACCACCAACACTGCCTTTCGCGCGTTTCTTCCGTGGCTCGCATACTGTGCGCCAAGCTGCACGGCGTCGAACAGCGCCGTGGTGCCGGCCGCCGGCGCGCTCGCCAGCGCGGAGCGGATCTTGGAATCGTCTCTGGTCCACGGCTCGGCCACCAGGGGCCGGTCCGCGAACGTCACCAGCGCGAATTCATCCTCCGGCAGATTGGAGCGAAACAGTTCCGCGGCCGCCTGCGCGCAGACATTGAGCTTGCCCTTCATGCTGCCGCTGGTGTCCGCCACGATTACAAGCGATACGGGCGTCTCTTCCTCGCCGAAATAAGCGATATGCGCCTCTGTGTGGTATTCGAAAAGCCGAAAGTGGTCCTGCGTCAGCCCCACGACTGGCCGTCCGGCTGCGTCCACCACCGTGGCATTCACTAATACGATGTCGGACGTGATGCGGAATCTCCCAGCCTCTTCCGCGGAATGCGTCCGGCGTGGAGGGCCTGACGCCGCCAGCCCTGCCAATGAAAACAGCAGCCCGATCACAGGCAAAAGCCTCAGCGGCAGGCCTCGATTCTGCTGGTTATGCATCGCGATCCCCGGCGATTCGAAAATAGCATTTCAGAGGCGGGATCCAGCTCCTCGAACTGCCCGCTTCGGTACCGGACCGGTCCCATTACTTATTTCGCTTGCGCTTCTCCTTGTCCGCCGGTACCATCCGGCCCAGTGCGCGGTTTGGCGGTTCTCCCCCATCTGTGCTACCTTCTGGAGCAGAGGAGGGCGCTATGATGAACCGCCGGGACTTCTTTCTGCGTACCGCCGCTACCGCCGGCGCGGCTGCATTCGCCAACTTTCCGTATCATCTCTTCGCGGGTACGACGCAGAAACTGGCTACCGACCGCGTGAAACTGGGCCCCATGCAGGTCGAGGTGAGCCGGCTCGCCCAAGGCAGCGGCACCGATGGCGTCGGCGGCAGTTCCAACCAGACCCGCAAACTCGGACTGCGCGGCCTCGCCGACCTGTTCGACGCCGCCTACGACAACGGCGTCACCTTCTGGGATTCCGCCGATCAATACGGCACCCATCCGCACGTCAGGGAAGCCCTCCAGCGAGTGCCGCGCGAAAAAGTCGCGATCCTCACCAAGACCCACGCTTCCACCGAAAAGGAAATGCACGCGGACCTGGACCGCTTCCGCCGCGAATTGGGCACCGACTACATCGATGTTCTCCTGCTGCACTGCATGACCGACGGCGATTGGCCGGATCGCAAGAAGGGCGCCATGGCCGTGATTTCTGAAGCTCGCGAGAAGGGCATCGTACGCACCCACGGCACTTCCTGCCATACACTCGAGGCCCTCAAGGCCGCCGCGGCCAACCCCTGGGTGCAGGTGGACCTCGCGCGCATCAACCCCGCCAAGGTGGCCATGGATGCCGAGCCCCAGACCGTGATTGGCGTCCTGCGGCAGATGAAGGCGGCGGGCAAAGGCGTGATCGGTATGAAAATCCTGGGCGCCGGCGCGCTCCGCCACAAGGCCGACCAGAGCCTGCAATTCGCTCTCTCGCTCGATTGCGTGGATTGTTTCACCATCGGCGCCGAGAGCCGCGAGGAAATGCTGGACTTAACGAAAAAAATTCCCGCTGCCAGCGTGCGCGGGTAACTGGAGGAGACATGTCGAATCGTTGGAAAGCTGTCTTGTTTGGCGCGTGCCTGACCCTGGCATCCGCGCTCCTGGTCGCGCAGGACCCTGCCATTCTGCACCCCGAAATGAAAGTGGAGACCGGAACATACGACGCTCCCTCGGCTACCCTGGGGATGACCGCCGAGCAGGCCTGGTCCGCCACCACCATCGCCGCCGGCGTGGACAAGAAACCCCAGCCCGGCCACGAGGTCACTCTGGTGGGCGAGATCGTGGACTTTTCCTGCTACCTGCAGCTCGGCAAGCACGGCGAGAAGCACCGTAGTTGCGGCCAGAAGTGCGTCCAAAACGGCCAGCCTGTCGGTCTCCTGACGAAGGACGGCGAACTCTACATGGTCATGCCCGAGGAGCACGATCCCCGCCGCGACGGCGGTGTGGATATGCGCACCGCCGGATCGGAACATATGGGCCACATCGTGAAAGTGATCGGGACCGAAGCACGGGTCAACGGTTACCGGGCGGTCTACGTCGCCGGTCTGACAAAATAATCCAGTCGCGTCGTGACGCAGGCGCTCCTGCGTGCCGCGCAGGCACTCTCCAGAAACCTTCCCTCGCTGGATTACGCGGATTGTGGGATAGCCAAGTAAGCCCAAGCTTTTGGGCTTTCCGCACCACCGCTCGGATTTGTTGTTCGCCGTACCGCTCTCCGTAATAGGCGGTGCCTGTATCGACATACTGCTGCCCGTGTTTGATGAGTCTATGGTACAGGCAGGCCAGCTTGCGTGCCATGGCCCTGATGGCTTTGGGAGCCCCCAGTCGAGTACGTAGACGTCGGTATTGGGCGCCGAGACAACTTTGACTCTTCAGCAAAGTCGAGACGGCATTGCGAAAGGCAACGGTGGCCCGATTCACAACCTTGCGTGTTCTCCGGTTCAGGATTTTGCCGCCGCTCCGCTCGTTGCTCGGACATAATCCCAGCCAACTGGTGAAATGCTTCCAGGCGGCAAAATCCTCTCGGTCCACACCGACCTCCGCCATAACGGTCTGCGCCGTCAGCACATCGATGCCGTTCACCTGCGCCCAGTCGACCCCGTGATGCGATACAGCTCGCTGCGCAAATCAAATTGCGGCGCGTTCTTGGGCGAGCTTTGCTCGCCTAGCTTCCCCGTAACCAACCGCTACCCTTCCGGACGTTCGGTAGCCTTTCCCGCATCCGCGCTTAAATACATCCGCCGGTCGTTGTGGAACGCCACGTTCGCCAGATGCGGCGCGGATACCGCGCTCGCGCCCACCTCGACCGGCGCGTTCGGCTCCTTCCGCGACTTCACGCAGTCCAGGAAGTTCTGTATGTGCGGCTCGATTGGTACGGGCGCTTCGAAGCTCTGAACCGGCTGCCGGTTTTTCGGCCACGGCTCCTTCCAGACCTTGTATCCCTCGTCGCTGATGATCATGGTGCCCTGATCGCCCTGGAACTGGATCGACCAGTTGTTGTCGTAGGAGTTCGTGTAATTGAGGGTCCAAGTGGCCATGAACCCGGCGTACTCGAAGACTGCGCAAAACACGTCCGGCACTTCCGAGCCGATGGTCTTGGCCGTCTGCCCGTAGCAGATTGCCGATTTCGCCGTGCCGGCGTTGGTGAACCACTGCACTACGTCCATCAGATGTGTGCCCTGGTCCGTCATGTTGCCGCCCGAGTAATCCCAGAAATACCGCCATGATCGAAACCGCATGGGCTGCAATTCGCGCTCCCTCGCCGGACCGAGAAAGCGCGTCCAGTCCAGCTTCCCCGGCAGCGGCGTGTTGTCCAGCTCATGCGCGACGTTCCAGTTCCACATGGGCTTCACCAACGTAATCTTGCCCAGAACGCCGCTATCCAGCAATTGCTTCGCCTTGATGATCGATTCCGCGCTGCGCCGCTGCATGCCGACCTGCACGATCTGCTTGGTCTTGCGGACGGCCTGCACCATCTGGCGGCTTTGCTCGAGCGAATGCGACATGGGCTTCTCGAGATAGACATCTTTGCCCGCCGCAATCGCCGCCAGCAGACACGGGCAATGCTGGTGATCCGGCGTAGCCACTACCACGGCGTCGATCCCGCTCTGCGCCAGCAGATCGTGATAATCCAGGTAGGACTTGGCGTCCGGAGAATCCTGCAACGCGTGCTGCATGTACGGCTCATAGACTTCGGCAACGGCTACGCACGCCGCGCCCAGCTTCTGGAAATTGTGGTTCAGATAGCGCCCGCGCCCGCCGGCCCCGATGAGTCCATAAGCGACGCGATCGTTCGCGCCCCATGCCCGGCGCGGAATAAAAAGCGGCGCCGCCAGCGCCGCGCTCAAGAAGGTCCTGCGGTCCTGCTCCATGGCCGTCCGTCTCCTTCGCGCCCACTGTATAACGGACAACACCCGGGTTGCAAACCGCCTATACGGGCTTGCGGCAACGCATGTGAGGAAATAGGCGGCCACACACGTGTCGGCCACCTCTGGGAATCGCGCTGCTGTTTCGCTATCCGCGAACGGCTCGGCGACGCGCTCGATCTGAAAGCCGGCGTCCAGAACAGCGTTGAACCACACCGATAACGGCTGGTGAAAGCGAGGCACCTGGAATAGCGGCAGGCCCGCTTTGGCGGAGAGCGGCGCCGCGGAGAACAGCCACCGGTCGATGCGCCCGTCCGTGCTCTCGAAGTAACGGCCCACTTCGAGGGCGCATGTGCGTCCTTCGCTATCTCGCACCAACCGTCGATGAGGTGGATCGAAACAGGGGTGCGTGATGGAGAACTGCAGAAAGCCGCCTGGCTTCACGACCCGGAACGCCTCCTTCAGCGCCCGGTCCGGTTGCGGCATATCCATCAGACTCATAAATGCAGTGACGAAATCGAAGGTGGCGTGGTGGAACGGCGACCGTTGCCCGCTAGCGACGGCATATCGTATGCCCACGGGAGCTTCAATTTCCGTCTCGCGTGCATAGCGGATGAATGTAGGGGATATGTCCACGGCGCACATGCGCGCCCCGCGGCTCGCGAGCAATCGCGTGTTGTGGCCCTCGCCGCAGCCGAGATCCAGACCCACATGCCCGGCCACGTCCGGAAGCAGATCCAGGAATGCGGGCGTATTGAAGAGGTCGCGATAGACGTCGTAGCCCTGTCGTGCCAGTCGCGTCCAGGCCTCGGCGGTTTGCTCCCAGTAGCGGCCGGCTTCACCGTCTGTCATCGATTCATTGTTTCATGGGGACTGGAGGCCGCGGCGGATGCCGGCCGTCATACCGGAATTAAGTGCGGATCGAGACAGGGCCGAGTACGATGCGAAGGAACTCGGCCCTTTCCAATTCCAAAGAGGAGGGTCTCTGTTCCTTTGATTGTTTACCCGGCGCGCGCCATAAACCATACTGTCTTTGGTTATGGCTCTTCACGCCGGGCGCGGCGCCGTTGTACGATTGCAAGCGATATAGCTAATGACCGTCAGCCAACTCGTCGTTTCCATGTTATTGGCAGCGCTGTGTCTACTGGTTCTTTGGCTGCTGCAGCGCGGTCGAAAGACTTATTGAAGGGAGAAGGAGGTGAGCGCCAATCCGATGTAATGACGATCGACGGCGATTTCAGTTCGCCGTTCAGCTCTCGTGGCAATCGCGCTCCGGCGAGACCAAATTCGTGCAAGCGCAAGCTGTGGACCTCTCCGAGCAGGGCGCCGGCATCGTGTGCGATCAACCGCTTGAGGTGCGCACCATGGTCTATCTGCAGGCGCCCGCGTACGGTCTGATGGGGAACGCTTCCGTGCGTTACTGCAGGCGTTCGGGCTTGAAGTACCGCATAGGACTGTTGTTCAGCGCCTCTCCCGCCCTAGCCGACGCTGCCCGCCAAAAATGCCTGCGCGACCGCGAAGAGCACCACGTCTAGTCTCCCGTCTTAGATAATTCTTTACAGCGCCGGACCTTGTCCAGGATGACGTCGGCAGAGGCTTTCCAGACAAACGGGATTGGATCGCCGTTCCAGTTTGACAGCCAATGGTAGATAGCCTTCTCCAACTCTTCGGCGCTGTGGAATGTTCCACGGCGAATCATTCGCCCGGTGATCAGGGCAAAAAAACGTTCGACCTGATTCAACCAGGAACTGCTGGTAGGAGTGAAATGAAAATGGAATCGGCTGCGCTTCTTGGGTTTAAGCCAACGTTGGACCTCGGCGCTCTTGTGGGTGCAATAGTTGTCCATAATCAGATGCACTTCCTGGTCGACCGGGAGTTGCTTTTCGAGATGATTCAGGAATTTGATGAACTCCCGACTCCGGTGGCGGGGCTGGCATCTTCCGATGACTTTGCCGTTCATGATGTTGAACGCGGCGAATAGCGTGGTCGTGCCATGTCGCTTGTAGTCATGCGTCTGGCGTTCCGGCAAACCAGGCCGCAACGGCAGAATTAGCGCCGTGCGATCCAGGGCCTGAATCTGGCTCTTCTCGTCCACACACAATACCAGCGCACGGTCGGGCGGATTCAAATACAATCCGACGACATCCCGCACCTTCTCCTCAAACGCGGGTCGCTGGAGAGTTTGAACCGCTCCACGCGATGCGGTTGTACGTCATGGCGCTGCCAGACTCGGTGAACGATAGTGCGCGATATCCCCAATTGTTTCGCCAGCATTCGAACGCTCCAGTGCGTGCTTCCGTCGCCCGGACGGGTCTTCACGGTGGCATCGAGAATCCTTTGTTCCAGTTCCGGCGTCAACACCTGGCCGCGACGCTTCCGCTTCCGTACACCGGTAATCGCCGCGATTCCGTCTTTGGCAAAAGCCGCGCGCAACGCCAAGATCGTGGGACGAGACAGGCTTAATTGCTGAGCGATGGATTGGTTGGCAATCCCCTCATGGGCCAGTAGTAGCAACCGACAGCGCAACGCGACCTTCTGCGGAGTATTGCCATTGCGAACCAATGTGGTGAGTTCTCGTTTCTGGTCGTCGCTCAGGGCAATCGCCGCTGCCGGGATGGGCATACCCAAGTATAAAGCCACACGCCGCTATATATAAAGATTTATCTGAGACAGGACACTAGCGCGCGTGGTGTGCCCGCCTGTACCGGTTCTGAGTGCCCTCCGCTTGCCCCTTCGAAAATTTTTCCCTTGACTCTGACGTAACGTCAGGCATGAGGATAGAAAGGGGGGAAGGTTAGGTCGTGAACCGCGATCCAATCCGCAAATATCGCACGCGGGAATTCGCCGAACTGGCCGGTGTAACCGTCCGGGCTCTGCACCACTACGACCGCCTGGGACTGTTGCGCCCGAGACGCACGCACAACGGATACAGGGCTTATGACGAACACGACTTGGTGCGTCTCGAGCAGATCGTGGCGCTGAAATTCGTCGGCCTGCCATTGCGGCATATCAAAGCCCTGCTGGATCGCGACGGTTTCGAAATAGCCGAAACACTGCGTAGGCAGCGCACGGTCCTCGAGGCGAAGCGCCACCGTTTGGACGAAGCCATCGAAGCTATCCGGCAGGCGGAAGCCGCGGCCCGCCCCGGCAAACGACCGGACGCCGCACTCTTCAGAAAAATTATCGAGGTGATTGAGATGCAGAACGACACAGACCGGATGATGAAATACTACAACGACACCGCGAAAACCAAGCTCGCGGAGCGCCGGCAGTTATGGTCTCCCGAGCTACAGGAGCGGGTGAGCCGGGAGTGGAAGGAGCTGATTGGCGAGGTGGAGGCCGCATTGGGCGAAGATCCCACCGGCGCAAAGGGCCAGGCGCTGGCCGCACGATGGATCGGCCTCGTCGAGGAATTCACCGGCGGCGACCCCGATATCGCCAACTCCCTGAAGAACCTCTACGCCGACCGGGTCCACTGGCCGAGCGATTTCCAGCAGCAGGCGCAACCGTTCCGCGTCAGCCCGGAAGCGTGGGCATTCATAGATCGGGCGATCGCGGAACGAAAGCGGCGGGCGCACTAGCGTTCAGGACACCAGCGCCTGCGCAACCCGGCTGGCCAACTGGTCGAAGGTGAGGATCTCGTACAGCGAGGGATCTGACATGATGCGCGCCACCAGCGCGGTGTGCATGGCGTGTCCGGCGCGCTCGGCGATGACATGTCCCAGCAGCGGCTTGCCGAGCAGCGCCAGGTCGCCGATCAGGTCCAGCGCTTTGTGGCGGCAGCATTCGTCGGCGAACCGCAGCCCATCCGGATTGAGGATGCCGTCCCGCGTGAAGCAGACGGCGTTGTCGAGCGATGCGCCGCGAATAAGACCCATATCGCGCATCTTATCCAGTTCGTAATCGAAACCAAAAGTGCGCGCGGGCGCAATCTCCGCAGCATACCGCTCGGGCGTAACCTCCATTTCAAGCGACTGCCTGCCAGCCAGCGGATGGCGATAGTCGGTTTCGCAAGTCAGGCAAAAGCCCTCCGCCGGCAGAATCGAAATGCGCTTCCCGCTCTCTTCCACAAATACAGGCCGCCGGATTCGCAAATACTTGCGCTTGCGGCGGTACTGCCGGATCCCAGCCTCCCGGATCAGTTCCACGAAGGGCTGGCCGCTGCCATCCAAGATAGGCACCTCCAGGTTGTCGATCTCCACAAAGGCGTTGTCGATGCCCATGCTGTAGAACACACTCAAGAGGTGTTCGGTGGTCGAGATCAGCACACCCTGCCGCATCAGGCTGGTGGCGTAGCTGACGCGGGCCACGTGCCGCCAGCTCGCCGCGATAGGGAAACTGTCCAAATCGGTTCGCAGGAAAACGATGCCTGTCGAAAAGGGGGCGGGGAGAATTCTGATCGTAACCGGGACACCACTATGCAGGCCGATACCCGAGGCCTCGACGGGGCGTTGGACGGTCGTCTCAAAGCGCAAATTGAATCTCCAGGAGGGACATTCGCAATTCTAAGGCGTTTACTTAGGTTAGCAAGTGCAACGCCAATCACAACAGCTTTAGTTTCAATCATATCGAAACATACGCTGTTGCGAAATTGCTACAGTCTGGCGAAAGCGTGTGGCGAAAATGCCCCTAAGGACGCGCGCTGCTGGGATCGACCCGGGCCGACTTAAATCGAGTTGAAACCGCGTTCGTATCGAATACCTCCATCTCACGATTGAGCGGAGGCACGTTCCCATCGCGCAGTTCCCTGACCATTCTCTTGAAGGCATCCGCTGCAGAAGCATCGCTATCAACACACGGCTCAAATTCAAGAACCGGCGGCTTCAGTCCTGGAATGGAGATGCCAGGATCGAATGGCTCACGCGGATCGTCGACTTTAGCCACAGCGTCAGGGTAAAGGACTTCTTTTGCGGGAATTCGAATCTGCGTCCATGTTCTTCCTTTGGCGGCCGCTCCGACCCGACCTAAGAAACGATTTCGTCCCGGATTTATTCGCGGAGGGGCGCCGACTTCGTGCTTGCCTTAAGCGCCAGAAATTTCGTGAATCCCAGACGCTCGGCTTTGATCTCGCCGCGGGAACAACAGGAGACGCGCCATGACTCTCAATGTGACAGTTCCCGACGCGGGCGACGCGGCGATCCGTCTTCGGTGAGCTTCGCGGAAGTGCGGCAGATGGCCGGACTCGAGTGGCGCGCTAGGCAAGTTGCGGCAATTGACAGGCGAAGCGCCCGCCCACCCACCTACTTTCCCATGTGGAGATTGTTGTGAATCGCGTAGAGCGCCAGTTCCAGGCGGTCGGAGACGCCCAGTTTATCGAAGATGTTGTGCAGGTGGTTCTTTACCGTCTGCTCGCTGATGAACATCTTCTCGGCCATCTCCTTGTTCTTAAAACCCTGCGCCACTAGCGCTACGATTTCACGCTCTCTTTGACTAAGCAGGGAACGCTCGCGCTCTCGAGTGCTGGTCGGCGGAACCCCGGCGACAACCTCGTCAGCGCCAGTGGCGAACTGCCGCATCACGGCGGCGGTAGTGTGGGAGTCCAGCCAAATCTCGCCGGAATTCACCTTCCGGATGCTCTTGATGAGCAGTTCCGTGGCGCTCTGTTTGAGAACGATCCCGGAAGTGCCGAGCTTCATGGCCTGCACGAATTCGTTCTTGTCTTCGGAAGCGGTCAGCACGATAACCCTGGTCTTGTGCTTGCCGGTCTGGAGCCTTTGCAGCGTAGCCAATCCGTCCAGGCCCGGCATCTTGAGGTCGAGCAGCAAGATATCCGGCTCGTATTGTTGGAGAACTTCCAGGACCTGGCGGCCATCCTGCGCCTGCGCGACAACTTCGAAATCCGGCTCCAGAGCTAGCAGGCGGCACAAGCCGTCGCGGAATATGGGGTGGTCGTCGGCCACCACGATGCGAATCTTGGACGCCGCAGATTCCGCAGTTGAGGGAGCTTCCTCCGGAGCGTCATTGTTTTCAGCCATAACTCTTGTCGTACTAGGCTCATTGTAGAGATCCAGTAGTACTAAGTCAATCGGTTTGTCCAGTTGGCAACGTTTTGGTGGGCCAATTTTAGCGGAGCGGCGGTGCCGAAATCTGCCAAAATCGGGTAACGCTATTTGGACCTAGGGTCTGGTATTGTTAGGAGACAATGGCTGAAAAATGGGCTGAGGGCGAGTTCCAACGCTTCTGGAAGCGGCTGCAGCAGCTCGGGCTGAATGCGTACGAGTCGCGGTCGTACCTGGTTCTGCTCGGCCATCCGCGGTTCAAAGCGCTCGAACTGGCGGCGCGCGCGCACGTGCCGCGGCAAAAAATCTACGAGGTGCTGGACAGCCTGGTGGAAAAGGGCTTCGCGCAGGTGGTGCAGGAAAAGACCAAGCTCTTCTCGGCCGTGGAGCCCGGATTGGCGGTCCCCGCCTACATGGCTCGGAAGCGGCAGATCCTGGATCAGGAGTTGACGGACCAGGGCCGCACGGGTATGGCTTTGATCGACGACCTAAAGGCGGTCTATTCGGAAGGGCAGGAAGGCCGCGGTACGCTGGACTTCCTCCGGATCGTCAGCGACCCCGCCCAGACAGCCGCCGAATATCGCCGTATGCTGTCGGAGGTGCGCTCGGAATACGTGGAGTTCTCCCGCCCGCCGTACGCTGTCGATCCGCTGGATGAGAAATTAGTCAAGCAGGCCCGCCTTTCGGGGGTGACTTGCCGCCTGCTGCTCCAAGCCGGCACGCTGGACGAGGCGCACCGGCAGACCCTGGAGGATTACGCCGCGGCGGGCGTGGAAGTGCGCCGCGCGGATTCCGTGCCGATGAAACTGGCGGTATTCGATGGACGCCAGGGCATGATCGCCCTGCTCGATCCGGTGATCACGCGGCCTACTTGGACCGCGGTCGTCTTCAGCCATGAAGGCATGGGTGAGGCGATGAAGGGATTGTTTGAAGACCGGTGGCGGCGGGGCACGGCGCTGTAGGGGGTGCTATTCCGCGTTCCAGGCTCATGGGCAAAATCTCGTTTGAGAAAAGCAGCGGCAACGTGTTTGCCGATATTAGATTCACGCCAGCCGAGACGGCGGAACTCACCGCTAAAAGCAGGTTGATCATCGACATTAAGGACACCATCGAGCAGCGCAAGCTGACGCAGCAGGAAGCGGCGCGGCTCTGCGGCACAGATCAGCCGACTCTTTCCGAAGTGTTCCGTGGCCGTTTGGAGAGCGTCACCATCGACCGGCTTGCGAGTTGGCTCAACGCGCTTGGACGGGACGTGGAGATCGTGGTCAGATTATCCCCGCGGATACGCCGCTGAGGCACCTGCGCGTGGTCGAGGCCGCGCAAAAACAGACGATCGATCTCGAGATGGCAGCACGCTAAATGCGTGTGGGTGGGTCGCTGCGGCCATTCGCTTCAACGATACGCCGCTCCCAATATTGAAGGCGTTCGTCAATAAGCTTCTTTTCGCGTTCCGTTGTTATCGTGTCTGTGGGTAAACCGCAGAATGCAGTCCGACCACGGCTGACCCGCGTCAAGAATAGCCCGGCCCTTCGCGTCTATACTGCCAACGAGCAAGCGTTCCTTATCGTTATCAGGGGTCACGGCAGTATTATATATTGCGGCAAGCACCCGGCAACAGGGTAGCGAATTGAGTCATCTAAAATGTCACCAGGAGAGGATCGATTGAGCCAAATGAAAATGTAACCCGGAGGGCGCGAAACATGGCACCCATGAAAGGTGGACATGAACGCGCGCAATCAGTATTT
>Ga0181518_10002105_pt1 | contig 19399 bp, 14 predicted proteins | sample PEATcosm2014_Bin_28_FD_119751 | JGI IMG/M metagenome (GOLD analysis project Ga0181518, IMG submission 119751) | Peatland microbial communities from MTU Mesocosm Facility, Houghton, MI, USA - PEATcosm2014_Bin01_60_metaG | ecosystem: Environmental > Terrestrial > Soil > Wetlands > Peat | place... | reverse complement strand
GCTGCCGGCGGCCTCCACCGCCCCGGACCAGTTGCCCCCCAGTGAAACTGTCGCCAGCCAAAACGGCGACATCAGAATATTCCCCATCAACCACGCCACGCTGGCCTTCAAGAATCAAGAATTCAATTCATCAACACACCACGCAATATGAAATCCCCGGATCACGACAATACGTTGAGCGCGCAGTCGCCGCCGCAACTGAGCCAGCATCACGACCAACTTGTAACCGAGCCGCAGAAGGCGTCGAAACCAGATGGCGGAACGGAGGCAACCCCGCCAGCCGGCCCAAGCCCTTCCAAAAACCCGCTGCAAATGTCCCGGCGCGCCTTTCTTGTCGCCGCCGGCATGGCGCCGCTCGTGGTCCCGCGCCGTATGTTGGGCGGCGCCGGCGCCCAGGCGCCCGGCGACAAACTCAGGATCGCCTGTGTGGGCGTCGGCGGCATGGGCAAGAACTATCTCAACGGCTGCAAGGACGAGGAGATCGTCGCGCTTTGCGATCTGGATCACGAGTTTTCCGCGCCCGTGTTCAAACTCTATCCCGGAGCCAGACTTTACAAGGACTTCCGGGAGATGTTTGACAAGGAGGAGAAGAACTTTGACGCGCTGATCGTGGCCACGCCGGACCATTGGCATTCGCACCTGGCGCTGGCGGCGCTGGCGATGAACAAGCACCTTTACAACGCCAAGCCCGTCACACATACCATCGCCGAGGCCAGGAGGGTCAAGGCGGCGGTTCTTGCCTCCAAAGTCACCACCAAGGCGAGCATTCAGGATTCGCGCACCTCCTACGCCCGGGCCACCACGGAACTGCTCTTGACCGGCGCCATCGGGCCGATCCATGAAATTCACTTCTGGACCGGCACTTACAGCCCCAGCGGCTTGGCGCGGCCGGCCGAGGCCCAGACGCCCCCCGAGGGGATGAACTGGGACCAGTGGTGCGGCCCCTCCCCGGCGCGGCCCTATCATAAGACCTACCATTACGGCAACTGGCGGCCCTGGTGGGACTTCGGCACGGGCACGGTGGGCGACTTCGGCTGCCACACGCTCCAGATGTTCCATGACGAACTGGAGATGGGCGCGCCGGACTGGGTCACGGCCACCGATTGCCAGGCATTCTCGCTGGCCGGCGCCGTCCAGAACACCGAGTGCATGAGCATCGCCAACATCGTCCAGTGGCACATTCCGGCCCGCGGCACGAAACCGGAGCTGATGGCCTTCTTCTACGACGGCGGCCTGACGCCGCCGCGCCCGCCGAGCATGCCCACCGACGTGGCGATGCCCGGCAGCGGGATCATGTTCATTGGAAAAGAAGGCGTTCAGATTTCCGCTTACTACGGCGGCAATCCCTGGTCGCCGTTCTCCATGCCCCGGGCCGGCCAGAACATTCGCGGTCTTCCCGGCGGCTGGCTCCTGCCGGAGGCCAAATTCAAGGACTTCAAGCAGCCCGATCCCTATTTGGAGCGATGCGAGAAAGACGATCATTACAAGGAGTGGGTGCGGATGTGCAAAGCCGGCAAGAAGTCCATTACCCCCGTCGAGTTCGCATGCGGCCTGACGGAATTCGCCCTGCTCGGAACCCTCGCGCAACGCCGATACACCACGCCCTCCGGCGCGGGTGGCAGAGGCGGCGGCGGCGGACGCGGCGGACACGAGGCCAAGGTCCTCCTTTGGGACTCGAAGGCCATGAAATTCACCAACGACGAGGTGGCCAACAGCCTTGTTGACACCCCCTACCGCAAAGAATGGGATTTCAAAGTTTAATCTCGATATTTGTCAGCCTTGTCCGGCTCTGGGTAGCACAGGCGACCCGCCTGTTCCGGTCGGCGACTCGCCGGCCGGAACCTGGAGTGACGGGCTTTGCATAACTTATCAAAAAATCACGCAAGGAGGTTTGTCTTATGTTTCGAAAAGCAACAGTCGCATCGGCAGTTTTGGCCGCCCTCGGCGCTCTTACCCTGGCAACCGCCCAGGAATCCAACCCGGCGGGCGGCAACACCAAGAGCCTGCCCAAGGAATACACGGCGGACCTCGGCGGCGGCGTCAAGATGGAAATGGTCCTCATCCCGGCGGGCGAGTTCATGATGGGCTCCCCCGATTCCGACAGGAGCGCCTCGAACGACGAAAAGCCGCAGCATCGGGTGCGGATCACACAGCCCTTCTACATCGGCAAGTATCCGGTGACCCAGGAGCAATGGACTGCCATCATGGGCAACAACCCCAGCCTCTTCAAGGGGCCGAAGAACCCGGTCGAATGGGTCAGTTGGAACGATTGCCTGCGGTTCCTGCGCCGGCTCAACGACAAGGCGGGCGGAGGCAAGTGGCAGTTCCCCACCGAAGCCCAGTGGGAATACGCCTGCCGCGCGGGAAGCACCACCATTTACTGCTTCGGAGACGATGAGGCGGGACTCGCTGATTATGGGTGGTACGATAAAATCTCCGGCGGCAAGTCCCACCCGGTCGGCGAAAAAAAGCCGAATGCCTGGGGCCTGTACGACATGAACGGCAGTATCTGGCAGTGGGTCCTGGACTGGTATGATCCGACTTACTATGCTCATTCGCCCACGGACGATCCAACCGGGCCTGCCACAGGCACCGAGCGTGTCAGCCACGGCGGCTCCTGGTCCAGCCCGGCTCGGAGCGCCCGTTCAGCCAACCACGGCCGAATCGAGCCGGACCACCACGGCTCCCACCTCGGCTTCCGCGCCGTCCTGGCGCCGTAGGACACTTAACCCGGATATTTCACACTTTCGGGTTCGGAGCGCCGATTTTGAATCGGCTTTTATCGTCATTGCGATTGCCAAGCCGACTGCAAGCGGCGCTCCAGATTTTAGGAAATTCGTGCGGGGCATGAAATATCCGCGCTAATGGAGGCACGACAAAATTCTCCGTGCTCATCTCTCTCGCCCCGCCTGCGGGGGGAAGAGTCGAAAAGCCGTTTCTCACAGCTTTTCCAGCACGTCCCGCAAATGAATCTTTAGCGCTGTCGCGATGCGTAGGAGCGCGTGGAGGCTGATCCATTGTTCCCCGCGCTCAATCTTGCCAACATAGACCGGGTGCAGGTTGGCCTTTTCAGCCAGTTCTTCCTGGCTCAGTCCCGCCTTGGCGCGATATTCCCGTATTGTGTCGCCAAGTATTTTAAGTTGTTTTCGAGGGTCCGCCACTGTTCCCAGCAAATCAGGAAGCCCTGCGTCGGAACACACCCAACATGGGTTTATTTTTCCGCTTGCATTTTTCGTTGAAAAGGTGCAAAACGCTCGAAATCAATCTCCGCACTGTATTTCGGTTCAAAACCAAAAATATACGAGACACAAATTCGGGAACCGCTGTCCTCAACTTTTCGTCCAATATCTGGCCTGTGCCTGCCTTGCGGCCGGGCTACTTTTCTGCCCGGTCTCCGCGCAAGGCAGACCGCGCGGGCCTTTCCCTCCGATCCCTGAGTCCGGAGTCATTTTTCACGAGAACTTCGACTGGCTTCCCTATTCATCAACCAATAGTCACTTCTTCGTCGCTGGTGTCGGCACCATTGTCGAAAGCTGGTCGGGATATGCGCTTGAGCGTACCGGGGCAACAGTCCCGGCGTCCAAGCCATCGCATGTGGCTGGAACCACAACGTCGCCCTTCTGAGCAATGGTGACGTGAAAGCTTGGGGTTTGAACGCAAGCAGCCTGGCGTGGAACTTGACCAATGTCCCCGCCGATTTGACCAATGTTGTCGCCATTGCGGCTGGCGGCCTGCACACTCTGGCCTTGCGCACCAACGGCACCGTAGAGGCATTCGGCATCAACGACGACGGCCAGACCAATGTTCCCGCTGGATTGACCAACGTGGTGGCGATTTCCGCCGGGGGCGGATGGAGCATGGCCTTGCAAGCGAACGGTCAGGCCGCATTCTTCGGAAACACCAATCTCCCGTCAGCGGTGCTTCCCACCAATATGCTCGGTGTCAAAGCCATTTCAGCGGGCTTTCAGCATAATCTGGCCCTCGCGTCGGACGGCCTGCCACCCCTCCTGACCTATCCGCCCGTAGGCTTTGCCCCGGTGGGAGGTTCCTTCACCTTTTCGCTCACCGGAGTTCCTGTTGCAAACGTGCAGTATCAGTGGCAGTTTAATGGCACGAACATCACGGGTGCCACCAACTCGACCTTGACGCTGACCGGCGTTAATTCCGCCGATGTCGGCAACTATCAGGTCGTCATTTCCAATGGGAGCGGCAGGGCCACCAGTCTGGCGGCCACGTTCAATCTGTCGTACCCGCCGCAAATCCTTTCGACAACCCCTGCCGCTCCGAGCACAAATTGGATCAACACCAACATCACCCTGAGCGTTGGAGTTGCCCAGTCGGACAATCCATTGAGCTACCAATGGCAATTCAACGGCACCAACATCGCCGCCGCCACAAACTCTGTCTATACGATATATAATCCCGTTGCCGCCAACGAAGGCAACTACACCGTGGTCATTACAAACTCGCTGGGCAGCACCACCGCGACCTGGACTGTCCTCATGGCCTTTCCCGGCATGGTGGAGGCCTGGGGATCGGACGATTCCGGCGAATGCAACCGCCCTGTGAGCCTGACTAACGCGGCAGCCATCGCGGCGGGCGACTACCATTCGACAGCCGTCAGCGACAGCGGGACGATTGTTCAATGGGGCGAGTATTTTGACGGCGCACTTGTCTCGCCGCCACCGCACACAAACTACGTCGCCACCGCAGCCGGCATGGACCACGACATTGGCCTTTTGGCGGACGGGACGGTTGTCACATGGGGTTGTGCCGATGCCTACGCCAATTACGTCCCGAGCAACCTGCCACCGGCGCAAGCCGTGGCCTGCGGCTCGTATCACAACGTCGCCCTGCTGACGAATGGCACGGTGGTTGCATGGGGGGTGGACGCCTACGGCGTAACCAACGTGCCGTCCGATCTCACCAACTGCACCGCCATAGCCGCGACCTACGTGCATAGCCTTGCTTTGAAGGCCGATGGCACCGTTGAGGCATGGGGGTACAACGGCGACGGCGAATGCGACGTTCCCGCCGGGTTGAGCAACGTGGTTGCCATAGCTGCCGGCGGAGGGCACTGCCTTGCGCTCAAGTCAGACGGCACAGTTGTGGCATGGGGGTACAACGGTTCCGGCCAAACCAACGTTCCGGCGGGACTGAGCAACGTCATTTCCATAGCCGCCGGATGGGAACACAGCGTAGCCCTAAAAAACGACGGGGTGACGCTGGTTGCATGGGGCGACAACAGCAGCGGGCAGACAAACCTCCCGCCCACGCCGACCATGTACAGTCCTGCCCCGCCATATCCCGGCGCACCATTCCCCGGCTATTACACTACACCGCCCATTATCTTTAAAACGATAGCGGCTGGCGGCGATCACACCCTGGCCGCCATCATTTCTCCTCTGGTTCAATACCCGGTGGACGTGACGAAGGACTTGCTTTTGATCTACAATACCAATTCCCTAGACAGTTCCAATGTGTGCCAATACTACCTGACTCATCGGCCCAAGGTCAGCAACGCCAATGTCCTCGGAATCGGATGCACAACCAATGATCCCATTTATCCGCCAGATTACACCAATATTTTCCTGCCACAGGTGCAGGCATGGTTGTCCAACAACCCGACCAAAAGACCCCTTTACGTGATTTTGTTTCAGAACCTCCCTACAGAAGTTGACTGGCTGACCAACATGGAAGACGGCGCGGACCAGTGCGCTCCCAGCGTCCAATACCAACTCCACTATTCGACTGCGCCTGGGTGGTATCCGTACGTTACCGCGATTAACATGAACGGACTCTCTGGCACAAATTTCAACAGTTCTGACGGCACGAACGATTGTATCGCTTACATCAACAAGATCGTGAACATGGCCAGCAACAATCCACCAGGAACACTCTTCATCAGCGCCAGCGCCGCTGGGTCTAGCAATACCAATTGGTATTTCGATTATGCTGGTGGTCCGCCAACTTACCCCGACGGCTACAGCATGGGCGTTGAGGCGGAATACGGTGTAACGAACGTTGATCCAACAGCGTCCGTGATTACAACGACGGGTCTGTGGAATGGGGGTGTGGCCATTTTCACCTTGCAAGCAACCAATGTTGAGGGCTACTTTACAGGTGGGTGGGACGGCGGTGGGGATTCCAACATGTTCGTGGATGGAAGGGTGAGTTTTTCGGGGAACAGTGGCTGGTTTATTATGACGACGGTTGATTCGTACGATGGCCAGCGTGTCACGTTTCAAGCTGGTTATCTTACATGGTTCGCCACGAATTCTTTTGGAGGAACGAATTACTCAAACACACCGGTTGGCGCGGTAACGACAGTTGAGGAGCCATCGCTCTCGGGGAAGGTTGGGCCAGATGCGTATTACGGCGGTTGGGCGTCAGGCAAATCCTTTGCTATTTCTGCCTGGGCGGGTCAGGCCGAGGGGAATGGCATCCCCGGACTATATTTCCAAGCGGTTGGTGATCCTTTCGTGCGAAAATGAACTTTTATGAAAACAGAACGATTATTTGTGCATTTGTCATCTGGAATTCTCGTTGTGCTATCGGCTCACGCACAAGGTGCATTCCAAAACCTCAACTTCGAGTCCGCTAATTTGTCGAACCCATCGGGGCCATTGTTAAACGAGGTTCCCATCACAAACGCTTTGCCAGGGTGGGGCGGGACCATAGGCGGGGTTCCCGTAACCCAAGTATGGGCAAACTCGGAGTCTGGCGGCGAAGCAATTATTTCTGTGTTCGGCCCGAACTGGAATGGGGAGCCTGGGATTATTGATGGAAACTATAGCGTTTATCTGCAAGCCTTCAACGCAGGCCAAGGGAATGTATCAATATGGCAAAACGGCACGATTCCAGCAAATGCGCGTTCGGTGGAATTTGACGCTGTGCCGGAGCCGAGCGGTGTTTTTTCCGTCTCATTTGACGGAAATAGTCTGTCACCTGTGGTAGTCTCCGCCGACCAAAACGCCTTTGGAGAAACTTACGACGTTTATGGTGCCAACATCGGCGCTTATGCGGGCCAAACTGGGCCACTCGAGTTCACCGCCATAGCCACCGGCTTGGGCGAGAGTGCGACCGAGCTTGACGACATCACTTTTTCCACCACGACAGTCACGCCGGAGCCAAACACGCTGGCGCTCGTCGTCATGGGCGGTCTGGCGCTGGCCGTGCGCCACTGGCGCGGAAAGGCGTCATAACAACGTGACGCCTGTTTGCAAGTCCTTGAGCCTGAGGAGTTTGCAAATCTGGTTTCCGTGTCTATCCGTGTTCATCCGTGGTTCTCTTCCGCATGGAGACGCCGTGGGCGCGGATTATGGTTTGCAACAAGGGCTTGACAAAAATTAGAGGCTATGATTAAATAGTCGGCATGAGGCACGAAGGCAATGCAGCCGCCGCTGATGGCAATCCGCCGCCGGATTTTCATGCCGTCCCCTGCAAATCCAAGAAAAGGACAACCGCAAAGAAACACAGCGCGGCCAGCCGCAACTACAGAGGGGATGAACGATGGAAAAGCCGGGAGAAACGTCAGGGGAATGTATGTCAGGGGAATAATCCTGAAAACACATTTTCCCATTCCATTGACCATCATTCCCCTGACTTTGCCTGGGACAATGAAAGTTCTTCTTTATCGGTGAAATCTCCCGATTCGGAATCGGGATGGCTCAATTCCTTCGGTTTTGGCTGCCCGCGTTGGGTGTTTTGCGCCTTTTTGCGGAAAAAATCATAAGTCATTATCCATCAACAACTTACAACTAAAATCGAGTCATTCCAATTAAGGTCAATTAAGCCTGATTAAGGTTAATTAAGGTTAATTAACATTGATTGAGCCGGAAAAAATGCCGGTTGACACCCCGGCCGCTCTTGGTAACATCCGCTCACTATGAACCAGACAAAAAACGAATCCTCTGCCCAAAAGACAGAGTCCCTCAAGCTCTCACGGCGCGCCTTTATTGCCGCCGGAATGGTGGCCCCGCTTGTGGTGCCGCGAAGTGTGCTCGGCGGCGCCGGCTACACCGCGCCCAGCGACAAGCTCCGGATCGCCTGCGTCGGCGTCGGCGGCGTCGGCGAGGACTATTTGACCGGCTGCAACAGCGAGGAGATCGTCGCGCTTTGCGACCTCGACCACGAGTACTCCGCATCGGTGTTTGCGCAGCATCCCAAAGCCAAACTTTACAAGGACTTCCGCGAGATGTTCGACAAGGAGGAGAAGAATTTCGACGCTCTGATCGTCGCCACGCCGGATCACTGGCATTATCATCTGGTGATGGCGGCCCTGGCGATGAACAAGCACGTTTATTGCGCCAAGCCGATGGCGCACTCGATTGCCGAGGCGCGGAAGATCAAGGCGGCGGCGCTGGCCTCCAAGGTCACCACCAAGGCGAGCATTCAGGATTCGCGCAGTTCCCATTCCCGGGCCACCACGGAGTTGCTGTTGACCGGCGCCATCGGGCCGGTGCGGGAAGTGCATTTCTGGACCGGCACTCACAGCCCCAGCGGCTTGAAACGGCCGGCGGAGGTCCAGCAGCCGCCGGCGGGGATGAATTGGGACCAGTGGTGCGGCCCGTCTCCGGCCCGGCCGTATAACAGCCTTTACCATTACGGCAACTGGCGTCCGTGGTGGGATTTCGGCACGGGCAACCTGGGCGATGTCGCCTGCCATACGCTGCATACTTATTTCGAGCAACTGGAGATGAGCGCGCCGGACTGGGTCGCGGCCGACGCCTGCCAGGCCTTTTCGGCGATGGGCACTGTCGGGAACTACGAGTGTGCGAGTATCTGCAACTACGTGCAATGGCACTTCCCGCCGCGCGGCAAACACCCGGAGATGATGGCTTACTACTACGATGGCGGCCTGCAGGCGCCGCGTCCGCGGTCCATGCCCGCCTCGATGGGCATGCCAGGCAGGGGGGTGATGTTCGTCGGCGAGGAAGGCGTGCAGGTTTCCGCCTTTTATGGCGGCACTCCGTCGGTGCAGGATCATACTTCACCCAGGCCGGGCCAGCGGATTCAAGGACTCCCCGGCGGCTGGCTGCTGCCGGAGGCGAAGTTTAGGGACTTCAAGCAGCCCGATCCCACCTTGGCGCGGTGTGAGAGGGCGGATCATTACAAAGAGTGGATTCAGGCGTGCAAAGCCGGCAAGAAGTCCATTATGCCCATCGAGTTGGCCTGCGATTTCACGGAATTCGCCTTGCTGGGCAGCGCGACGTTGCGACGGTACACAGCGCCCCCGCCGGGGGCGACTCCCGGTTTGGGCTGGGGTGGGTCCGGCCGGTCGGACTCCGCGGTCGTGTGGGTCGAGGCGACAGGCGACGGGCATATCCATGTCCCCGGGATGCGCCCACAGGCCGGCATCCGCACGGGAGAAGTCTATTACCGAAGTTCCAAGGTCCTCACCTGGGACTCCAAGGCCGGGAGGTTCACCAACGACGAGCAGGCCAACGGCTACGTGGACACGCCTTACCGGAAGGAGTGGGATTTCAAAGTTTAGAATTAACCAACATTCACAAAATTAAAGGAGAATCATAATGAAGAGCACAGTGTTAGGAAGAAGCATCATAAGTTCAACAATCATCCTGCTTGGCAGTTGCGTTCTGGATGCGCAGAGCAACGCGCCGGGCGTCATGCGCGACATTACACCGAAGCAGTTTGTCTACGACATGAAGGTCGGTTGGAATCTGGGCAATACCTTTGATTCCACCACAGGCGGCGAAACCGGCTGGGGAAATCCCAAGACAACCCAAGCGATGATTGACGCATTGAAAGAAATGGGATTCAAGACCATCAGAATCCCCGTCACTTGGCAAAGTCAACTCGGGCCCGCTCCCGACTACACCATTAAAAAGGAGTTTCTCGACCGTGTGGAGGAAGTCGTCAACTACGTCCTCAAGGACGGCATGTACGCCATTGTCAACACGCACCATGACGGATGGGTCAGACTGAATGAGGCGGGCGAGGCGGCGGGCACAAACGAGGCCGCCAAGGTTTGGTCGCAGATCGCCACCCGCTTCAAGGATTACAGCGATTATCTGATCCTCGAAACTTTCAACGAGCCAAAGGGAGCGCAAAATCAATATAGCGGCGGCAACCCCGAGCAGCGCGCGGTTCTGAACGCGTATAACCTGGCATCCGTCAACGCCATCCGGGCCACCGGTGGAAACAACGCCAAGCGGTTTATCATGTGCCCCACCCATGCCGCAACGCCGTCCGATGCCGCCATAAAAGACCTGATTATTCCCAACAACGATCCCCATGTCATTGTCTCCATTCACACCTATTATCCCGGCGGGCTTTCCTTCGGCAACCAAAACAGTTGGGGAACCGATGCGGACAAAGCCGCCATGAGGCGCGAACTGGATCGGGAAGCCAGGGACGTGGCCGAGAAAGGCAGCGGCGTCGGTGTCATTGGCGAATGGGGATCGGTCCGGCGCGTGGACTTGGCTTCCAGGGTTGCCCATGCGGAGTATTACGAAGAGCAGGCGCTCTCCAGAGGGATGCCGACTATTTGGTGGGACAATGGCGGCGGCGACTTTGGCATCCTTAACAGGCGCGCGACCCCGCCCACCTGGACTTGGCCGACGATTGCCCAGGCGCTTGTCAAAGGCGCCTCAAACGCAACCCCATTAGGAGCCTATACGGTGCCGCCCGCGGGAAACACACCGGTCCCAAGAGGAGACACACAGTATCCCAACTCCGGGCCGACGGGCGGGACCCGCTAAATTGATTTCTTTAACTGACACAGCTCGCTCCGCCGCTCATGTTGATGGCTGGATCGTCATCCGCTTGGAGAGCGGCACGGAAATTCGTTTTCCGGTCGCGGATAATCCGCGTCTGGCGGCCGGCACGAACCAGCAGTTGAACCATATCGAGATTTCCCCGTTTGGCGTTCACTGGCCGGATCTGGATGAGGACCTGTCTTTTCACGGCTTGCTCGAAGGCAACCACGGCCAGTTTCAGAACCTGGCCAAAGTCTGAGGGATCCGATTTCGCTGGTTTTCACCGGCCTGTGCGGCATGTTCTAAGGCAACAGGAATATGCGACTGATCGGCCGGCTCAACAGTGAATCCAACGCCAAGACCTTTGGCGATTACTTGACATGCCTGGATATCCGCAACACGGTCGAACCGGAACCGGACGGACACTGGGCGGTCTGGGTCTATTCGGAGGATCAACTGGAAGCCGCCGGCAAGGCGCTGGCGGAATATCTTGCCAGCCCCAGCGATACGAAATTCCGGCGCGCTTCGGCGAAGGCCGGCGCGATCAGACAGCGCGAAGAGAATGAAAAGAGCGAATTTGCCAAACGCGTTGTGACGGGCGAGACAATGTGGGGAGGCTTCGGCTTGGGGCCGCTGACGATAGCGCTGATGGGCGTCTGCGTCATCGTCGCCCTGAACGGTCTCCCGCCGGCCTCGACTTCTCCACTAAGGATGAGCGCGCAGTCAGCGTCCCTGCCTGAAATCCGGCATGGCGAAGTCTGGCGGCTCCTCACGCCGATCTTCATCCACATGGGCCTGCTTCATATCCTGTTCAACATGCTTTGGCTCAAGGACCTCGGTTCGATGATCGAGGCCCGCATGGGAACCCTAAAGTTGCTGCTTCTGGTGGTTGTCATCGGGATTGGCTCGAATCTGGGTCAGGATTGGTTGTTCGGGCCGTGGTTTGGCGGGATGTCCGGCGTCATCTATGGTCTGTTTGGTTTCATCTGGATGCGCGGCAAGTTCGACGCCGCTTCCGGTCTGCGTCTGCCCCAGGCCGACGTCGTGATGATGGTGGGCTGGTTTTTCCTTTGCCTCTTCGGTATTATTCCCAACGTCGCCAATGCCGCCCACGGCTTTGGATTGGTCATGGGCATGATCTGGGGCGCCGCGCCGCCGCTGGCAAAAAAACTTTTCCGGCCTTGAGCTTTTTGGCCCGTAGTGCAGTTTATTGGTGCGTCACAGTTAATTATTACATTTATGAGCGAATCATTCCGAAGCGAGAGCGACTCCATGGGGCCGATGCAAATCCCCGCCGGCGCCTATTATGGCGCGCAAACGGCGCGTGCCGTGGAGAATTTTCCCATCAGCAACCTGCGTTTTCCGCGTTCCTTCATTCACGCCCTCGGCTTGATCAAGAAGCACGCCGCGCTGACCAACCAGGAATTGGGCGGATTGCCCCCGCCTCTGGCCGGCCCCATTGTCCAGGCCGCGCAGGAGGTCGCCGATGGAAAGTGGGACGGGGAATTTGTGCTGGACATTTTCCAGACCGGCTCCGGCACTTCGACCAACATGAACGCCAACGAGGTGATCTCCAACCGGGCCATCGAGTTGCTCGGCGGCAAACGCGGCGGCAAACAGGTTCATCCCAACGACCACGTCAACCGCGGCCAATCGAGCAATGACGTCATTCCCACCGCCATCCACCTCGCCGCGCTGGAGGCGCTGGAGCGGCGGCTGATCCCCGCCCTGGGCCGGCTGCGCGAGGCGTTGCAACGCAAGGCGGAGGAATTTCACGATGTCCTCAAAATTGGCCGCACTCATTTGCAGGACGCCACGCCCATCCGCCTCGGCCAGGAATTCGGCGGCTACGCCAGCCAGGTCCAGCACGGCCTGGAACGGTTGCGCGCCGCGGAGAAGAACCTGGGCGAATTGGCCCTCGGCGGCACCGCCGTCGGCACCGGCATCAACACCCATCCCGATTTTGCCCGCCGCACCATCGCCCGGCTCGCCGCCGAAATGAACCTCCCGCTGCGCGAAGCGGCGGATCATTTCGAGGCGCAAGGCGGACGCGACGCGGTGGTGGAAACCAGCGGGACGCTCAAGACCGTCGCCGTGAGCCTCATCAAGATCGCCAACGACATTCGCCTGCTCGGTTCCGGGCCGCGCCTGGGTTTGGGTGAATTGAGATTGCCCGCCACCCAGCCCGGCTCCTCCATCATGCCCGGCAAGGTCAACCCGGTGATGTGCGAGATGGTCTTGCAGGTTTGCGCGCAAGTGCTGGGCAACGACGCCGCCATCACCTTCTGCGGCAGCTTTGGCAACTTCGAACTCAATGTCATGATGCCGGTCATGGCGCACAATCTTTTGCAGTCAATAGAACTGCTGGCGACGGCGGGCGATGTCTTTGCGCGGCGTTGCGTGGCGGGTTTGGAAGTGGACCGCGAGAAATGCCTCAGCAACCTGGAACTGAGCCTTTCCAACTGCACCGTTCTCGCGCCGGTCATCGGCTACGACAAGGCGGCGAAAATCGCCAAGGTCGCCTTCGAGACCAACCGCACCGTCCGCCAGGTCGCCGAAGAAATCTCCGGTCTGGACAAGGCCCGCCTGGACCAGTTGCTCGACCCCGCCAAACAAACCGCCCCCGGCGAATAAGGTCTCGGTAGGGCGGCGCTGCCGCGCCGCCCTAAAATTCCAAATGAAAACCAACGAACTCAAAGAAGCCCTCGCCATCGCCGTCAAGGCCGCCCGCCAGGCCGGCGATTTGATGCGCCGCAACAAAGCGGTCGTCAAGAAAATCAACTTCCAGTCCCGCCACGACATCAAGCTCGAGTTGGATGTCCGCTGCCAAAAAATCATCGAAACCACTTTGCTGCGCGCTTTTCCCGAATCGGGCCTGTTGGGCGAGGAAGGCCTGGCCGGGTTGGCGGAGGCGCCTCTGCGCTGGGTGGTGGACCCGATTGACGGCACGGTCAACTTCACCTATGGCATCCCTCACACCTGCGTCTCCATCGCGCTGCAGGAGCGCGGCGGCCGCGCAGGGGACTACTCGACGATTCTCGGCGTGGTCTATGATCCGTTTTGCGGCGAGCTTTGGACGGCGGCGAGCGGCGCTCCCGCCCGGCTCAACGGAAAGATCATCCATGTCAGCCGGAGAAAAGACCTGGCCGACGCCATCGTGTCAATCGGTTTCTCCAAGGACAGCGAAACCATCCGCCGCAACCTGCCCGTCTTCGACGCGCTGGTGTCGCGCGTGCTCAAGATGCGGATGATGGGTTCCGCCGCCCTTGCCCTGGCCTACGTGGCCGGCGGCCGATTTGACGCGTATATTGAATCCGGCATCTATCTCTGGGACATTGCCGCCGGTGGTTTCATTTTGGAACGGGCCGGAGGCGAGTTCTGGCACAGCCCCATCCCCGGCGAGCACAAGTACCAAATGCTGGCCAACAACGGACTCCTCCGCCCAAAAGTGGAACGGGTGGCGAGGGAGGCGCGGAAGGGAATAGTCAATTGAGAATCATCGTCATCGCCTGGGTGAAATGCTCCCGCCGCTGTTCGGGAGTGAGCTTGCTGGCGAGTTTGCGGGCTTTCGCAGCCAGACGGCTCCCGGCGGTCGTTTCCGGATAATCCAGTTTCTTTTTTGCGGTGCGTGGCTGCTGTCTCATCATCGCCTTAAATTGGGACGAAATCTCAGAGAGCCTCTGCCAGTGCCGAACAAACCTCCAAAGATCAGAACTGCGCCGCATGCTGTGCCCAAAGCAGTGAACATCCACGTTCTGTAGGCCACCTCCGTTGTTTTCCCCTCCCTGAAAACGGCTACAGATTGTCCAACCTTTAGTTTAGTGAAATTGTCGAATTCAGGAAAGTCATATCCGAAGCCATCAAACCTGACGTCCGCCCGGCCATTCTGAACGCTTTCAACGACGCCTACTGACTTCGACATCCTAATCGCTCCGACTGTGGAGAGTCCAAGCCAGAGCATCCACAGAATTCCAATCGCGACTAAAACTGCGCTTATCTTATCGGCCGCAGTCTCAGTCTTTGTCATCTGCGGCAACTTCCCGGTAGCTTCTGGTTCAATCCGCCTGTTTGCGAGGATGCTGACACCGAGAACACATAAAACCGACAGAAACAATGCAGCCAGCATCCAAGGTAGCGAAGGATAGCGGGCGAGCCACGAAGCTCTCCAACCTACAAGCAGGAATACTCCTATGGATGGGCAGACAATCACTGCCGCGATAATAAAAAACACTGGTTTCATGCAGTCACAACAATCTAAGGCAAATTTAACGAGATGCAATCCGAAATCCGCAATTGTAAAGTCGGCAGCGAAAATCGCCTTCCCGCCGGACAGTTTTCACCTTTGCACTTCTGCTTTTTCTGCACGAAAGCCGTTTTGCCCGGTCTTTACAAGGCTTTTGTTGCGGTCGGAGGCGGCTTTTTTGAACCGCATTTCGTACCCACCGTGGGTAGTCGCCTTTTCCAAATCCATGCTTTAATACCCCAGTGAATAGTGAAATGAAGGGGCGCTCGAAGAACCCAACGGAGTGTTGGAGTGATGGAGTATTCCCGATTCGGAATCGGGATCACGCCAGCACGCCATACGGCTCCTCATCAAATCCGCCATCGCATGAAAAAGGATGTGGGTAAGGACGCCTCGCCGAGGCGTCCAGGGGACGGACGGCTTTCCGATTCGGAATCGGGATCCCCACCTGGGAATTCTCAATCCGGGAAATCAGTGGTTCATTGCCGGCGCGTTGGTCAGCTTGAGGGTGACGGTGACCAGGGTGTTGCTCGGAGGGAGGTTGTTGGTGTTGGGCACCCAGATCTGGTCGTTGTCGTGGCCGATTCCTTCGTTGTTGATGAGCGACTCGGCGTCGGTCACCAGGGAGACGACCGAGCCGTCAATTTCCGCCAGGAAAAGCCCCTCGGCCACGCGGGAACCGGTATAGACCCAGTCGCCAACGCGCATGACGGAATCTTGCTCGGTGTTGAAGATCATTTCCTCGGCCCGCTTGCGTGTCTCGCGTCCGTCGGCGGTCCACTGCAATTCGATGGAAACCGGTTTGCCCGGCAGCCGGATGTTGGGCGGATGGGAGATGAACCCGCCGACGCTGACGGGCGGGCCGTTGGTGCCGGGGTTCGGGGCGGCCGCGTTGGTGTCCAGCAACAGCATGGCGAGGTGAATGCGGAACGGTTCGGTGTCGGTCTTGAGGATGCTCTCGTGGGTCTTGCCCCAACTGGTGACCAGAAAGTACTCCATCGGGCCTTGAGTCAGATTGAGGCGGGCTGGGAAACTGACGGTGCGTTGCTCCCTGTCAATCCGCACTTCGCCCAATTGATACACACCCGGACTGATTTCCCGGATGGGCATGTTGGATTTCACTTCGGGAGAAGCTGGGTTCGCCGGCAACATGGCGCGCTCGAACGGATCAAACGCCGCACCGCCGCCGACGGGCGGGGCCGCGTTGGTGGCGGGCGGGGCGGCCGGAGGCTGTGCGCGCAGGACAATGCAGAGGAGTGTCAGCGCCGCCGTCAGCGCCGGGAAAAGCTCTGGCCTTATGGAATGTTCCCTCGCCATGCCGGGCATGAAAGCATGTTCTCAGAGCATGTCAAGTCAGGGCTCTTCAATCATGTAGAATTGTCGCCGCAGGGAGGGGGCCGGCGGGTTGGTGAAGTTAAAGTCGCCGCTCGAATCGAAGTAGTTGGTGAGCACAGGGGTCCAGTTGCTCAGAGGAGTGGGCAGATTGGTTGCCCGGAGGAGATAATAAGCGCCGCCGGAGACGCCGCCGGTGCCGGAGAGGACCAGGCGGCCGCTGGAAGCGGAAAGCGGCAGGAGGAGAGGCTGGGCGATGGTGGAGGCCACCGAGACCAAGCCGGCGGTATTGAGCCGGTTGGTGTTCCAAGCCAGGCCCGGTTGGAGTGACGGCAATTCGACGTTGGAAAACTGGCCGATGTAACTGCCGGCTGTGAAGAGCTTGAAGGTGGCGCCGCCCTGCAAGGAGCCGGCGCCCGCGTTGGTGATGATGAGAGTGCCGCCGTTGGCCAGGGCGCCCACAACCGTGGCGGAAGCGTTGGTCAGGGGCGACTGGCTGACGGCAAGAACAGCGGTGCTGCCCGCCGCCAGGGTGAGGGAGCTGCCGAAAGCCAGCGCGCCCATCGGATTGCCCGGGATGAGCGTTCCGCCGGACTGGACCGTAACCGCGCCGGCAATGGCGCCCGCGCCGGTCAACGCGGCGCCATTGTTGACGGACACAATGCCGGAGCTTGTGGCGCTGCCGCTTATATTATTGACGGACAGCAAACCGCTGTTGACGGCGGTGATGCCGCTGTAAGTGTTGGCGCCGCTCAAGGCGATATTGCCGCTCAGGGTGGTTTCAAGCGCGGAACCGGAGATGCCGCCGGACAAAGCAAAGGTGTTGGCGGACAAGTTGGCGATGGCGAGGATGCCGTTGTTGATGATCGGGGCGGAAATGGTGTCGCCCCGGCTGGTTGCCAGTTCGGTGAGGAAACCGGGCGCCGGGCTGTTGTTCATGGTGAGTGTTCCCCCGTTGGGGGTGATGTTGTAGGAACCGCCGGGCGCTCCGAGGTACAAGGAACCGACGGCGATGGACTGGCCCAGGGCGATGGTCTGGTTTGCCGCAATGCCGTTGTTAATGACGGCCACCGCCTGCGAGGCGTTGGGGAAGGCGGCGGCGGAGTTCCAATTGGCGTTGACGTTCCAGCTTTGCGCGGAAGCGGTGACGGTGTTGCTCCAATAAGCGCCCGCAACACCGAGGATGGGCGTTGCGGCGGCTTCCGGCGACGGGACGCTGGTACCCAGGGTGCAGTTGGCGATCACAACGTAATAATAGGTGTCGCCGTTGGTCAGGCCGGTGTCGGTGTAATTGGTGCCGGTGACGCCGGAGGCGAGGATGAAGTTTTCATTGCCGCTGCTGGTTCCGCGCTCGATGACGTAGTTGGTGGCGTTAAGGGACGGGGACCAGTTGAGGATGTTTTGGGTGTTGCCGGGGGTGGCCGTGAGGCTGGAAGGAGAAATCGGACCGAGGATGTGCTGGATGTTGTGCGCGCCCGAGCCGAAGCCGGGGAGGCCGACATAACCGTTGGCCGTGACGCCGAGGTTGGTTATCAGCGTGGCGGTGGCGTTGGTGCCGTCCACAATGAGGGCCGCGCCGGCTATCCCGCCCTGCGGCACATAAGCGGTGGCTGTGACGTTGACAGGGATGGTGAAGGCCAGATGATACAGCCCGGGGCTGCGGTCCCATTCGACGGAGATGGGGCCGCGGTCGGTCGTCAGCATGCCGCTGGCGGAGGGAAGGATGTTGGTGAAATCCAGCGGCAGGATCTGCACCCGCCCGCACTGGGCTGTGAGCGGCTTGATGCCCAAAATGTAGCGCACATAACCATCCAGCCCGACATCGCCCCAGCCGTGCGACTCGCTGTTGCCATCGGTGTTGGCGGTCCACGACTCCCACGTCGCCGACCCGTTGAGGGCGAGGATTCGCGCCCAGCCATAGTTGTTTGTGTTGGTGTAGAGATTCAGCAAGGCGGGACCCTGGTTGGCCTCGCCGAGAGCGCGTTCGAGCTGGATGATGCCCAGCGCGCTGACGCTCATGTTGTCGCTAATGACCAGGGAGGTGACGGCCGCCTGATTCGCCGCCGGCACAATGTTGAGCGAGAGGGGGAAGGCGTTGGCATGCTGCGAGGCGTGTCCGCTCTGCGCCCCGCTGGGCACGAGGCCGTCCACATAGAGGCCGCTGGAGTTGATCAGGTTGGTGTTGATAGCGGCTTGCAAGTTGGTGGCCAGGGCGCGGTAGGTGTTGCTGTCGGTGGTGTTGCCCAGCGCGCCGGCGATGCGGGAAACAATGTCGTAGTCTTCCCAAGCCCAGCCGTTAATGACCGTGGCGGCGTTGCCGGGGCCGGTGACGGTGGTCAAGTCGTAGCCGAATTGCATATCGGGCGGCCAGTCTATTATGCCGTTTGTGTAGGAGCTGCTGGTGCCCCCAAGGAGTTTGGTGATCAGGCCGTTGGCCGGGTTGACGGAGCGGTTGACATATTGGGCGATGTTGGTCAACTGGGTGTAATTGGTGCCGAGAAAGGCAAGGTCGCCCGTCTGCATGTAATACTCCCAGACCCACTGGAGGAAGGCCTGCGTGTAGTCGGGGATGTCGCGCGCGTTGGAATCGTCGGGATAACAGGCGTTGACCCGGCCGACGTTGACGGCGGGAGTGGACCAAAACTCGGCCATGGACTCGATGAATTCGTTGAGGCGGCGGCGCGTGAGGGGGCGCTCGTCCCACGCCCACATCGCGGTGATGCTCTCCTGGAAACCGTCGCCCAGAAAGCCGCCCTTCTGGCGCATCGAGTCAATGAACTCCTCCTGCGCGTCCACGGGCGTGGTTTGTTTCATCAAACCCCACACGGCGTTGAGCATGGCGTTGGAGGAGGCGAAGGAGGAGGAGGCGGCATTCATTTGACTGTTGCGCTCCACGAACGCGAAGTTGTTTGTGGTCACGGGCATGGGCGAATTGCTGATTACAAAGTAGCGCATCGTGTCATACTCGGCCGGCTCGTAAGTGAAGGGCGAGCCGTTCAGCACGGCGAAGTAGGTGAGGGTCGTGCTCTGGTTTTGCGAGCTGTCAATGTCGCCCGAGGAAAGAAGCGCGAAGCCGCCGCACATGCCGATCGTGCCGGTGGCG
>Ga0181518_10002102_pt1 | contig 19412 bp, 17 predicted proteins | sample PEATcosm2014_Bin_28_FD_119751 | JGI IMG/M metagenome (GOLD analysis project Ga0181518, IMG submission 119751) | Peatland microbial communities from MTU Mesocosm Facility, Houghton, MI, USA - PEATcosm2014_Bin01_60_metaG | ecosystem: Environmental > Terrestrial > Soil > Wetlands > Peat | place... | reverse complement strand
GGGGCACGGTCCTGCACCGCCATCGCCTGCTCGGTCGATGGCTGCAGCCGGGGGGTCATCTCGAGGCGGGGGAGTCCCCGCCCGAGGCGGCCCGGCGCGAGGTGGCCGAAGAGACCGGACTGACCGCCGAGCACCCAGAGAGCGGACCGATGCTGCTGCGTCTCGACGTGCACCGCGCCGGGGCGGCGCTCGCCCACACCCACCTCGACCTCTGCTATCTGCTGGCCGGTCCCGACCGCGACCCCGAACCGGGCGAAGGCGAGAGCCCCGACGCCCGGTGGTGGGACTGGGACGAAGCGTGCTCGCTCGCCGACGAGCCGTTGCGGGGGGCGCTGGACGCGGCGCTGTCCAAAGAGGTGCTGTCCAAAGAGGCGCTGTCCAAAGAGGCGCGCTCCCAAGAAGGGCCCCGATGAGCGACGCCGCGCCGCAAGGGACGGCGCCTTCGGCCGACGACAACCCGTTCTCGGTGTTGCTGGCCGTCCAGGACCTCGACACCTCGATCTCCCAGCACGAGCACCGCAAGGCGTCGCTGCCCGAGCGCCGGGAGCTCGATGCGCTCCACGCGCGCGCCATGGGAATCCGCCGGCGGGTGGCCGAGCTGACCGCCCAGCGCGAGGAGATCCTGACCCGGCTGAACCACCTCGAAGAGCAGGGCACCGCGGTGGTCGCCCGCCGTAAGACGTTGGAGGACCGCCTCTATGGAGCCCGCGGCGCGGCCGGCCGCGACCTGCGGGCGATCGAGTCCGAGGTGGCGCAGTTGGCCGGCCGGCTCGACCAGCTGGAGGAGGACGAGCTGGTGGTGCTGGAGGAGCAAGAGCCGATCGACCTGGAGCTCGGGCGGTGCTCGGCCGAGCTGGCCGAGCTGGCCGGGCTGGTGGCCGGGCTGAGCGCCCGGGTGGCCGAGGCCGACCGGACCATCGACGCCGAGCTGGCCGAGCTGGCCGAGGCCCGCCGGACCCAGGCGGCCCTTCTCCCCGAGGCGCTGACCCGGCGCTACGAAGACCTGCGGTCGCGTCTCGGCGGGATCGGCGCGGCGCGCCTGGTCGACAACCGCTGCGGCGGCTGCCACCTGAGCCTCCCGTCGGTGGAGATCGACCGGATCAAGCACCAGTCACCCGACGCCGTCGTGACGTGCGACCAGTGCGGGCGGATCCTGGTCCGGGCCGGCCTGGCCGGAGGACACTGAGCACATTCGGTGCTGGTTCTGCTCCGACACGGCGAGTCGACCGCCAATGCGGCCGGCCTCCTGCTCGGCCGGACCGACGCCCCCCTCACCGAGAAGGGGAAGCGACAGGCCGCCGCGCTGGCCGGGCTGCTCGGCCCGGTGGTCCGGCTCGTCTCGAGCCCGCTCTCGCGGGCCCGCGACACCGCCGCCGCCCTCGGGCTGGGGCTGCCCGTCGAGATTGATGACCGTTGGATCGAGGTCGACTACGGCGAGCACGAGGGGCGCCCGCTCACCGACGTACCGGCCGACGTCTGGACCCGGTGGCGCTCCGACCCGACGTTCCGCCCCGAGGGGGGAGAGACCCTGGCCGAGGTGGGCCAGCGCGTCGCGGCGGCCTGCGAGGAGTTGTTCGAGACCGACGGTGCCGGGGCCCGGGACCCCCACGCCGAGGTGGTCGTGGTGAGCCACGTGTCGCCGATCAAGGCCGCCGTCGCGTGGGCCGTTGGTGCCGGGGCCAGCCTCGACTTTCGCCTCCATCTCTCGACGGGCTCGCTCACCCGGATCGGCTGGGGCACCACCGGCCCGGTCCTGCACACCTACAACGCCCAGCCGGTCCCGCCCGTCGGCTGAGGTGGCTCAGCTGTCCGGGGCCGGACCCGATCGCCGGCCGACGATGCGCCCACCCTCGATCTCGACGACACGGTCGAACCGATCGATCTCGCTCGGACGATGGGAGATGACGAGGACGGCGCGCTGACCGGACGCGCCGAGCACGTCGTCGAGCAGCCGGTCCGCCATCGCCTCGTCGAGCCCCGCACTCGGCTCGTCGAGCAGCAGCACCGGGCGTTCGGCGAGCAGCGCCCTGGCCAGTGCGACCCGTTGGCGCTGGCCCCCCGACAGCAGCGCCCCCCGCTCGCCGATCGGGGTGTCGAGGCCGGCCGGGAGACCCGACACCCACTCGTCGAGCTGGGCCGCGCGGACGGCCAGCTCGACGTCGGGCAGCGACGCGTCGGGCCGCCCGAAGACGACGTTCTCCCGGATCGTCCCGGCGAACAGGCGCGCGTCCTGGTCCACCGGCGCGAACAGGGACCGCGCGTCGCGCTGGGTCATCTGCTCGAGCGCCACCCCCTGCGCGGTGGCGCTCCCCTGCTCTAGGGGCCAGAAGCGAAGCAGCGCGTTGACGACACTGCTCTTGCCGGCCCCGCTCGGTCCGACCAGCGCGGTCGTCGAGCCCGGGGACAGGGTGAGGCTCACCCCGTCCAACGCCCACGGGAGCTCGGCGCCGTAGCGGAGGCGGGCCTCCAGCATCTCGATCTCGATCCGGCCGGTGGGCGGCGGCACCGGCTCGGTGGGGTCGGTCACCGCCGGGGGGCGATCGGCCAGGGTGAGCAGCCGTCGGCCGGCCGCCGCCACCTCGGCCAGCCCCGACGCGGCCGCGGCCAGCGGCGGGATCACCTCGAAGGAGCCCAGCGCGGTCAAGGGGAGCACGGCCAGCATGATCGGCTCCAGGCGGTGCCCGCGCACGGCGGCCACCGCCAACGCCAGCACGCCGGTCACCGCACCGCCCATGGATAGGGCCACCAGCGCCGAGACGGCGCCGTTGGCCCGGGCCCGCCGGCGATCGACGCGGGCCAACTGGCCGGCCTGCTCGTCGATGCGGTCGAGATGGGCCTCGGCCCTCCCGAACGCGAGTAGCTCCGGTGCGCCCTGGACCAGGTCGACGACGTCGGCGGCCAGGGCCCCGCCGACCGATCGTTCCGCGTCGCGCCGCCGGCCCGACCACGCGATCGCCGGCGCCCCGACCAGCGCGACCGCGAGCGCGATCGCGAGGACGAGCGCCGCGCCGGGCAGGAGCACCCCGACGACGCAGATCGCCAGTGCGGCGACGACCACCGCCACCACGACCGGGCCGAGCGCGCGCAGATAGAGGTCCTGCAACGCGTCGACGTCGGCAACGGCCCGGGCGGCCAGATCGCCGGAGCGCCACGTCTGCAGCGGCGCCGGGGAGAGGGGCTCCAAGCGGTCGAAGAGCCACACCCGCCAGCGCGCCAACGCCCGGAAGCCCGCGTCGTGCGCGCTTAGGCGTTCGGCATAGCGGAGGGGCGCTCGCGCGAACGCGATCACCTCGACGGCGGCCAGCAGCCCCGCGATCGCGCCGAGCCCGGGCCGGGTGGCCGCCTTGTCGACCAGCGCACCGGACCCGGCCATCAGACCGATGGTCGCCGCCGACGCGGCGACCCCGAGCGCCAGTGCCAAGCCCAGGCGCCGCCACGGCGGTGGGTTCACACGAATGAGCCGCCGCACCGTCGCCGCGGTGGACTCGCCGTCTCGACGCCGGCTCACGAGCCCGCGCTCCGAGGTGCAGCGGCCACGGTCGGCGAACCGAGAGCGACCACCTCGTCGAGGTCCGACACGACGTCGGGATCGTGTGCCGCGACGATCACGGTCCGGCCGTCCAACCAGGGTTCGAGGCTCTCGCGCAGCCGGTGGCGGGACGCCGGGTCGAGATGGCTCCCGATCTCGTCGAGCAGGACGATGTCACCGTCGTGGAGGACCGCCCGCGCGATCGCGACCCGGTGGCGCTCGCCGGAGCTGAGCGTGGTCCCCCCTTCTCCGACCGCCGTGTCGAGACCGTCGCCCAGGCGGTCGAGGACCTCGTCGAGACCGGCGATGCGGGTGGCGGCGGCCAGGGCCGCCTCCCCGGCATCGGGGTTTCCGAGGCGCAGGTTGTCGCGGATGGTGCCCGAGAACAGGTGGGGCCGCTGGGGGACCCAGGAGACCCGTCGCCGCCAGGCGTCGGCGTCCACGGTGGCCAGATCGACCGACCCGGCCAGGATCCGGCCCGACGTCAGCGGGACCAGGCCCAAGATCGCGTGCAGGACGGTCGACTTGCCCGAACCCGACGGCCCGACCAGGGCGACGCGGCCGGCCGGATCGACCCGAAGGGACAGTCCGGCCAGCGCGGGGCCGTGGCGGTCCGCGAACTCGACGCTCACCGACTCGAGCCGGATCGAGGGGCCGGTCCCTTCGGGGGGCGAGCCCGTGGCGAACGGCCCGGCTCGCTCGCTCGCACCGGTGCCGAAGACGGCCGCCATGCGCTCGCCGGCCGACTTGCCCTCGGCGGAGGCGTGGAACTCGGCCGAGGCGCGCCGGAGCGGGAGGAAGACCTCCGGGGAGACGAGCAGCACCGCCAGCGCGACGTACAACGAGGTGTGGCCGTCGAGCAGGCGCAATCCGAGGACCATCGCGACGAGGCCGGTCCCGAGGCCGGCCAGGAGCTCCAGGGCGAGCGAGGACAAGAAGGCCACCCGCAGTGTCCGCAGGGTCGACCGGCGGAGCCCCTCGCTGGCCTCGACCACCTCTCGGCGTCCGTAGTCGACCCGCCCGAATGCCCGCAGCGTCGGGAGCCCCTGGACCAATTCGAGCAGGTGGGCCGACAACGACGACAGGCGCCGCCACTGCCGTGTCGTGGCCTCGGTGGCCCGGCGCCCGAAGAAGACCATCGCCGGGGGCACCAGCGCGACCAGGCCCAACAAGATGAGCAGCGACACCCAGTCGGTGAAGGCGACCCAGCCGAGGACGGCGATCGGACAGAGCGCGGCCAGGACCAGCTGGGGAAGGTAGCGGCCGAAGTAGACGCCCACCGCGTCGACGCCCCGGGTCGAGGTGAGAGCGAGCTCGCCCGCCCGCTCCCCGGCCAGCCAGCTCGGCCCGAGCTCGAGCGCACGGGTGAGCAGCCGGCGTCGCAGGGTGCGACCCACCGACGCCGACGTCCGCTGGGCCACCCACTCGCCGACCCAGCCGAGGGCGCCGCGGGCGGCCACGGCGGCGCCGAGCCCGATCAACTGGGGGGTGACGTCGCCCAGGGTGGCTGCCGAGCGCAGGCAGCGTTCGATGATGGTGGCCAGCAGCACAGCCTGGACGATCACCGTGACCGTCTGGGCGAGGCCGGCCGCGACGGCGACGGCCAGGTGTCGCCGGGCCGGCCCGCCGGCGGTGCCCAGGCGCAGGTCGAACCGGTCGATCGCGCGTCCACTCACCGGGGCAGAGGTGGTGGTCACGGGTAGTGGGTCACTTTCAACCCTCCGCGTACATTGAGCTTTACGTCGGAAGCTCCGAAGAGCAGTTTCACGCCCCCTCCTACCGAGGGACCGACGGCTGACGCTGAGATAGAGCCTGGACTACGGCTGTGACAGATCAAATTGATCCACTACCCCCGATCGCCGGGCCGCCCGGCCCGGTCAGCGCAGCCTGCTGCCCACCCGCCCCGGCGGGGGGGCCGATCTTCACGCGTGGGGTTCCCAGCTGAAGAAACGGGTGGCCAGAAGGAGCCCTCCGACCCCCCAGGCGGCCACCACCGCCACGTCGCTCCAGTGGAACGGCGTCCCGAGGAACCCGGCCTGCATGCCGGTCGCGAAGTGCCGGACCGGAAAGACGCGGGCCACCCACTGGATCCACGCCGGGGTGTCGTTGCCGAGGGGGATGAAGATCCCCGAGAGGAACAGCAGCGGCAAGATGGTGGCGTTCACGATGGGCGCCGAGGCGTCGGCGTTCGGGATCACCGCCGTGACGGCCAGGCCGAGCGCGCAGAAGGCGGCCGCCCCGACCACCAACATCACCAAGAAGTGCACCAGGTTGATCCCGGTCGGGATGTTGGCCGAGTACGCGGCCCGGCCGAACGCGGCGGTGATCGCGACCAGCACTACGCCGACCCCCAGCGCGTGCAGGACCCGACCGGCCAGGAACGAGCCGCTGGGCAACGGCGTGCCGTTGGTCCGCTTCAGGATCCCCGCGTCGCGCTGGAAGGTCATGCCCATGGCGATGTTGTTGTAGCAAGCCGTGATCACCCCGAACGTCGCCATCGCGGCCACGTAGTAGGTGGAGGACTTCACCGAGACCGCCCCGAGGTGGACGACGTAGTGACCGAGCAGCGACGTGAAGATGACCAGGAACATGAGGGGGAAGGCGAAGGTGAAGAAGGCCCGGGATGGGTTCCTCCAGAACGCCTTGTTGACGTAGCCGACCTGAGAGAACGTCAAGGTCAGCGCGTTCATGCTGGCTCCGCCGGTGCGACCGGGGAGGCCGACGAGGGACCGCCGGACTCACCCGAAATGTCCTTGGTCCCCGAACCGTCCTTGGTCAGGGACAGGTATACGTCTTCCAACGACGGCCTGGCCACCTCGAGCCCGACGAGGTCGATGCCCTGCTCGATCGCCCACCCGGTGAGCTCGTGCAGCGTGACGACGGGATCGGCCGCGTTCACCTCGATGAATCCGTCCGATCCGAGCAGACCACCGAGGCCGGCCGGCGGGCTGACGCCAATCGGGAGCCGGTACCGCACGCGCGCCGTCGCCCGGTCGCGAAAGCCCAGCGTGGACGGTGGGCCCTCGGCGACGATGTGGCCGCGGGAGATGACCGCGGCCCGGTCGGCGAGGTACTGCGCCTCGTCCATGTAGTGGGTCGTGAGGATGACCGTTTTGCCGAGCGCGGCCAAGTTCTTGATGACCTCCCACGCCTCGTGGCGGGCCGACGGGTCGAAGCCGGTGGTCGGTTCGTCGAGGAACAGCAACTCGGGGTCGCCGGCCAACGCGATGGCCATGTCCAGCCGACGCTGCTGGCCACCGGAGAGCCGAACCACCCGCTCGTCGCGCTTTTCGGTCAGCCCCACCAGCTCGACCACCTCGTCGACCGGTCGGGGATGGGAGTAGAAGCCGGCGTACATCTTGACCGTCTCGCGGACGGTCAGGTAGGGCTCCACTCCGGTGGACTGCAGCACGATGCCCAGGCGGGGCTTCAGGTCGGCCCGCTGGCGGCCCGGGTCACAGCCCAGCACGCTCACCTCACCGCCGTCGCGCGTCCGGTAGCCCTCCAGGATCTCGACGGTGGTGGTCTTGCCGGCCCCATTCGGGCCGAGCAGGGCGAAGATCTCGCTTCGTCGGATGTCCAGATCGAGGCCGTCGACGGCGGCCACGCCAGCGTAGGACTTACGGAGCCCCCGTACCCGCACGGCCAGGTCGTCTGGGTCAGCGGGGGACGGGCCAGCGGTCGGATCGGTCCCCTCGAGCAGACGATCGGGCCCCGGGTCGGAGGGCTGCCTCAGGCGTCGTCTCCACATGCCCTGTGATTCTCCCCGATCCAGCGGCCTGGCCGGGCCAGCCGGGCCGGCTCAGCGCAGCACGCGGGTGTCGTAGAGGTCGGCGAAGCCCTTCGAGCGGGTGAAGGTCGCGCCGAAGACCCGGTGGCATGGCAGCTCGGCCAGGGGCCCGACGATGTGGGCCAGGGTGGGCAGCTCCTCGAACGTGCCCGGCCTGATCGTGATCGACCCCTGGCCGACCTTCGCCTCGACCACGCTGACGTACGGGTCCGGCTCGAACCCGCCGCCGGTCATGCGGTCGACGTCGGCCTGGCCCCACTCGCCGATGGCCGGCACATAGCGACGGTGCAGGAGCGGTCGGCGCGGGCCGGCCGGCGTGTCGACCGGCTCGACCAAGCCCGTGCCGGCCATCTCGAGGAACACGAATCCGTCCCAGGCGATCGACGCCATGGCGGCGGTCCCGTCGGGGGAGACCTCCACGTCGGAGACCTCCCCGAACACCTTGTTGAAGCCGAGCTCGTCGCGCCCCGAGATGATCGGTTCGGTCCGGTTCTCCCATGTCACGAGCTCGAAGTCGCCGGCGAGGGTCTCGCCTCCCGAATAACGCACCGGCACGCTGACGACGGCCATGTTGTAGGCGCGTCCGCCCAACCACGGCACGTCTTCGAGCTGCGTGATCGAGATCGCGACGGTGGGCTCACCGTCGAGTTGCAGCGCCGGTGGGAGCAACCTCTCGAGCGCCACGGCATCGGACAGCCAGCGCAGCGCGATCGACGTGCTCCGACAGCGCTCGCTGGTCGCCCAGCGTCCACCCTCGGGCCGCTGGCGGGGTCCGGGGTAGGGACCGAACGCGACCGGCATCCGGAACAGGTCTGGTCCCACATCGGCCGGGGCGTCGCTCGGCATCGGCAGCTCCCTTCGGTAGCGGACTTCTAGCAACGAAAAGGCCCCTCTGTCGCTGACCTGCGTTGCGCCGTCGGGTGCCCACCCAGCCGTTTCGTAGAAGCGCTGGGCACGGAGGTTGGTGTCGAGGACCCACAGGGTGGCGGCGTCGAAGCCGGCCTCGGTCAGTTGTGCAACCGCGCGGTCAAGAAGGCCCCGGCCGAGGCCGGTGTTCCAGTGCTCTTCGAGCAGATAGATCGTGGCCAGCTCTCCGGTCCTGGGGCCGGCTCCTTCGTCGCGGCTGGGGCACAGGTGCGTGAAGCCGACGATCCGGTCTCCCTCTTCGGCCACCATACAGGCGCACTCTGGCGCGGCCGACTCGGCGATGATCTGCTGCCACATCCCGGTGCGCTCTTCGATTGACAACGAGTCGAGGAAGTCGTCGGGAATCTGTCCCCGATACGCGGCTTGCCAGGTTCTGACGTGGACCTCGGCGATGGCGGCTTCGTCACCCGGCCTGGCCGCCCGCAGTTTCACGCGTCTCAACCTAAGCTCGGCCGGCGTTTGACGGCATGTCGTGGAGGAGGGTCGTGGCTGATTCGATCCGACGGGTGGTGACCGGGCACGGCGCGAACGGGAGCTCCATCGTCCTCACCGACGGTGCGGTGCCCCATACCCGGCGCATCGAGGACCGAGGGGTCACGTTTTTCGAGGTCTGGAACACCGCGCCGATGCCGGCTCTGGTGACGGCCGACGAGGCTGAGCCAACCGATCGCCCCATCGTGGTCCCGCCGTCGGCCAACGGCACCATCATCCGCTTCTGTCAGTTCGACCCTCCCGGGTCCTCCGAGGCGAGCGCTCCGTTCATGCACCGCACCGAGACCGTCGACTACGGGATCGTGGTCTCCGGAGAGATCACACTGCTGCTCGACGACGGCAGCGAGTCGGTGCTGCACCAGGGCGACGTCGTGATCCAGCGCGGCACCGACCACGCGTGGGTCAACCGCTCCACCGAACCGGCCCTGGTGGCCTTCGTGCTCATCGACGGCGCGTTCTCCAACGAGCTCACCTCGGCGCTGCCCGAGGGGGCACTCGCTCGAGTCCTGGAACGCCCGGCGGAATGACGGCCCGGTCCGGCCATCCCGGGGAGGCCCGCCCAAAGTAGGGCACCCACCGGGGACGACGTTCAACCGGGCGCCGGTGGCGCGGGACCCGCGGCATCTCCCGGGCGTTGCCCCCGTCGTGGCTTCACCAATCGCCGGGTCCCCACCCGAGGCTCGCGTTTTGACACGGCTATTGTCCATAAATATGATCGAATAAGTCAGGTTTTACTGGCCGACCTGATCGGTCGGTATCGACCCGGTGTCCTTCTCGTCACCCACGACGTCGAGGAGGCGGTGCTGCTGGCCGATCGCATCTTGGTCCTCAAGGACGGACGGATCTCGATCGACGTGACCATCGACCTCCCTCGTCCCCGGGTGGTGGGCGGCGAGGTGTTCGATGAGTACCGAAGCCAATTCCTGGCCGAGCTCGGGGTCGTGGACTCTCGCCGCCGGCAGCCGCTGCCGCCGGTCGGCGACGACCGGCCCATCACGTCTTCGAACGGGGCCGGTGCCCACACCCGGTGAGGGTGCGGCCGACGTCGCCCGAGGGCGTTCGACCCCTTTCTCGGGCTCTGATAGGACGGCCACGCCAATCCCGAGACCCGACATGACCGTTCAGCCGAGATGACCGTTCAGAAGGCGAAGAACCTCGTGGTCGTCCTTCTCGACAGCCTGAATCGGCACATGCTGGGGGCGTACGGCGGGGCCGAGTTCGAAACGCCCCACATCGACCGCTTCTCCAAGGAAGCGTTGCGCTTCACCCGTCATCACGTTGGCTCGCTGCCCTGTATGCCGGCCCGCCACGACATTCTTGTCGGGGCCTTGGACTTCCCGTGGCGGCCCTGGGGGTCGATCGAGGTCTGGGAGGACGCGGTGACCCGGGCCCTGCGAGAGCGTGGCGTTACCACCATGCTCGTGTCGGACCACCCTCACCTGTTTGAGACCGGGGGTGAGAACTACCACACCGATTTCAATGCCTGGCTCTACGAGCGAGGTCACGAGAGCGACCCATGGCGCACCACCCCGGACCCCACCTGGACCGGCACCCCGGCGCTGCCCGTGCAACGGCCCAGCTATCACCACGCCTACGACGACTCTCGGACCGACTTTCGATCCGAGGAGGACTTCCCCGGACCCAAGACCATGGCCGCCGCCGCGCACTGGATCCGGACCTCGGCCCGCGCCCACGAGCAGTTCTTCCTCTTCGTCGACGAGTTCGACCCCCACGAGCCGTTCGACACTCCGTTGCCGTACGCGGGCATGTACGACGACGACTGGGACGGCCCGTTGTCCATCTGGCCGCCCTATCTCGTCGATGCGGTGGCCAGCGGCCAGCTCGATCCGCGCATGGCGCGCCACATTCGGGCCAACTACGGGGCCAAGCTCACGATGATCGATCGGTGGTTCGGGCGGTTGCTCGACGCGATCGACGACACGGGGCTGGCCGAATCGACCGGGATCATCTTGTGCACCGACCACGGGCACTACCTCGGAGAGCACGATGTCTTCGGGAAGCCGGCCGCACCCATCTACAGCGAGCTCGGCAGAATCCCCCTGCTCATCCGGTGGCCGGGAGAGCAGCACCGCGACATCGACGCGCTGACCACGTCGGTCGACCTCCACGCCACCATCGCTGATCTCTTCGATGCCGAGATAACCCACACCACTCACGGGCGATCGTTGCTGCCGCTCATCTCGGGCACCGCTACCTCGGTTCGCGAGCTCGCCCTCTTCGGGTACTGGGGTCGGCACGTGGGCGTGACCGATGGGCGCTACCGATATCTGCGCGGTTCCGGGGACACCAACTTCCCGCTGTCGGTGTGGTCGAACCGCTGGTCCACCATGCCGGTGAGTGTGCTGCCCCAACTTCGCCTGCCCCGACCCGACCGCAGAGCGTCGCTTCGGTATATGCCCGGCACCGATGTCCCGGTGATCTGCCAGCCGTTCGAACCGGGCGACCCACTCCCGTTCTGGGCCGGCTACCTGCCCCCGTCGGAGTCCTACCTCTTTGACGTCGATACCGACCCGGGCGAGGTCGAGAGCCGTGTTGGGACACGGATCGAAGGCCAGATGCTCGACGCGGTGGCCACCGAGCTCCGCCAGATCGGCGCGCCGGCGGACCTCCTCCAACGAGTCGGTGTGGGCTGAGTCGGATCGCGCGTCTCGGCGTCGAGACGCGCGATGTCTCTTCGACATCGGTGTCTCTTCGACATCGGTGTCTCTTCGACGATCGGCTGCGAGCCCCATCGTGCCGATCCGCGACGTCGTGGAACGCGACCGGTCAGGAGTGGTGGGGTTCGTGCCGATGGCGAGTCGGGGTTCGCCCTCCTAACCTGTGGAAACGATGCCATCGTTGGGCGGACTGGGGGGCCAGCGTGAGTAACGAAAAGGTGGTCGATCCGAAGTCTGGCCGAGAGTTCTATGTCGACAGTCCCGACGATCTCGGTCCCGACGAGCAGGTGACCTTCCTCCTCAACCTGCACGGAGGCGGGTCCTTTGGCGCCTGGCAGCGTCTGTACTTCCCGGCGTTCGAGTACGTCGATGCCCATCGCATCGTCGTCGCGACGCCCACCGCGGCGACCTCCGAACCGGTACGTCGGTGGGTGGCCGAGGCAGACGACCAGCATCTGAAGGACGTGGTCGAGCTCGTCTTCGACCGGTTCGGTCCTGAACGGATCCGTGCCTTCTGGCTGGTCGGGCATTCCCAGGGTGGCATGACCTCCAACCGACTTCTCGAGACCGACTACTTCGCGAGCCGGGTCGACGGATGGCTAAGCCTCTCGGGCGGACGAATCGGTCGGGCCGAGCTGGCTCCGGACTTCGGCCCACCGCAACGCCCGGAGGCCGAGATGCCTCGGTTCCCGACCGGTGATGGTGAAAGGCGCCGGCCCGGTACGGCGGTGATCCCGAAGGCCGACCTTTCGTTCATCTTTGCCACAGGGGAACACGAGATCGCTTCCCTGCCCGAGACCTCGCCGTGGGCCGACCGGTTTGGCGCCGGCCCGCGCGAGCGCCTCGACGACATCGTCGACAAAGAGCCGGGCCAGGTTTACGACAAGTCGCGCGAGGGGAACTCCTCCCCGTCATGGGGTCTCTTGCCGAGGCCCGGGACCGCCCAGGTGTTCGTCTACCCGAACGCCACCGGCGGATGGGTGATCGCGGATGTCGTACGGCTCGACAAGGGCCACACCGAGGGACTTGAGCCCCGGATCACCGAGGAGCTCGTGAAGATGATCGTCGCGGCTCCCGGCGGGAAGGCCAGGTCGATTCTCGATCGGGTCTAAACGCCGTTCGACGGTGGCCAGGCGAGGTCCCGCGCCCCTTGATCCGTCACCGGCCAGAGTGTGATCGCATCGCTCGGAAGCTCGATCTGGCAGGTCTGCCCGATCTCGAGGTCGATCTCGTCCGGCGTGCGCAGTTCGAGTTCAAGGCTGGGGGTGACCGCGACGATGAGCTCGGTCGCGGTGCCCACGTCGGCGATGTCGGTGAGGGTGCCCGAAAGCCCTCCCGCCGAGGAGAGGCGTATGTGCTCGGGACGAATACTCCACATGACCGCAGTGTTGGGTGCGAGATTCGCAGTGGGCACGTCCAGAAGGGCTCCACCGGCGTCCATCGTTCCGTCGGCAACGACCACCGCCCGATGAAGATTGGGGATCCCCAGCAGACGGGCCACCTCGGGGGACGACGGACGGGAGAACACCTGACGGGTGGCCCCTGACTGGAGGGACGCTCCGTCGGACAGCACGATCACTTCGTCGGCCAAGAAGGCCGCCTCTTCGGGGTCATGGGTCACGAGCACCGTGGTCAGCCCGGTCTCGCGCTGGAGCCGGCGCAGCTCGCGGCGGAGCTCTCGGCGAACCGGGGAGTCGAGGGCGGAGAACGGCTCGTCCAAGAGGAGCAACTCGGGGGAGCGACAGAGGGCCTGGGCCAGCCCCACCCGTTGACGTTGTCCACCCGAGAGTTGGGCCGGATATCGATCTTGGAGGCCGTCCAGTCGAAGATGGGCCAGCCAGTAGGCGGCCGTCTGAGGAGTGGCACCTCGGGCGAAGAGCAGGTGCTGCCACACCGTCATGTGGGGATAGAGCGAGAAGCCCTGGGCCACATAGCCCACCCGACGGTTCTCGACCCGGACGTTCTCGACCGACCGATCGCCGTAGCGGACCGGGCCGGGCTCGGACCCGTAGAGACCGGCCAGGCAACGCAAGAGGGTGGACTTGCCCGAGCCCGACGGACCGAGGACGGCCAGACGGCTCCCGCGGGGCTGATGGGCCACCGCGAGGTGGAATGTGCCGAGATGGTGGTCGATGTCGAAGCTGACCGGTGTCGGCGCGGCGGCGACCCCGAGGCTGGGTTGGGGGAGGACGACCGGCTTGGGCACCCTGCTCAGTCGGATCCGGCTGAGGCTGACCACGACGACGGCCACCGCCAAGGCCAAGGCGGTGGGGGCCAGCGTGGTCGGCAGGCCGACCCCGCTGAACTGGTTGTAGGTGTAGATGGGCAGCGAGAACGGGTGGTACGCCAGGACCACCACGGCGCCGTACTCGCCGAAGGCGCGGAGCCAGGCCAAAAGCATGCCGGCCCGGATCCCGGGCGCGGCCACGGGCAGCGCGACGCGACGAAAGCGCGAGAATTCGGAGTGCCCGAGTGTCGCCGCCACGTCGGTGAGCGACGGATCGACCGTGGCAAAGGCCGCCCGGGCGGCCACGATGAGAAACGGCGCCGACACGAAGGTTTGGGCCAGCACGACACCGGTCAAAGACATGGTGAGGCGCTCCTCGAAGAGTCGGCCCAGGTAGGTATAGGGGCCGACGAGGTACACGAGCAGGATCCCGCACATGAGCGGAGGAAGGGCCAGCGGTAGCTGGACCACCACCCCGACGATGGAAGCGGCGCGACTCTTGGACCGGGCGAGCAGGTACGCCAGCGGCACGCCCAGCACCGTGATGAGGGCCAGCGAGATGGTGGCGCACTCGACGGACACCAGCAGTGCCGGGAACAGGCCGGGGCTGGCGAAGCCCCGGTTGTCGGTACCGGCGAGGCGAACGAGGAACGCGACGAGGGGGACGGCCAGGTAGAGGACGATCAGCCCGGCGAGCCACGGCAGGGGGCTCCTGGTTACCCCCGGGCGCAGTATTTGGTAGGGGGTCAACTTGACTTGTTACAGCCCTAGTCCAGGCTCTATCTCAGCATCAACTGTCGGTCCCTCGGTAGGAGGGGGCGTGAAACTGCTCCTCGGAGCTTCCGACATAAAGCTCAATGTACGCGGAGGGTTGAAGGTGACCCACTACCCACTATTTCAGGGCGGACCGCACGCCGGCCGGTGCGAACTTGAGGCCCGTGACCTTGGGCTTGGTGGCCACGACGCCGTTCTTAGCCAGGATCTTCTGACCGGCCTTGCCGAGCAAGAAGTTCACGAACGCCACCGCGGCGGCTTCGTGCGGCGCCCTGTTGAGGATGGTGATGGTGTACTCACCGGCCAACGAGGTGCCGGTGAGGGGCACCGTCTTGATGCCGGCTGCGGCGGCCTCGACGCCGTAGAAGAACCCCGCGTCGAGCTGGCCGGCCTGGAGCTCTCCCACCAGTGATGTCTCGGGGAAGACGTCACTCGATTCGGTGGCCAGTGTCTTGAGCTCGGGCAACTTGTGCTGCTTGGCCGCCTGGTCCAACGCCTCGTCGGCCAGGACCCCCTTGGGGTCGGTGGTGGGGTCGGTCCGGCCGATCAGGAAGCCCGGCTGGGAGATGACCTCGTACCAGGGCTTGGTCCTCAGTGCCCTGGCGAACTTGCTGGCCGGGTTGTAGCCGAGCACCAGCGGCGAACTGGCGAACTGGTCGTACCACGACACCCAGTTCCCGTTGGCCGCTCCCTCCAACGAGGCGTTGACCGCAGGAGAGGCGCTGATGAACACATCACCTTGCAGAGTGCCACCCGAGATGCTGCTTGCCAGTGCGGTGGACCCCATAGAAACGTCGTCGAGCGTATAACCCGTCGCCTTTTGGAACGCCGGCGCGACCTGGTCCTGGATCAGGTCCTGTAGCGATCCCGCCGAAAGGACGTCGACCGGGCCGGAATACGTCGCGGCCCCCGCTGGTGGTGCCACCCCGCCCAGGCCGGTCAATGCGGTGGCGGTCATCGAGAGCAGCATGGCTGGGAAGACGAGACGGGGCACGGCACGCGTGCCGGCTTGCTTGCAGCGAGCTGAGGTGAACATCGGCACAATGTAACCCCTCGAGAAACGCATCTGACAGGAAAAATGCCCAAATGAAGGCCAAATCGTCCAAAGGCATGCCGTGTGAGACCGCAGATACGGAATTCTCCGGGTGTCCTCAGGGTGCATCCTCGGATGCGGGTGTTCAGGTGTCTCCGTCGGCGAGGAGACGATGAACCTCGTCGATGACCTGTCGCGACAGCTCGGTCAAGACGGAGACCCCTCGGAGTCGCAGTCGATCTCATGGAGCGCCGCGTCGGAATAAACGGGTGACGGGGCGGGTTCCCACCGACATGCTGGTAGAGATCTTTTCTGACGTGGTGTGCCCGTGGTGCGCGGTCGGCAAGCGCCGCTTCGAGGCCGCACTGGGTCAGTTCGAACACGCCGACGAGATCGACGTCGTGTGGCGGGCCTACGAGCTCGACCCGCGTGCCCCGGCCCGGCGTGACGGCGACTACGTCGACCGCCTGGCCGCAAAGTACGGGATGTCCCGCGAGCGCGCCATGGCGGCCAACGAACAGCTGACGGCGGTGGCCACAGCCGAGGGGCTCGACTTTCACTTCGAGCGGGTCCAGCCGGGCAACACCTTTGATGCGCACCGCCTGCTTCACTACGCCCGGGGGGTGGGCCCGGGCGTGCAAGATGCCCTGACGGAACGGCTGTTCTTGGCCTACTTCACCGAGGGTGTCGCCATCGGTGAGCCCGAGACGCTGGTGGGCCTGGCCGCCGAGGTCGGGCTCGACCCAAAGCAGTGCGCCGACATCCTGGCCGGCGACCGCTACGCCGATGAGGTTCGGGTCGACGAGCAAGAGGCGCTCGAACTCGGGGTAACCGGAGTCCCCTTCTTCGTCGTCGACGGGAAGTTCGGTGTCCCCGGGGCCCAGGATGCCGACACGATCCTGAGCGTCCTCCGGCGGGCCTGGGCGAAGGCCCACCTCGAGGTGGCGGTGGTATCGCCTGATAGCGCGGTGTGTGAGGGTGAGAGCTGCGCCGTGTGACGCGAGCGGGGCAGAGCACTAGCAGAGCGTCCTCTCTTGAAAGCACAGCCAGGTCGTTGGCGGCCGCCGTCGGATGCGAGGTCGTGTGAACGCTGAGGACGCCTGGCACAAGCCGCTCCGCCATATTCCGTCCGACGAGCTGAGCACCGACACCATCCAGACCCCTGGGATGAGCCGGTACGAGGCGATCTCGGGCCGGCTCACGGGATCAGACAGGATCTGGTTCGGCCGGACCCACGTAGCCGGAGGGGCGAGCTCGGCCAATCACCACCATGGAGAGTCCGAGACCGGGATCTACGTCGTCTCAGGGCATCCGGTGGTCGTATTCGCCGAAGGTGATGAAGAGCACCGGATCGAAGCTTCGCCCGGTGACTTCGTCTTCGTGCCACCCTTCACCGCACATCGAGAGGAGAATCCCGCACCCGAGGAGGAAGCTGTCGTCGTGATCGCTCGGAGCACCCAGGAAGCGATCGTCGTCAATCTCGAGAGTCTCTTCGGGCACTGATCGGCCCGGGCGCGAGATCTGCGCAAGTTAGGGTACGAAGATGGACGGCGCCGCGGAACAACGCGCAGCCGGAACGTTCGAGTTCGAGGGATTTGTCATCCCCGAGGACCTGGCGGTTCTCACCGGTGGGGGCCGAGACACGTGGGAGAGCATCTCGCGTGCGCACATGGCTGCCTATGATCGCTACAGCCCGGTTCGAGCCGGGGAGAACGTCCTCGAAGTGGGGTGCGGCGTTGGACGCGATGCAATTCCGCTCGTCAAAGTTCTCGGTCCGAAGGGCTCCTATGTCGGACTCGACATCATCCGACCCAGCATCATCTGGTGTCAGGAGAACATCACTCCCAGGCATCCCAACGCGGTGTTCGGGCACCTCGACATCCGAAGTGAGTTCTACAACCCATCCGGCACACTGAGCGCGCTGGAGGTCAGGATCCCGATCGAGGACGGCCGAATCGATCTGATCATCCTCCAGTCGGTGTTCACGCACATGTTCGAAGACGACATCGTGCATTACCTGTCCGAGTTCCGAAGGGTTCTCCGCCCTGATGGCCTCGTGTTTGCGACCTTCTTCATCGTCGACGAAGAGAGCCTGCGACTCACTACCGCGAGAGGCGACGCGCTCACGTTTCAGCACCGCTGGGGCAAGGGCTGCCGGATCAGTGACCTCCAGAACCCCGAGGGCGCGGTCGGGTACACACCCAAGGCGCTGGGTCGCGTCCTGCGACGAAGCGCCATGGCCCTTGAGCAGCCGATCCATCATGGATCGTGGAGTGGTCGCCCCGATGTACCCGACGGGCAGGACATCGCCATCTTGAACCGAGCGCCAACCGGCGGCCGAATCGTGCGTAGGTTCCCGCGGGTGCGCGGCCGGGCAGAACCCTGAAGGGCCGCCCAGGGATCAAATGACGCATCACCCCCGAACGCACGGCACCGACGACGTGTTTCGCAGCCCATAGGATCGCAGCGGGCTCGGCTGGGGAGCGGTGTCAAGGAATCTCTGTGGACGGCCGAACACCCCGCCATTACCTTTTGACATGAGAGGGGGGATCGTAAATGAGTGAGCCGCCGCCCTCCCCGGGGCCCTAAGGGTGGCTATGGAGCGCAGAGCCAATCCCGGAGGCAGAACGCGCCATTCACGATGGCCCCAGTGCGCTGAGATGGTCGAGGAGCGCCATCCGCGCCGTCGTCGCCTTCGCGGGTTGGTCGTCATTTCGGTCATCTCGTTAGCGCTCAGCGGGTGGTCGACCGCGATGGCGGGTGCCTCCTCCCGTCGGACGGCAATGACGCCAGCGTCGTTCCTTGGGGAAATCTCGGCGGCCATTCGAACGGACAATTCGAATTTCTTGCTCTCGCATCTCAACCCGGCGGTCATCGAACGCTTTGGCGAGGCAACATGCCGCTCATTCATCATGACCATCCACGATCCGACCGCGTCTTATGTAGTCGTATCGGTCGGCAAACCGCGTCGGTTCGCCTATGCCACGCCAGGAAGAAGCACCGTCATATCCGACGTGGTTCCAGTCGTAGTCCACGCAACGCGGTCTGGCACCCATTTCACGACCACGCTGCATCTCGCGCAGTCGGGCAACCCGGTCCGCTATTCGTGGTTCACCAACTGCGCCGAGTTGACGACGCAATTTGCCGGTACCTATGTCGGCAATTGGAACGACACGACGTTTAGTTCGAGCGGCCCCATATCAGTTGCCATCACAATCGGCGGCACTGGCGGCATAGGTTCACCGGTCGTTGTCACGTTCTCGCTCGGTGGGGACGTATTCGGCGGGAGCGCGCCTCCGCCACAGACCTTCACCGGGATGGTCGGGCCCTCGGGTCTCTCGTTTTCGGGTACTTCGACGTTCTTCGGGAACGTGAATTGGCAACTCACGACGAACGGCGCATTCACGGCGGCCGGAGCGGATGTGCCTGGGGGCAACGTTTCGAGCTTTTCGGCGAGCGGATCGATTGCCGCCAACAAGCTCTCAGCTACCTTCCAAATCTCTCTCTTGGACGGAATGACGGCGAATGGCCAGATGAACGCTTCCAAGAACTGACGTTGCGGCATGGACCACTATGCCGTCGGCTCTTGAGTCCGGGCGACGCTGGCGCATCCGGCCCGCGTGGGTCGGACACCCGAAGCCACTGCACCGATCCCGTCGACGGCAAAGCCCCGACCTTCCGCTAGCGACGGTGAGCCGGCCTATAGGCGGGGTTCTGTGCCTCCCTTGCGGGAGCGGTGGCCATCCATCTAAGCGGCCTACCTGGGGACTGCTCCTCATCGGAGCGGACGGGCCGCCCATGTCCCACGCTTGGCCTTGCTCCGGGTGGGGTTTACATAGCCGTCCGGGTCACCCCGGCCGCTGGTGCGCTCTTACCGCACCGTTTCACCCTCGCCTGTGCGGGCCCAGCCCGCCATCGGCAGTCTGCTTTCTGTTGCACTGTCCTTCGGGTCGCCCCGACTG
>Ga0181518_10002093_pt1 | contig 19468 bp, 14 predicted proteins | sample PEATcosm2014_Bin_28_FD_119751 | JGI IMG/M metagenome (GOLD analysis project Ga0181518, IMG submission 119751) | Peatland microbial communities from MTU Mesocosm Facility, Houghton, MI, USA - PEATcosm2014_Bin01_60_metaG | ecosystem: Environmental > Terrestrial > Soil > Wetlands > Peat | place... | reverse complement strand
GATCATGCTCAAGTCCCTCATTGCATTCTGCCTGAGCCGCCGAGCGATCGTTATGTTCGGCCTGGTGGCGTTTGCCGGCGCCGGGTTCTTCGCCTATAAGCAGCTCAACATCGAGGCCTATCCCAACCCCACGCCGGTCATCCTCGAGATCACCGCCCAGGCGCCGGGTCTCTCCGCCGAGGAGATGGAGCGTTACTACACGCGCCCGATCGAGATTGGACTCTATACGACGCCCGGCATAGACATCATCCGCTCGACATCATTCTATGGCTTATCCTTTGTCCGCGTCATGTTCAATTATGGCGTGGACTTCCACTTTGCCTACGGTCAGGCGGCGGTGGCGCTGCAACAGAATGTCAGCCTCCCCGGCGGTCAGACCCCCACGATCCAGCAGAACAGCACGACCGGGGAGATCTATCGTTACCAGGTGGTCGGCCCGCCTCATTTTGGGCTGACCAATCTCCGCACGGTGCAGGATTGGGTCGTGCGGCGCCGGCTGTTGACCATTCCCGGCATCGTTCAGGTCAACAGTTGGGGCGGCCCAACCAAGGAATTCGAAGTCGAAGTGGATCCGCACAAACTGGAGACCTACAACATCACGGTGCCGCAGGTGCTGACCGCCCTGGGCAACGCAAACCTCAATGTCGGCGGACGCGAAATCCGCATCGGCCAGCAGTCCATCAACATTCGCGGCGTCGGCCTGATTGACGATGGCGGCAGTGATGATCTGACCCAGGGCTACAAGGTTGATGACATCGAGAACGTAGTTCTGACCCAAGCCAATAGCGTTCCCGTGCTGGTGAAGGATGTCGCCAGGGTGTCGGTGGGCTTTGTGCCGAGGCTCGGCATTCTGGGCCGCGACCAGGAGGACGACGTGGTGGGCTCGATCGTGGTCATGAGCCGCACCGAACATGCCCATGACATGATTCCCAAGGTCAAAGCTGAACTCGACCAAATGAACCGCGACGGGACCCTGCCTTCGGGGGTCAAGCTGGTTCCCTATTACGACCGGTCCTCGCTGGTCGCAGTCACGACGCATACCGTCCTGCACAATCTCATTTTCGGGTGCCTATTGGTCTTCCTGATCCAATGGATTTTCTTGGGTGATCTCCGCAGCGCGATCATCGTTGGGGTCAATATCCCCTTTGCGCTTTTCTTCGCCATCATCCTCTTGGTGCTGCAAGGGGAAAGCGCCAATTTGCTCTCCGTCGGGGCCGTCGATTTCGGCATCATTGTGGATTCCGCGGTCATTCTCGTGGAGAATATCTTCCGGAATTTCCAACGGCAGCCCGATGAGCGGCAGGGCCTGTTCCGGCGTCTCGCGGACGGCTTTTTCGGACCGGACCCAACGACAAGGCCCCATTCCGGACCCAGCCACGCATGGACCGACCGCCTGCGGATGATCCTCATCAGCGCGATGCAGGTGGACAAGGCCATCTTTTTCTCGGCGCTCATCACTGTGGCCGGTTTCGTGCCGCTGTTCACCATGCAGGGGATCGAGGGCCAAATCTTCGGCCCCATGGCACGAACGTACGGTTACGCCTTGGCAGGGGCCTTGGTCGCCACCTTTACGATCACGCCCGTGCTCGCGTCCTTCTTTCTTCCCGAGCATGTAAAAGAAGCCGAGACGATGGTCGTACGCTTGCTGCACCGTTCTTACAATCCCGCGTTGCGTTTTGCGCTGGCCAACCGCGCCTTGACTGTCGGGCTCGGCGTTGTCTTTCTCGCTGTCGCTGCGTTCCTGGGGCTGCGCCTTGGGAGCGAGTTTCTTCCGCACCTCGAAGAGGGCAACTTTTGGATTCGCTGCTCGATGCCGATGACGCTCTCGCTGCAAGACGGCGAGGCCGCGGCGAGAAAACTGCGCCTCATTCTGAAGCGACACCCGGAAGTCATTACCGTGGTTTCCCAGCATGGGCGGCCCGACGACGGCAGCGATGCCTCGCCCTTCTCCAACGTCGAGCTGTTCGCGCCGCTCAAGCCGTACGACCAGTGGCCCAAGGGCTTGACCAAGGAAAAGCTGACCGAGCAGCTTCAGGACGAGTTCAAGAACGAGCTGCCGGGAGTCATCTTCAACTTCTCGCAATACATCCAGGATAACATCGAGGAGGCGACCTCAGGCGTCAAAGGCGCCAACTCGGTCAAGATCGTCGGTCCCAATCTGGAAACCTTGACGAAACTGGCCGAGCAAGTCAGGGACGAGATGAGCCACGTCCGTGGCATTGCCGACCTTGGGATCTTCCCGGTCCTGGGTCAGCCAAACCTGAACATCAAAGTGGATCGGGCCAAAGCCGCGCGCTACGGCCTTAATTCGGGTGATGTCAATTCCGTCATTCAGGCGGCCATAGGTGGGGCGGTGGCAACTACCGTGCTGGAAGGCGATCGGCAGTTCAACGTGGCGGTCCGCTTCCCGTCCGAATGCCGTGACAGCCTCGACAAGATTATCAGCCTCAAGGTAGCCGATCAAACCAGCAGCGGCGCCAACGCCTACATACCCTTGAGCGAACTGGCGACCATTACCCTGGACACCGGGGCGGCCTGGATCTACCACGAAAGCGTTCAGCGCTTCATCCCGATCAAGTTCAGCGTGCGCGAGCGCGACCTTGGGAGCACCGTGGCCGAGGCGCAGGCGCGCCTCGCCAGGAATGTAAATCTTCCCAGTGGCTACCGAATGGTCTGGGCCGGCGAGTTTGGAGCCCTTCAGCAAGCCAAGGAACGCTTGGCAATCGTTGTGCCGGTCAGCCTCCTGCTCATCCTCGGGTTGCTTTACTGCTTGTTCAATTCATTGCTGGAGTGTCTCCTGACCCTTTCCGGAATTCCCTTCGCCATCGCCGGCGGCGTCCTGGCGCTCTTTGTCTCCGGGCTGCCTTTCAGCATTTCGGCTGCAATCGGATTCGTCTCGTTGTTTGGGGTTTCGGTGATGAATGGCATTCTGTTAATCACCTACTACAACCAGGCCAGGCTTCGCGGAGGGACGCCCCTGGACGCCATGTTTCATGCCGCCTCGACCCGTATGCGTCCCTTGCTGATGACGAGCCTCTCGGCGTGCATCGGGCTGTTGCCGGCGGCGATTTCCACCGGCATTGGCAGTGAGGTCCAGCGTCCGCTGGCCACTGTAATCGTGGGCGGCATGTTGGTCGGGCCCTTCATGCTGCTCGTCGTGGTGCCGGCGCTGAAAATGGTGTTCCTGGGCCGTAGCGATGATAAACCCCAGCCGAAAGCCCAACCCGCCTAGGCTGAATATGAAGACTCGGCGTTTCCTTTTCGCAATAATTGGCTTTGGCTCCTTAACGCTGGGGTTGAGCCTCGCCGATGAGGCGTCGAGGCAACCACCTGGACAAGCGCCCTCCGAGAATCATACAACCAGTGATACTCCTGCCGACCAAGTACATGGCTATGCGGCGCGTGACAGCAAGGCTCGGCCGGATGGAAAGCCTGCTGAATCCAAAGCCGATAGACACGTCTCGGAGCAGAGCAGCCACCCTGGTTCGACAAGCAAGGCGATACCTGGGAATCGCTCGAATCCGGATCACCCCAAACCAGTTGCGATTAATCACGAGGACCCACGCAACGAAGGAGGCAATCATGTTCACACCCAGCGCACGCCGGCAAATGAGCTTCAACGACCCGGGGCGAGCAAAGGTGCCACCGTCGTGAAGGCTGGATCAATGATGAATACGCTGGGCCACCATCGGGACCAGCCGGCTAGGTTGCCGGTTGGCAGCGGGGCCACCGCGCCATTGCCCGGGGTCGTTCGTGGCCGCGGAGCCGGCACGGCGAGCGTCGGCGGCTTGGCGCCCTCAAGCGCCAAAAGCTCGGCGGCGGGTATTAATGGCACAGGGATGGGGCGTAGGCCTTAGCTGCTTTGTGAAGATGTCACTATCTCATAAATCGCGCGTATTAGGGTTACTGCCGCTCGCTGCGTTGACGCTGCTTGCCAGTTGCGCGGTGGGGCCAGACTTCAAGAAGCCTGCGGCACCACAGGTCAACGGCTACGCGCCGACTCCGATTTCTACTACAAGCAGCTCGACGAACGTTGCCGGTGGAGAAGCCCAAGAGTTTATCCCGGCTCAAGACATTCCGGGAGAGTGGTGGACCCTGTTTCACTCGAAGCCGCTCAACGCTTTGATCGAGCGCTCGCTCAAGGCCAATCCTGACCTCAAAGCGGCGCAAGCGGCATTAACAGTTGCGCGGGAGAATATGCTGGCCCAGAAGGGCGCCTTTTATCCCAGTATCGCAGGAAGTTTCTCCGCGGCCCGCCAGAAGACATCGGATGAAATCTCCCCCACGCCCAACTCCGGGGCGTTGAATTTCAATCTTTATACTCCTCAGGTCAGCGTGTCGTACGTGCCGGACGTTTTTGGCCTCAATCGGCGAACCGTGGAGTCCCTGAAAGCACAGGCGGAACAAGCGCGCTTTGCCTTGGCGGCGGCGCATATCACGTTGAGCGCCAATGTGGCTGCCGCGGCGATCCAGGAGGCGTCCTTGCGGGGGCAGATTGCCGCGGCCCATCAACTCCTGGCCATCAACACCAACATGCTGCGCGTCTTGCGCAACCAGTTTGCGAAGGGTTATGTCAGCCGGCTCGAGGTCGCGGCGCAGGAATCCCAGCTCGCGCAAGTCGCCGCCACCCTGCCGCCGCTGCGCAAACAACTGGCCCAACAGCGGGACCTCTTGGCGGCGCTCGCCGGTGGCTTCCCCAACCAGGATGTGCCCGAAGAATTCGAGCTTTCGAGTCTGCAACTGCCAGAGGAGTTGCCGCTAAGTCTTCCTTCACAGCTTGTGGCTCAGCGTCCGGATGTGCGCCAAGCCGAGGAGAACTTGCACGCCGCCAGCGCACAGGTCGGCATCGCCGTCGCCAACCGCCTGCCGAACTTCATGTTGACTGCCGATGTCGGGACCATGGCGTTGCAGGCCGGCAACATGTTCGCCAACGGCGCGGGCTTCTGGACCTTGGCTGGAAGTGTGACGCAACCCATTTTCCAGGGAGGGGCCTTGCTGCACAAGCAACGCGCTGCCAAGGCTGCTTATATTCAGGCCGCGGAACAATATCGCAGCGCCGTTTTGATGGCCTTTCAAAATGTGGCCGACACGTTGAACGCCCTGGAACAGGATGCCAATGCCCTGAAAGCTGCCGCTGCGGCCAGAGATGCCGCCAGCGTCACCCTTATTCTGGCTAGGAACCAGTGGCAGTCCGGCTACGCCAACTACTTGGCCCTCTTAAATGCGGAGCAAACCTATCAGCAAGCCGTGATAAACCTCATTCAAGCCCAGGCCAATCGCTATGCCGACACCGCAGCCCTCTTTCAGGCCCTGGGCGGCGGATGGTGGAACCGCTCAGACCTCACCAAGAATTAGCCAGGGAGGTAAGTTTTGGGGCACGCCTATGACACCAGATCAGGACTGCCAGAAAAGAAGGGTGTTTATCGTGGATGATCATCCACTGGTCCGCGAGTGGTTGACTACCCTGATTGACCAGCAAACCGACCTGGCCGTGTGCGGGGAAGCCGCAACGGCTGCTGAGGCAATGCGGGCGGTCGGGTCCTCGAAACCCGACGTGGCAGTTGTGGATATTTCGCTGACAGATTCCTCCGGCATTGAACTAATCAAAGACCTGAGAAACGCCTGCCCCAGTCTCGTGGTGCTGGTCCTTTCGATGCATGAGGAATCGCATTACGCGGCACGCGCGCTGCGAGCGGGCGCCCGGGGTTACCTCATGAAGCGGGAGACGACCAGGAAGGTGATCCCTGCCATTCGTCAGGTGCTGGAGGGCAAGATTTGCGTCAGCGAAACCATCACTGCGGCGATGGCCCTCCGGTTCGTTGAGGGCCAGACACTCGCGACCCTTTCGCCCGTCGAGCAATTCAGCGACCGCGAACTGGAAGTGTTCGAGTGGCTCGGCCAGGGACGTTCTACCCGTCAGATAGCTGAAACTCTGCGCATCAGCGTCAAGACGGTTCAAGCCTACTGTGCGCGGATGAAGGAGAAACTGAACCTAGTGACCTCCACTGAACTGGTCCGCGAAGCGGTGCGCTGGCACGAAAGAACACCCAAAGGCTGACGGCAGTATGTAGTACTTCGCCTTACACGGCATTTAGGCATTACCTGATGGACAGGCAAGCGCGTTTGGCTATGCTCCTCTGCACGTAACGACAGAAGTCCTGCCGCGTGATGATACGTGGCCTGCAAGAACTTGTAGCACAGGGACTTACAACGTTTGGCATAGAGAGATTCCAAGCTTGATAAAACGCGTTCTCGGGTTAATAGGAAAACAGGGCAGCATCTGGATAGCGGTGAATTTTGCGGGTCTGGTTTTGGCGTGTGCTCAGCAACCCGTGAACACGGGCGCCGCGCCAACCAACGCCCCGCTCCAGCGCCTCTCGCTCGCCGATGCCCAAAGGCTGGCGTTTGAGAGGAACTGGGATTTACTGGCCGCCGCCGCCGGCGTCGATGCCGCCACCGCCCAGAAGATCGTCGCCCATCAGTTCCCAAATCCCACGCTGTCCCAATACACCTCCCTGATCAACGTCGATAACCACCCCAGTTCGACCTCCGAAGGCAACGGCTTGTGGGAGCGGAGTTACGACACCATCTTCGCCATCAACCAACTCTTCGAGATCGGTGGCAAGCGCCGCAGCCGGAAGGTCTCAGCCCAAGCCGGTTTCGAAGGGGCCAAAGCCCAGCTCTATGACGCCCGGCGCACCCTGGACGTCGCCGTGGCCAAAGCCTACATCGCCGGGGCGCAGGCTGAGGAAAACGTCCGCGTGCTGCTGCACTCCGCCGGGACGTTGCGCGAGGAGGCCAGAATTGCCGAGGTGCGGCTCCGGGCGGGGGAGATTTCCAGTTCCGACAAGAACCAGATCGAGATTACTGCCGAGCAGTTCGAGCTGAATGCGCAATCCGCCAAGTCGGCGGCTGCCCAGGCGCGGGTCGCCCTGGAGGTCCTGCTGGGCGTGCCGCATCCCAGTGCCGAATGTGAACTCAGCGACGGGCTGGAAACGCTCTGTGCGGCCACCGCGCCGCTTAACACCAATTCCGTCGGCACTTGGCGGCCAGATGTCGTCGCTGCGGAAGCGGCGCTGCGCAAGGCCGAAGCCGACTTCCGCCTCCAGAAGGCCAATCGGATTCCAGACCCCACCGTCTTGGCGCAATACGAGCATCAACCGCCCGATAATCCCAACTCCGTAGGCTTCGGCGTCAGCTTCCCGGTGCCGCTCTGGAACCGGAACCGGGGCAACATCCTAGCCGCCGAAGCGGCGCGGGAGCAGGCCCGCCTGGCATTCGAAAAGACCAAGGCCGAAGCGATTGCGGATATTGCGGTCGCGCGCCTTGGCTACGAGGATGCGGCAAAGCGGTGGCGTAGTTACCGCGACAGTATCCGGCCCAAGTCAGAGCAAATCCGCCAGACGATGGCCTACGCCTACCAGAAGGGCGGCGCGTCACTGCTGGACCTGTTGGTGGCCGAGCGTAACGACAACGACATCCGAATGGCTTCCGCCCAGGCGGCAAGTGACACGGCCTCTGCCGGTGCTGCATTCAAGGCGGCCACCCAGGAGATTCAACCATCGCAGGTGAAACAATGAACTTACGAGTACCGATCACATTCTTTGCGCTGTTTGTCCTCCTGACTGGTTGCGATTCGGGAAAGGAGGCCGCAGAGGTTCCCGAAGCTAAAGTCAATGCCGATACCGTAATCATGGCCACCAACTCACCCCAATTGGCCACCTTGACCGTCGAGGCAGTTGGGGCTGAGCAGCCGGCGTTCGTGCCGCTGACCGGGCGTTTAGTGTGGGACGAAGATGCGACGGTGCGAGTGTTCACACCCTTCGCCGGTATTGTCCGGAGGCTCTTAGTGGACGTAAACCAGCCGGTCACCCGGGGCATGCCCCTGGCCGAAATTCAGTCCCCGGACTTTGCGCAGGCTCATGCCGACGCGCGCAAAGCCGCCAGCGATCTTCGGCATGCTGAGCAAAACCTTACCCGGCTGCGCGACCTCTTCGAGCACGGCGCTGCGCCCCGCAAAGACCTCGAATCGGCGGAGGCCGATTACACTAGCGCGCAGTCTGAGAAGGACCGCGCCGAGACGCGGCTGGCGATCTACGGCGCGACCATAACCTCGACCAACGAGAGCTTCCTGCTGCCCAGCCCGTTAGCGGGCATCCTCGTGGAACGGAACGTTACGCCCGGCCAGGAAGTCCGGCCCGACCAGATGCTCGCCAACGTGCCGCAGTTTACTGCGCCGTTATTCGTGGTGACAGACCCCACCAGGCTATGGGTCTGGCTGGATGTAACGGAGATGCACCTGCCGCTGGTGCATAAAGGGACGGAGTTCACGATCCGTTCCAAGGCGTTTCCCGGTCAGACCTTCCGCGGACGCCTGGATTTGATTGGCGACTCCCTTGATGCCACCACGCGCACCGTGCGGGCCCGCGGATCCGTGGACAACACTTCAATGGTCCTGAAGTCCGAACTCTATGTAACGGTGGAGGTCCCGGATGTGGTCCCCTTGAGCCTGCAGGTGCCCTCGAAAGCGGTCTTTCTCCGCGAGAATCAGTATTATCTCTTCCTCGAAACTGGAGCCGGCCATTTTCAGCGTCATGCGGTCACTGTCGGCTCTGAACGAGACGGCAAGGTCGCGATTCTGGAAGGCCTTAAGCCCGGCCAGCGGGTGGTGACCGAAGGATGCCTGCTGTTGCAGTCGCTGATGGACAACGCGCCCAAGTCATGATCGGCCGGATTACCTCCTACACTCTCCGGCATCGGGCCATCGTCCTGGCAGTGCTGGTGCTGTTCATTCTTGCAGGTATTAATGCCTTCCAGCGTTTGCCGGTGGAAGCCTTCCCCGATGTCTCGAACATGTCGGTCCAGGTCATCACCCTGTTCCCCGGGCACGCCGCTGAGGAGGTCGAGCGGCTGGTCACGATACCCATCGAAAACCAGATGAACAGCGTCCCTAAGCTGGTCTCACTCCGTTCCATCAGCCTGTTCGGCCTGTCGCAGGTCACGCTGGTCTTCGAGGATGGCGCTGATCCGGACTATGTCCGCAACCAGGTGAATCAATATCTCTCCGTGGTGTCGTTGCCCACGGGCGCCCAAGCCAGTCTTTCGCCCAATGCCACCCCTATCGGAGAAATCTATCGCTATACGCTCAAAGCCCCCCGGGGCTATTCCCCCGAGGAACTGAAGGCGCTGGAAGACTGGGTGGTTGAGCGCAAACTGCGCACCGTCCCAGGCGTGGTGGACGTGGTGGGTTTTGGCGGGCCGACCAAGCAGTACCAGGTGCAAGTCGATCCCTTAAAGCTCAAGTCCTATAATCTCTCGCTCCAGCAAGTCTTCACCGCCCTCGCCAATGGCAACCGCAACGCCGGCGGCTCCTATGTCGAGCACGGGTCGGAAATGTACGTCGTGCGCGGGCTGGGCTTCGTGCGGGACATTGCGGATATTGGCGCCATCTCGGTGGACAGCCGCGGTGGCACCCCCATCCGCATCAGCGACATTGGCACAGTTGCTATCGGGCACGCCGTCCGCCTGGGCCAGGTGGGCATGCTCTTCAAGACACCCGAGGGCGTCAGCGATGACGAAGACGCGGTGCAGGGCATTGTCATCATGCGGCGCGGCGAAAATCCTCGCACGGTGCTCGACGGCATCCACACCAAGGTCCAGGAAATCAATGCCCACTATCTGCCTCCCGGCATCCGGATGGTGTCCCACTACGATCGCACGGAGCTGATTCACCGCACGCTGCATACCGTGCGCCAGAACATGATCGAAGGCATTGTCCTGGTCGTGCTGGTGCTGGTGTTATTTCTCGGGCTGGGCAACTACCGCACCGCGCTGGTTGTGGCCCTGGCCGTGCCGGTCTCGCTGCTGGGCGCCTACCTGCTGCTGGACCTGCGCGGCATCCCTGCCAACCTCATCTCCATGGGCGCGATTGACTTCGGCATCATCGTGGATTCCGCCGTCGTCGTTGCCGAGAACCTCATCCGCATCCTGCACGAACGGAATCACAAGCCGCAATCCCTCCCGGGCGCAATTGTGGAGGCCGTCCGCGAGATGGGCCGCCCCATTCTCTTCTCCAAAGCCATCCTCCTGACCGCCTTCATTCCCGTTTACACCTTGCAGCGCGTCGAGGGACGCATCTTCCGTCCCATGGCCCTGACGCTGACCTATGCCCTGATCACCGGCACAATTTTCGCCGTGTTCGTCGTGCCTCCGCTGCTCAGCTTTGCAGTTCGGCGCGGGACGCAAGAGCGTGACTCGTGGATCGTGCGCCTGCTCATCCGACTTTACCGCCCGGTGCTGAACTTCGCCCTGGGCTGCCGCAAGCTCATCTTCGCGGGCGCCGGCGTTCTGCTCGCGGGCGGGGTCCTCGCTTATTGCTTCCTGGGCTCCGAGTTTCTACCCAAGCTGGACGAGGGCGCCCTCTGGGTGCGAATCTTCATGCCCAAGTCCATTTCGCCTTCCGAGGCCGCCAACATTGTCCACAATGTCCGCCACCGCCTCGCCTCGTTCCCTGAGACCGAGAACGTTCTCAGCCAGCTTGGCCGCCCGGATGACGGCACCGACATCAACGGCTTCGATGTCTGCGAGTTCAACGTGAACCTCAAGCCACGCTCCGAATGGAAGACCGCCTCGAACCGCGAGGCCCTGGCCGACGCCATGGGCCGGCACCTGGCCGCCATCCTGGGCGTCAATTCCCAATTCAGCCAGTACATCGAGGACAATGTCAACGAGGCGGTGTCAGGCATCAAGAGCGAGCTGGCGATCAAGCTCTACGGCGAGGATCCCGAGAAGCTCCAGGAGTATGCCGATAAGATCGCCGACGTCATCGCCAGGGTTCCCGGCGCGAAGGACGTCGGCACGGATCAGTTTACCGGCCAGCCGCAAATCCAGATCACGGTGGACCGCGCGGCCATCGCCCGATTCGGCGTCAGCGTGTCCGATATCCAATCGGTCATCGAAACCGCGCTGGGCGGTTCGGCCGCCACCCAGGTGCTGGAAGGCGAGCGCACTTTCGACCTCGTCGTCAAGGTCACCCCCAAGGCCGTCTCCGATTTGGACTCCATCCGCAACATCCCGGTCTTTGGCGCCAATGGCGAGCGGCTGACCCTCGGCGCCCTTACCAAAGTCGAGGTGCGCGCCGGGCTGGCCCGGATCATGCGTGAGGGCAATGAGCGGCGCATCGCCATCAAACTTTCCGTCCGCGGTCGCGACCTCGGCTCGCTCGTGCGCGAGGCTGAAGCGAAGGCCAGCGCCGCTGTCCGGCTCCCGTCCGGCTACCGCATGGTCTGGACCGGCGCATTCGAGAACGAGCAGCGCGCCGTTCACCGCCTGGCCCTCGTTGTGCCCATCACTATCGTTGCGATTTTCTTCCTCCTCTTCACCGCATTCGACTCGGGCAAACTTGCCACGCTCATCTTGCTGAACGTGCCCTTCGCTGCCGTCGGCGGCGTCCTCGCGCTGCTAATCGCGCGGCTGGACTTGTCCGTCTCGGCGATGGTTGGGTTGATCGCTCTGTTCGGTGTGTCCATCCAAAGCGGTGTGCTGTTGGTCGAGCGCGTGCGCGAATTGCGCCGCCTCGGCAACCCGCTCCGCGAGGCCATTATCGAAGGGGCGGTGTCGCGCGTGCGCCCCGTGATGATGACCTCTCTCATGGCGGCGCTGGGCTTGCTGCCCGCGGCCCTATCCACCGGTGTCGGCGCCGAAACCACCCGGCCCTTTGCCGTCGTCATCATCGGCGGGCTGGTGACCGCCACCTTGTTGACCCTGCTGCTCCTGCCGATATTGTATCCGAGCTTCGAATCAGAGAAACCGGAGTATTGAGTATGAAATACCTGCTTGCCTTCATCCCCACCGACCTGGTGCACCGCGTAAAGGATTCCTTGGTCGGCAAACACATCCACGGCATGAGTGTCTCGGACGCCCGCGGCTTCGGCCAGGAGCACGACACCGCCCATCCGGAACACCGCGAGTTCATGGGCCTGGAACTGACCAGGCGTGTGCGCCTCGAAATCATCTGTCATGACGAGGAAGTGGAACACGTGCTGGAGGCGATCTACTCCGCCGGCCACACTGGCCACGCCGGCGATGGCAAAGTATTCATCCTCCCAGTCCTTGACGCCTTGCGCCTCAAGACTGGCGAGCGCGGCCCCTCGGCGCTTGGACCCCCCTTTACGCCGTGAAGAAAGGATCAAAGACGCCACGTTGAAGGTCACCCTGGCGAGTCTCCTGTGCCTCGCGACGGTGAGCTATGTTGACTACGCTACCGGCTACGAGTTCCTTACCAGCAAACTCAACCTTAGAATCAGTCATGGGATTTCTCCTGAGGCCTTGGCCGAGATCAAGCGGGAACTCAGCAAGGGCACCTCGCCCGAGAGTTGAACCTGTTCTTCCGTCCACTTCTTCCAAAACCCAGGAGGGCCAATGTCCACGCGAGCCCATTCTGAGTCGAACCTGCGCCCATCTTCTACCCTTCTTCCTCGGAAGCTCCAGTGTACCCTCGCCCTACCCACCGAGACCGGCTCCCGGGCGCGGCCATCCGCCTGCCCATAGTGATGTTGACCGCCCTGCTGGCCATGCTCGGCCTCTTGCCGATGGCCCTTTCTTATGGCATCGGCTCCGAAACCCAGCGCCCGTTGACCATCGTCATCATCGGCGACCTTGTCTTCGCCACCCTGCTGACGTTAATGGTGTTGCCACCCTCTACCTCGTGATCGAACGCCGCGCGACCCAGCCGGCCGCCGATTGCACCGTATAGCACTTTGTCACCCGCACCTCGCCATTAAGTTCTTGTGCAGGCGCTTTACGGGTAAATCATCCGGAAGAAGACCGCGCCGTGGGTTTTGTCAACGGGCACGATGAGTTGGTTGGTCAGTGATATTCCGGTCCCAACCTCCCCGTTGGCACCGAATCTAATATTGGTGCAGTCGGCCCGACAGGTTACAACACCGGCAGATCAGGCAGCCAATGAACAACACTGACCACGCATCCAACGAAGAAACCTTCGCCGAAGCTCTGCGGCTGCCTAGTCCGGAAACGCGGGCGGCCTATCTCAAAGCGGCTGTCGTCTGCAACGAACCCAGCCGCCGCCACTTTTGTGTCATTCATCCGAACCGCTTATGAACGGGATGACCGTGAGCCAAAGTGCGTCCGTCTCTGTCTCACACAAGTTCTGCCTGATGTTGCTTTTGCTGTCGTTCGGCAGCGGTTGCGCGGCGCTCATCTACGAAATCGTCTGGTTCCAATTACTCCAACTGGTGATTGGTTCCTCTGCGGTATCATTGGGGATGTTGTTAGGTGTTTTTATGGGCGGATTGTGTGTGGGCAGTGTCACCTTTCCGCGTTTCCTTTCCCGAGGGCCGGATCCGCTACGCGTTTATGCGCTGCTGGAATTCGGGATCGGATTTCTGGGGATCGGGGTTTTGTTTCTGGTCCCCTGGGTGGCACAAATCTATGCCTCGCTCGGCGGCCGGGGATTGCCCGGGTTTCTGTTCCGTGGATTGATCTGCGCGGCCTGTTTATTGCCCGCTACCGTGCTAATGGGCGCGACTCTGCCGGCGCTCGCCCGGTCTGTGGACACCACCCCTCGCGGGGTGTCGTGGCTCGGCCTGTTTTACGGGGCAAACACTCTCGGAGCAGTTTTTGGTTGCTTATTGGCAGGTTTCTATCTGTTGCGAATCTACGATATGCACACAGCCGCCCACGTTGCCGCGGCGCTCAACGGGATCATGGCTCTAAGCGCCTTTTTGCTCTCATGCCCCTGGCTGGCTCGCATGGATGGTGGAGCGCGGTTGCCCTTGGAGCGAGCGGCCTGGGTTTGGAGCTTCCGGTGGCGGGCTGAGCGCGGGGCCAATCCAGCTTCAACATCCATTCCCGCCGATCGACTCTCGGGGGATATGGCCTCCGAATGCGTTGTTCCCGGCGCGGGAGCAGGAATGGTCTATTTCACGATCGCCTTGTCAGGATTGTGCGCGCTTGGCGCCGAAGTGGTTTGGACAAGGCTGCTATCTTTAATAATAGGTCCTACAGTTTATACCTTCTCGATTATCCTAGCGGTGTTCCTGAGCGGATTGGGCCTCGGTAGCGGGATGGGTTCATTTTTGGCCCGCAGAAGCCTCCATCCGGAGCGCGTGCTTGGGGCATGCCAACTACTGCTGAGCGCAGGGATAGCCTGGACGGCGTTTCAGGTGACCAGATCGCTTCCTTACTGGCCGATTAATCCATTTCTGTCACGAAGTCCCTGGTTCAATTTCCAACTCGATGCCTTGCGCTGCGCGTGGGCTGTTCTGCCAGCGGCATGCCTATGGGGAGCGAGCTTTCCTCTGGCCCTGGCCGCGGCCGCCTGCGGTTGCGATGACTCGGCTCGCTTGGTTGGAAGGATCTACGCTGCCAACACAGCGGGGGCCGTCCTGGGCGCGCTGGGCTGCAGCATTTTTCTAATAGGCTGGCTTGGAACCCAGCACGTGCAACAGATTCTCATTGGATTATCGGCCGTGAGTGGGTTGCTGATGTTTTTGCCAAGATTCGCTTCATTTGGTAGCGGATGGCTCCGCTCGGCCAATAAAGCGAGCCTGAGCCGCGGTGCAACTTTGTTCGGCGGGCTTGGCATCGCCGCGCTGTTGAGCTGGACGGTGCCGGCGGTTCCCTGGGAGTTGGTCGCGTATGGCCGTTACCTACCAAGCAAGCCCATCATCGGCGAAAAGTTATACATGGGTGAGGGCATAAACGCCTCCGTGGCGGTGACGGAACTGGAGAACGGCGTGCGGAATTTCCATATTGCCGGCAAACTTGAAGCGTCAACCGACACCTGGGACATGCGAATGCAAAGGATGCTCGCTCATGTCCCGGCACTGCTGCACAGCTCTCCCCGCTCGGTCCTGGTGGTCGGTTGCGGGGCGGGTGTTACCGCAGGTTCCTTTGTGGCTTACCCTTCGGTGAAGCAGATCGTCATCTGCGAAATCGAGCCGCTGATTCCGCGCGTGGTGGCGCGATTCTTCAACCAAGAGAATTACGGCGTTCTGCAGGATCCAAGAACTCAGGTGATTTATGACGATGCCCGACATTATATTCTTACGACAAAGGACACCTTCGATGTCATTACCTCCGACCCCATTCACCCGTGGGTGAAAGGCGCGGCTACGCTTTATACCAAGGAATACTTCGAACTCTGCAAACGACATTTGAACCCAGGCGGACTGGTCGCCCAATGGGTGCCTTTGTATGAAAGCGACCGGGAAGTAGTGCAAAGTGAGCTGGTCACCTTCTTTGATGTATTCCCTCAGGGCACGATCTGGAGCAACGAGGGAAATGGGGCGGGCTATGATCTGGTGCTGCTGGGTCGGGCGGAAGCGGCGAAGATCGACCTGGACCAAGTTCAGGACCGGCTGGGCTCCCAGAATTACGCGGGAGTCCGGCAATCCCTCAGAGACGTAGGGTTCCGCTCGGCTTTGGCGTTGTTGTCAACCTATGGAGGACAAGCCGCCGATCTGCGGCCCTGGCTAAAGCATGCGCTGATTAATCGCGACCGAGACTTGCACTTGGAATACCTCGCTGGCTTGGGGTTGAACCACAACGAACAGGAGCAGGTCTATTCGGAAATACTCATCTATCGCAAATTTCCCGAAGCCCTCTTCGCCGGACGGCAGGCGCAACAGAAAGCCCTCTGGCAGTTGATCGACCGGCCGCAATAAAAGCAATGAACTGCCGTCGGGAGCCAGGGCGATTCAGGCTTTGGACTTCCCCCAACGCTCACGGACTGCGCCGTAAGCCGCAGGCGCTTTCCGGTGGCCATCTTGCTTGCTATTTCCGGGAGGTTGACTAATGATAAGGGCCTCGCGGGTAAGCTTAAGCGTCGTTCCTGAGAACGAAAGCGGCTGAAGAACATGAAGTCAAATCGCGTATCGCCAATCGCACGGGTGATTGGCGGAATTCCCTATCGGCTGGCCCTGGCGGGCGGCTGGATCGATCAGCCTTTCGTCTCGCGGCGTAACCCGCGGCCGCCCGGCTCGATGGTGGTGGTGGGGCTGGAGCCCGTTTTTCGGTTCATGGACCGGAGCGGTATTGCGACGGGCACGCGGGAGGTCGCGACTAGGGTCTGGCATGGAAAACTCCCTTCGCGTCCGCCGGCCGCCCTCGCGCGCGAACTTTACGACATCGAGAACCGGGGCAAGACCGAGCCTTCCGGCTCGCAGGACATGGTGGGACTGATTTATCCAGGCATTAACCGGCTGGACTACGATTTCGCGGTGAATGGCGGGGTGTTCCCGGCGCACATCGAGTCGGTCAACGACCGGAGCACCACTTGTTGGCTGGAGCAGGTGATTCACGTGCTGCCCGTGGCGCCCCGACCAGGGGGATACAATCCGCTGGGCCAGAAGAGGCTGGAGCCGAAGTGGATTGCGCGGTTGGGGCAGACCGGCAAGGATTGCTTTGACGCGATCCGTCGCCACGATTTGCAGGCCCTGGGCACTTCGCTGAACGAGTGCATGAGTTGCTGGGAAAAGTTGCTGCCGCATACCGTCCGGCATCCCACGCTGAAGGTAGATCTCATGGCCCTGCTGCGGGCTTACCAATCGTGCTATGCCGGCGCGATGTATTCGGGGTGCGGCGGGGGCTATTTGCTGGTAGTATCCAAGGAACCAGTGCCGGGCGCAATCACCGTGAAGGTGAGGGCCGCCGTCGCAGCAAAGCGTTGACGGTGTGCGGAACAACCGCAGGGCTTAAGGAATGAACGCCAACTCCATCCCCAAACAAGTGGTGGTGATGGGCGCGTTTGATGACCTGCGTTCCCGGCAGATTCGTTTCCTGGAGGAGGCGGCCCGGTTTGGAGAGGTGACTGCGTTGCTATGGACGGACGACCTAGTGGACCAATTGGAGGGCAAGGCGCCGAGGTTTTCTGAGGCCGAGCGGGCGTATGTCCTGCGGGCGATCCGTTTCGTGCGGCAGGTGATAGCGGTGAGGAAGTCCGAAGGCCGAGGTCCGAAGGCCGAGCCGGACGTGGGTGTGCTGGTGTCCACAGCGAGGGAGGCTGGGATTGAGCCTGACGTGGTGGTGGTGGATGAAGGTCAGGATTCGGCGGCTAGTAGAGATGGTTGCGAGGCGCGAGGCATCGGCTACCGGGTGGTGCGCGAGGAAGACCTGCGCGGGTTTCCTAAGCATGCGCCGGATCCGAATGCCACCACACCTGGCCGAAAGCGGGTGGTAGCGACCGGTTGTTACGATTGGGTCCACTCGGGCCATGTGCGGTTCTTCGAGGAAGTGAGCACCTATGGTGACCTCTACGTAATCGTGGGGCACGACACCAATATCCGGCTGCTCAAAGGGGCCGGCCACCCGCTGTTTCCGCAAGAGGAACGCCGCTATGTGGTAGGCTCGATCCGCTACGTCACCCAAGCGCTAATTACTAGCGGTGAGGGGTGGCTGGACGCCGACCCGGAAATCCGACGTCTCCAGCCGGATATTTATGCGGTGAACGAAGATGGAGACAGGGGCGGCAAGCGGGAATACTGCGCGGAACTGGGCATTCAGTACCTGGTGCTTAAGCGCACCCCGGCCCCGGGTTTGCCCAGGCGCACCAGCACCGATTTGCGCGGCTTTTAGGGCCTGGCAGGTGATTATCCGCCCGTTCCTGAGCGGTGTTGCCCTTGTTGATACAGTCTTAGCGGTGCAGGACTCGTGTATTTGGGTTTTGCCTTCGGGCGGTTCGGAGGTCATGCTGAAGGCATGGCGTCTGGGCCGCTAGTAGCCGTGGTGGTGGTTGTGATCTTCGCGGGGGCAAGCTTCTTCTTTGCGCTCGCGGAGACGGCGCTCTTTTCCCTGAGCAAATGGCAGGTGCGGCAGTTGGCGGAACGTGCGCCGGGCGCGGGCGCAATCGTTGCGCGCCTGCTGGCTGAGCCGCAGGATTTGCTGGCGACCATGGTGCTGGGCAACACATTCGCCAGCGCGGCCATGCTGGCTGTGGCGCTGTGGATGGCAATCCATGGGCACTGGCCGCTGGCCGCAACGGTCATGGGCCTGCTGGCGCTCATCCTGATTGGCTGCGAGGTGCTGCCCAAGACGCTGGCGGTGCGCCGGCCAGAGCAATGGTCGTTGCGGCTGGCGCGGTTGCTGTCGTTCGTGGTGCAATTCAGCCTGCCGCTGTGCCGGGTGGCGCAAATGCTCAACGCGACGATTCTCCGGGCCGTCACCTCGCGCACCGTCCAGTCGCACTTCACGCTGACGGACGCCGACTACCAGGAGCTGCTGGAGCTGGCGTATCAGCAAGGCACGCTGGCGCAATCGGAGAAGGAGATCATCCTGCAGATCATCAGCCTCGACCGCCGCACGGCCCGGGAAGTAATGAAGCCGCGCTCGCGCATGGCGGCGATTTCGGATGATTTGTCCATCGAGGACATGATTACCACCGCGCGCAAATACCGGCATCGCCGACTGCCGATCTACGACGAGACCCCCGATACCATCGTCGGCATCCTCAACACGCGGGCGCTGCTGCTCGATCCGCAAATTGACCTGGCGGATGCGATTGAGTTTCCCTCGTTCGTGCCGGAGACCATGAACCTGTTGCAACTGCTCAAGAGTCTGCAACGACAGCAGCGCGGCCTGGCGATTGTGCTGGATGAGTTCGGGGGCACGGCGGGGATCGTGACGATGGAGGACATTCTAGAGGAGCTGATCGGACGGATTCACGGCGAGACGGAGGTGGATGGATTCGTGATGGAGAAGCTCGGCCCGGGCCGGTGGCGCGTGGCAGGCACACTGCGGCTGGACGATTTCCGCCGCGAATATCCCGCGCTGGGTGACGTGCCTGAGGTCGAAACGATGGGCGGGCTCCTGATGAGCCTGCTGGACGTGGTGCCCGCCAAGGGTGAGGCGGCAACGTTCTCGGGGCTCAAGCTCACGGCGCAGGCCGCCGACGAGCGCCGCGTGCGGGAGCTGCTGGTGGAGGCCATTAAGTAAATCCGAAACCCGAAGCCCGAAACCCGAAAGAAACCTGAATGAAGAAGATCCGAAACCCGAAGAGCGCTGGGGCGTGCGGGAATGCCACTATTCGGGTTTCGGGTTTGGTGGCACGGCTGCCCAATCTGTATTGGAGAGAGCAATCATGACGACCAGCCCCATAATCTGGGCGGCCTTTATCGCGTGCCTGGCCGTGTCATTTGTCTTGTCCGGCATGGAGGCGGGCGTGTTTGCGCTAAGCCGCTTGCGCATCCGGCAGCAAATGCGCGCCGGCCAGCCTTCGGCCAAGGTGCTGCATGACTATCTGGAGAACCCTGAGAATTTCCTCTGGACCATCCTGGTCGGCAACACGGTGGCTAACTTCCTTATCCTGGGCTGGCTGGTGGTGAAACTGCACGCGGCGCTCGGCGAACACCGGGTGTGGTTTGTGGTGGTGTTTTCGATCGCCGTATTCCTGTTTTACGCGTTCTTTGATTTGCTGCCGAAGATGCTGTTCCGGACGAATCCGAACCGGCTC
>Ga0181518_10002092_pt1 | contig 19470 bp, 21 predicted proteins | sample PEATcosm2014_Bin_28_FD_119751 | JGI IMG/M metagenome (GOLD analysis project Ga0181518, IMG submission 119751) | Peatland microbial communities from MTU Mesocosm Facility, Houghton, MI, USA - PEATcosm2014_Bin01_60_metaG | ecosystem: Environmental > Terrestrial > Soil > Wetlands > Peat | place... | reverse complement strand
GCCCGCATCAGTTCCGCAAGACCCGGGATTTCCTTATCGACGACCGCGCGCGTAGCCTCCGGGGTGACGTCGCGCGCTCCAAGCCCAGTGCCGCCGGAGGTGAAGACGGCATCACAATCATCACCCTCCGTCCAGGCCAGAAGCGTGACCCGAATGCGGTCCGCATCGTCAGGCAGGACCTCGAGCGCTTGGACCAGCCAGCGTCGCTTTTCAAGCAACTCGCGAACCGCCGGGCCGGACCGGTCCTCCCGGCCGCCAACCGCTGCAGCATCACTCAGCACGAGAATTCTTGCGCGAAGGGCAAAGGACATAAGTGAAGCTTTCAGCCGTCAGCTTTCAGCCGTCAGCAAGAACAGCACACTTTTCTGCTGAGTGCTGACGCTGCCAATCTGACGGCATCCTCCTGACTGAAACTGTCGGCCATCTGCTGGAGGCTGTCTGCTGATAGCTGACGGCTGAGAGCTGATAGCTACTTGGCGCGGTAAGCGCCGCTCTTCCCGCCACTCTTTTCCAGCAGCTTGATGTTGGTGATCTCGATTCCCCGGTCGATGGCCTTGCACATGTCATAAACGGTGAGTGCAGCAACAGTCACCGCCGTGAGCGCTTCCATCTCGACCCCGGTCGCTCCCGTTGAGCTCACCGTCGAAGAAAGCTCTACGCCATTCTTGCAAAAATCCGCCTTCACATCAATATGAGTCAACAAAAGCGGGTGGCAAAGGGGGATCAGTTCTGCGGTCTGCTTGGCGGCGCTGATGCCGGCAATACGCGCGATTTCAAGCGGGTTCCCTTTGGAATTTCGTTTCGCAGCGCGAAGAGCACGGGGACTCATTTTCACCAGCGCGCTCGCCGAAGCTTGGCGTACCGTGGCAGGTTTCGCAGAGACATCCACCATGCGGATACGACCTGCTGAATCGTAATGTGTAAGATTCTTCCGCATGCTTCACTGCTCTTTCGGCATGACGTCAACCCAATCGCCCGCCGCCAACTCCGTCTGGTCGGGATGAATCACCAGAAAACAATTGGCCGCGGCAGTGCTAACCAAGTCCCCCGAGCCCTGCCAGTTGACGGGTTCCACAACCGGATCGCGGTTCTGAACGCAAACTCGGGCCGGCATAAACATGGTCAGGCCGGTCCTTTGGCGGCAGGGCTTGGCCAAGCGGGCTCGAAGGAGGACCGGAGGCTCGAACCCCGTTCCGCCCAACATGGCGATGGCCGGACGAACAAATAACTCAAAGGTGACGAAAGTGGAGACTGGATTACCCGGAAGACCAAAGAAAAACCGGTCGCGAACCCGGCCAAAGACCAATGGCTTTCCAGGACGGATCGCTGCTCCCTGGAAGAAGAACTCCGCTCCCAACTCGGCCAGGACTTTTTCCACCAGATCAAACTTACCCATCGACACGCCGCCGCTTAAAAGGAGCAAGTCTGAATCCAGCCCCCGCTCGATCATCTCTCGGAGGGCGTCCTCACGGTCGGGAGCTATGCCAAGCCCTACGGGCACGCCACCTGCTGCGGTGACCTGGGCAGAAAGGGTTACAGCATTGCTGTTGCGAATCTGAAACCATTGCGGACGCTTCTCGACAGCCACCAGCTCGTCGCCCGTAGGCAGAATGGCCACCATAGGCTGCCGGTAAACCGCAACTCTCACCTTCCCCACGGCAGCCAGCAACCCCATTTCAGCCGCCCGCAGCCGCCTTCCGCGCGCCAGAACGCACGCGCCCACTGCGGCTTCACTGCCCTGAAGCACCACGTTCTCCCATCGCTGCACGCTGCGCTGGATTTCGATATGCTCGCCCAAGGACCGCGTGTGCTCGACCATCACGACAGCGTCCGCGCCGACAGGCAAAGGAGCGCCCGTCATGATCGAGACGCACTGGCCGGGGTCCACTTTCCCTTCAAAATGTTGCCCGGCAGGAACTTCTCCCACGCACCGGAGGACAGCAGGCAGTGCGCTCAGGTCAGCAGCACCCAAGGCATAACCATCGCGAATGGCCCGGTGAAAAGGGGGCAAATCGCGGTCCGCCACGACATCTTCGGCCAAAACTCGTCCTCGGACCTCCTCCAACGACACTATTTCTGCTGGAGGCATGGGATTTGCCTGGCCGATTCTTTCCTGGACAATTGATATGGCCTGTGTGTAAGTGACTACCATTGCCAATGCTTCCGTAAATAGAGGTCTTCAGCGGAATCTCTCACCGTGATTAGGGAAGGGCGGGGTTTTAACCCCGCCGTTGCCGACGTTTCTCATTGGTCCCTCGTCCCGCCCCCCGCGCAGTCCCGCGCCTGAGGGACTGCGCGGGGGGCGGGACGAACAGAAGGTTGGGAGTCGCTTCGCGGCGGGGTTAGAACCCCGCCCTTCCCACCCCCCATCAGTGGGAAGCGCTTGCGACGAGGACCGCAAAACGGCTTTCGTCAAGCCAGAGAACCTGGTCGCGCTCCGGCCCCGTCGAAACCATCGCGACCTCGACGCCCACCTGGTCGGAAAGGAACCGCAAATAGTCTTTGGCCTTCTGCGGGAGCTTGGAGAAGTCCCGCAGACCAAACGTAGGCTGCTGCCAACCCGGCAACATGCGATAGTGAACTTGCACCTTATCAAGGCATTCAACGTCAGGTGGAAAGTCGGTAAATCGCTTGCCCTTGTACTCGTATTCCAAGCCCACCGGAATCTCGGAAAGACTATCGAGGATGTCGAGTTTGGTGATGATGAGGGACTCGAGATGGTTTACGCGGGCGCTATAGCGGGCCGCCGCCACATCAAACCAACCGCAGCGGCGCGGCCGCCCGGTGACCGCGCCATACTCTCCTCCGCGTTCTCGAATCTTTTCACCCTCGGGACCCTTGGCCTCGGTTGGGAACGGGCCACTCCCCACGCGCGTGGCATAGGCTTTTGAAACGCCAACTACAGACTGGATGCGCGTTGGCCCCACGCCGGTGCCTGTGCAAGCGCCACCCGCCGTAGCGCTGGACGAGGTCACGAAAGGATAGGTTCCGTGGTCCAGGTCCAGGAGCGTACCTTGCGCACCTTCGAAGAGCACTCGCTTTCCACGGTCGATCTCGGTATTCAAATAGGCAGAGACGTCCGCAAGAAACGGCACCATGTGCTGGGCGACTTCCAAGCACCGGTCAGCCAGTGCCACCGGGTCGAGGGCGGCGCCCCCAAACAACGCCGAGGCAATACGGTTCTTCTCCGCAACAATTTCGCTGCACCGGCGGCGGAATGATTCCGGATCACGGAGATCGCCTGCTCGGAGCCCGCGGCGTCCGGCTTTGTCCTCATAGGCGGGACCGATCCCTTTAGCCGTCGTGCCGATTTTTCCTACGCCTCGCGCCTCTTCCGCAGCCACTTCGAGAGCTCGGTGGTAAGGCAGAATCAGGTGCGCGCGATCGCTGATGAGTAGGCGACCATCGACTCGCACTCCGTTTCCCTCCACGGCCTTGATCTCGCGCAACAAGGCTTCCGGGTCAACCACAACTCCGTTTCCGATAGCTGCAGTCTTGTCCGGCCGCACGATGCCTGTCGGGAGGAGCTGGAGAATGAATTTCCTACCGTTGACGTAAACGGTGTGGCCAGCGTTGGCGCCTCCCTGGTAACGGGCCACGATGTCAAAGTGCTCCGCCAAAGTATCGACGACCTTACCCTTGCCCTCGTCGCCCCATTGGGCGCCCACCACAACCACGTTTGCTGGCATGTTTATCCTGTCCACTTTTGGAGTGCGGCAGCTTGCTGCCGCTTTCGTGTCTCGAGCCTGCTCGAGGTCCTGCCGGAAGCAAGCCCCCGTCAAAGAAAGCGGCAGCCCGCCGCGGCGGGCCGCACTCCAAAGCCGTGCCCCGGGGAACTAGTCCTTTACCCATAGGCTGGAGTAGCTTCGTCTTATCTTCGGAGAATCTGCGATACGGAATCCCAACATTTGCGCCGTCGCCAACGTACCTCCAAACGCTTCTCTGGAGACGTGGCCTGCGGGCTCCGAAAACAAGAGTAACCCACCTTTCTTGAGTGACCTTTGAATTTCTGAGAGAAACCGTTTTGCATCCGGAACCTCATGCACAACTGCAAATACCAATGCAAAATCGACCTTTTCCGCCAAATCATCAATGCAAAGGGATGTGGGCGTGCAGACGCGCAATTCAATTCTATCGATCAGTCCTGCCCTGACGGCACGTTTCTTGACTGCCCTGATCATCCTTTCTTGCAGATCAACACACATCACATGGCCCGATTCTCCCACGAGGCGCGCCATCGGCAAAGTAAAGAACCCCATCCCACTTCCAACCTCCAGCACAGTCATCCCCTCATGGATGTACGGCTTCAGAATATTCTCCGGTTTGTGGAGGAGCTTCCTGAGGGGGTTCACCAACAGGTATCCTAGCCACCACGGACAGACTCTTTCGCTCATAATCTTACTCGCTCCTCCGCCTCATCCTGCCCCCCTGCTCCCGGCTTGGGTCAGGCAATCCCCTGCCTTTCAAAAGCCTGTCAACTGGAGACAGTACCTCAGCAGATGGCAGCTCGACCGCCCACATTCTCTCACGGTGTGAGCGGTTCCGTGGCTATAGCTCCAATTGGAAATCCAGGTTTACAGGAGATGAAAGCCCTCTCGATAACTCGGACCGCCAGCATCCTGGAAGATCAGAGGTGCTTATCGAGCAGCTTGCTGATGGCCTCTTTGGAGGCGGCACCCACGATCTGCTCCTGGATTTGACCGTCTTTGAAAAGAAGTAGGGTGGGGACACCTCGGATTCTGTAACGGCTGGTGACCGTGAGGTTTTCGTCCACGTTGAGTTTTCCAACCTTGGCACGGCCGGCATACACCTCAGCAATTGTATCGACGGCAGGCGCCATCATCCGGCAGGGTGCACACCACGTGGCCCAGAAATCGACCAGAACCGGCTGGTCGGATTTCAAAACTTCCTCCTCAAAGTTCTGCTCAGAAAATTCCAGAGTATGACCGCCCGCCATCGTCTCAAAACCTCCAAAGATTAGTGACCCCTGCCCATAACTTCCAGCGCAAGCCTGTTCCGTGCTCTCGTCTGCCCTGCTGTCATTCTGAGTCCCGACTTGTCGGGACGAAGAATCTCGCTCTGGACTTTCCCGCCGACAAACAGCAGGGCGAGATGCTTCGTTCGGCCTAGGCCGACGGACTCAGCATGACAGTGACCCGCTATCCGTTCGAGGTCTCAGCCTCGGATTCAGGAGTGGCCTTTCCCTTCTGCAACGCTTCATAGATTTCCAAATACTGCTTTGCCGACTTTCCCCACGAGAAATCTTCTCGCATTCCGTTGCAAACCAATTGTTGCCACACCTGGGGCTGGTGATAGGCTGCGATAGCTTGGTCGACCGCGTTGAGCAACGCCGCACCGGTGTACTCGCTGAATTTAAAGCCTGTGCCCGACTGGCCGTCAAAAGCTTCAATCGTATCATCCAAACCACCGGTGGCCCTGACAATGGGCACGGTCCCATATTTCAGGCTATAAATCTGGTTCAGCCCACAGGGCTCATAACGCGAGGGCATCAAGAACATGTCTGACCCTGCTTCAATCTGGTGCGCCAGGGTGTTGTCGTAAGCGACAGCCACCAGAAACTTGTCCGGATATCGGGCCGCCATGAACCGGAAAAGTTCTTCGTAAACAGGGTCGCCCGTTCCCAGCGCGACAATGTAAAGGTCCAAGGCCGCGAGTTGCTCCGCGATTTCCGCGATGAGGTCGAAGCCTTTCTGAGGTGCAAACCGCGAAACGATGCCGATGACCGGCCGATCAAGCACCGGCCGATTCACTCCCATTCTTTCCAGCAGAGCCTTCTTGCACGCTGCCTTGCCCTTCATATCCTTCGCACTGTAGCCAGCGGGGAGCAGCTTGTCCGTGGCTGGACTCCAGGCGTAGTAGTCCACGCCGTTTAGAATACCTCGGAGACGGTCCCTTCGCGACCGAAAGACTCCCTCGAGGCCACAGCCGAACTCGGGCGTCTGGATTTCCTCCGCGTACTTCCGACTGACCGTGGTAATGAAATCAGAAAAGACAATTCCTCCTTTCAGGAGGTTGACCTTTCCATAAAACTCCAGGAAATCCATCGTGAATAAACCTGCGTGCAGAGAAATCCGCGGCAGGATATGCGGGGGGAAAAGCCCCTGGTACCCCACGTTATGGATGGTGAAGACGACGGAAGTGTTGCGGAAGAATTCATCGTCCTGGTAAAGAGTGCGCAAATAGATGGGAACCAGTGCCGTCTGCCAGTCGTGGCAGTGGATGATATCCGGCGGGGTCGCCGACCGCTTTATCAGTTCCAGCGCCGCGAGACTGAACGCTGCAAAACGCTCGGCATTGTCAGGATAATCCTCACCCATCTCTTGGTACAGTCCCGCGCGGTCGAAGAAAAAGGGGTACTCGACCAGAAACGTGCGGACTTTATTCGCCACACCGGCGTTCTGAATGGAGACAAACTTGTAACCGGAACCCAGCGCGATGGTCAGACTTTGCATCTCGCCTTCAGGCTTGCCGGGCTTGGTCATCCTGTAGCGTGGCAGCACAACCTCGAGCTCATGACCCAGCTTTGCCAGAGCTTTCGGCAGTGCCCCCACCACGTCTGCCAGTCCACCGGTCTTGGAGAAGGGCACACCTTCAGATGCTACAAAGACGATACGCACAGAACTACCTCGTTTGGTGGCTTAAAGATTCCAGTGCCTCACTAAGCTACGTTAGAGGATGCTCCCCAGCCTTGTCAAGGGCAGCCGACTTCTTGTGATCATAAGCAGACATAGTGCTCTCGCTCTGACCCCGGGAAAGCTGCGAAGAGGGGGCCGATGCAATTCCAAATTGTGAATTGAATTGCACCTTGCTTCTCACCACAGCCTGCTGCCGACTGCTCTCTTTCCCCCAAGAATTGCCTCCTGCTCTTCCCCCACCTACCCCTTCTTAAGGTACAATCTCTTTCCGTGCCCCAGCCTGCTCGTCCCAAGCTTGGCCAGCATTTTCTCCGCGACCGGCGGTTTCAGCGCCGAATCGTCGAGAGCCTGGCGATCCAGTCCAATGATTTGGTCTGTGAGATCGGTCCGGGGCGGGGGGCGATGACCGAGCTTCTGGCGGCGCGAGCCCAGCAAGTCGTCGCCATTGAAGTTGACCGTGAGCTGGCGCGGATGCTTCAACAAAAGTTCTCAAACAAGCTGGGGATTGAAATCCTTGAAGCCGATATTCTCCAGAGCGACCTCGCCACCCTTTGCCGCCGCTACCAACGGGAGCGGTGTTTCGTTTTCGGGAATCTGCCCTATTACATCACTTCGCCCATCCTTCATCACCTCTTGGATTCTGCCGGCTCGATCAGCGGCATAGGACTCGTTGTGCAGCGGGAGGTCGCCGACCGGCTCAGCGCCTTGCCCGCCTCGCGCCATTATGGATATTTGACGGTCCTGACGCAGCTCCATACGAACCCGCGCATCGAGTTCGGCATCCCCCCGGGGGCATTTTCGCCTCCGCCCAAAGTCGATTCTGCCCTGGTCACCTTTCAGATGAAACCTGAAGGAACCCAGCTCCCGGCCGAGCAGCGGAAAGCGCTGCTGGAGTTCGTGAAGTTGTGCTTCGCGCACAAGAGGAAGAACCTGCTGAATAACCTCGCACCTGTTTACCCGCGCCAGCGCGTGGAAACAGAGCTGGCAGGTCTTAAACTACCTCAAAGCATTCGGGCAGAACAGTTGGCGCTCGAGCAGTTTGAAAAGCTCCTTGCGCGCTTACACTAGGGTAGAGGGATCTTCCATCTTTTCCACTTATCTCGCTTTTTTGAAGCTTTCTGCGCCGGCGATGTCATGTTACCGTGTGTTTTCAACGGGTTATAAGAATGCCGCAGATATGCTGAAACGCGCATATGTGCGGCATATTGACACACTTCGCGCTTCGCCCGCTTAATAGTACGCTACACATATAGCCCATCGCAGTATGACACCCTCAATAATCTGTCAATGCGGCTTGAGTCCGCACCACCCCCTGACCCCTCCTCAACTGAGGAGGGGAGTTCCATATTCCCCTCCTTTGTTAAGGAGGGGGCGAGGGGGTGGTTAGGGTTGGGGCACGGCTAGGCTCGACAGGAATTGCCTGACCGCAATCTCATATTGTTCCGTCGCCTGATTAAAACCTTCGCCGTGGCCGTGGCCGGGCAGGACGATCAAAGCTTTGTTCGGGCTGGCTGCGTGGGAATAAAGGTCGCGAGCAATGGAAGGAGGCATCCTGCGATCATCCTGGAGAGCGACGAAGAGAATGGGACGACTACCGATGCGGATCACCGCGCTCGCGAGGTCAAAGTCGGAAGGGCGAAAACCTCCCCGCCAAGCGATCCCATGGACAATTTCATTGGCGAAGGGAAAGCTCGGAAGATGAAAGAATAGCTTCCAGTGGTGTTCGACAGTGGCCCGCAAGGAGAGGAAAGAACTGTCGGAGATTACGGCGGCAACTTCCGGCGACTCCGCCGCTGCCATCAGAGCGGCCGCCGCACCCATCGAAACGCCCCACAAGATCACGGGGCGCGGCGCCCCTTGTTGATAAAGGGCATAGTGAACGGCGGCTATCACATCCAAACGCTCTTTGTACCCCAGTGTCGTCCGCTCGCCTCCACTCGCTCCCTGGTGCCTGAGGTCAAAAAGCAAGCCATCGTAACCCAGTGCGTGGCCGAAGGCCGCCATCGGCAACATCTCGATGCGCGTGCGGTTCAGCCCGTGGCAATAGACAATCGTGCCGCGCGCCCCGCTTGTGGCGGGGACATACCAGCCCTTGAGCAGCACGCCATCACTCGAGGGGAACTCGACCCATTTGAAATTCATTCGGTACGATATGGGTGTCTTCCCATCGTTTGGGTCGGGGTAATGATAGCGCCCCGTGGTGCCAATGTTTACGATGAACCAGGGAACGAAGAGAAAGAAGAAACCGGCGGCCAGCGCAGCCAGTATCAATATCACGTTTCGGATGATTTGCCAGATTCTTCGCTTCGATACCAATCGACCCTCCCGGGAAGAGCGAGTACGCAGTAAGAAGTAAGAAGCAAGAAGTAAGAAGCAGGCAGCCAAGCCGACCTGGCCACTTCCCTCTCTGCCGGGTCACCGGAACCTGCTCCCAACAAGTGGGCAGTACGCCGTAAACAGAAAGCAGCCAGCAGCGATCCCGACTTGGCGGCTTGCGCCTCTGTCAACCCACCGGCCCGTGATGGCCTAGTGCTTAGTTGCATTAATGGCCGATATTATTTATGAGCCGCGGAACGGCGGGGCTTTGCAGGCTGGGGAAAGACCCTTCCAAGCTGTCACTCCGATCCCGCAGACGCGGGAGAGGAATCTCGCTCTGAGTGTTTTCAAGCCAATGCGAGATTCCTCGTCGTCCCGATCAGATCGGGACTCCTCGGAATGACACGCCAAACGAGTTTTTCCGCAGCCTGTTTAGCCCCGCCCTTCCATCCTCCGACAGTTAAGGTCGCTAATTTCTGCAACTAAGCACCAGACCTTCTTGCTTCCTGCTTCTTGCTTCTGTCTCCTGACTTCTGTCTCCTGACTCCTCCCCTAAACACGTTCCTGGATCGGCTGCGGTTCCACAATATGTGTAATCAAGAGGAGAACAACCACGCCCGTCATGACCGCGCAGAGTGTTGTCACCGCCCCGTAGCCGTGCCGTTCGTACAGCAATCCACCCAGGAAGGCGGCGATGCCGATGCCGGTCTGGGAAAATATGTTCCTGAGGGCAATGAAGGCGCCGCGCTGGGTCGAAGGAACGAGCTCGCTAATAAGCGCTGTCAAAGGACCCTGGCGAAAGGCGGCGCCCAAGCTGGCCACGCAAAAAACCGCCAGCAGCCAAGGCCCCCAGGAAAAGAACGGGATTAACGCCACCGCAAGCGCAAGGATAATGTTACTGACGATGGCCACCGAGCGTTTCCCGATGCGGTCAGAAATGATGCCGCCTAACGGAGCGCTGCCGACAGCCACCAGGCCGCCGAGCATAAAAACCCATCCTATGGTTCGGGTGGAGACGGCGAATTGGCTGTGCAACCATTGGCCGACATAAGTGAGGAAACCGACCAGCCCACCGGACACCAGGAAAGCGATTCCCAAGGCAGCAGCCGTGTCACGCCGAACAAGGAATGAACGAAAAGATCGGCCGGCCGCCCTCAACTTGTCTGAGGAGGGCTCGGGATTTAACCGATCTTTCGGCAAACTGACGGAGAGCGCCGCTGTGGCTAAAGCCAAAATTGCGAACAACAGGAACGCTCGCCGCCAGCCGTAGCGGTCGGCTATTTGCGCTGCCAGCGGGACCCCAAGGATGGGAGCAGCAAAATAGGCGCTCGAGATCAATCCCAGCGCTTTACCCCGCACGCGGTACTCAAACCAATCTGCGGCGTAAGTGATGGAACATGTGGAAAGCGTCCCGGCAGCGAACCCCGTCAGGGCTCGAGCCAGTACAAGCTCATTGAACGTTCCGGCGCGGGAAGCCGTCCAAGAGGCCAACGCGAACAGGAGGACGCCAAAGAGCAGGAATCGCCTGCGTCCATAGTGGTCCGAAAGAACCCCCGAGATAAAAGAAGCCAGGGCCGCCGTGAGGGAGTAAACCGCAACCAGCAGGCCGGCAACTCCGACGCTAACGTGCAGCGAACCCAGCAGCGAGGGAAGCAGCGCGGCTATCATCTGATTGTCAGCTAACCCGAGGAACAGCAAAACGAATAAGTCGGCGATTACAAGTGAGTCCAAGCGCGCCCCGAAAGCAATGCTGAATTGTGAATTCTGAATTATAAATGCTGTGAATTGTGCCACCCACGCTGCCGTAATGTGGAGAAGAGTATTGCGAACTTGTTCTGTAGATCCGCGATGTGTTCGAGCGAAAAGAGCCCCAGATACAGAGGACAGATTTGCGCTACGCGTCTCGCTCGGGTGCTCTGACGCCGGTGCCGTCAGGCGTCAAAACAAAGGCAATTCATAATTCAGAATTCATAATTCACTATTCACCATTCACTATTCAAAATGGTGGAGGTCGAGTTTGATAGCAGCTTTATCGGACATATCCACAACGCCCGCCGCTGCTATGCCGACCGCAACCACAATCGCGTCGCTAATCTCTTGTTTCGTTGCCCCGACTTCCAACGCTTTTTTGATGTGCCCTTCCAAACAGCCCTCGCACTTGGCCACCAAGGAGCAACCAATGGCTATCAGTTCTTTAGTCTTCAAGTCAAGCGCGGTGGGCGTAAAGTAGCTCTCTTTGTAAAACGCCAAATAGATGTTGCGAAAGCGCGGCTCGATCATGCTCATCGATTTTGGGGGTGTCTTGCCCTCCTCAGGCTCAGCGTTCGCCATTGCACAATCCTCACTTATTCAAGTTTAAGAACAGTAGGTGGTATGGGGTAGGTGGCAGGTGGGGAAAACATCGGTCCCTACCTACCACATGCCACCTACCACCTACCGTTTATGCGATTTGCCGCACACGTTTTCATCCGGTCCACTTTTCACGTTCGACTCTCGACTCGTCACGCAACACTGAAAATTTCAGATATTTCTGCCTAGGGCTTAGTTGCATTAATAACCGATATTATTTATGGCCCTCGGAAGGGCGGGGCTTTAGCCCCGCCGCCTCGGGGCGGAGGGTGGAATGGGCCTTTAGGCCCTGAAGCCGCGTCGCTTCAGGGGCTAAAGCCCCCAAATCCCGCCTGAGCTCCGCGGCGGGGCTAAAGCCCCGCCCTTCCATCCCCCGACAAATAAGGTCGCTAACTTCTGCGCCCAAGCACTAGGGCGAGACCTGCGCCGTCTCGACGGAAACAGGCTGCCTGGTAGTAACCAGTTCTGGAATCTCAATGCGAATTACGGTCCCCTTCCCGGGCTGGCTCTTGATCGTCATGGAAGAATCCTGGCCGTAAAGGACCTTCAACCTTTCGTGGACGTTGCTGATGCCAATGCCGAATTCGAGAATGCCGGGTCGGCGTTCCTCCGGAATCCCCACTCCGTCGTCAATGACTTCGATGACCAAGTGCCCTTTGCTATGAGTAGCACGAAGCGTTATCGTGCCTCCCTCAATCTTGGGCCCGATTCCATGCCGGATGGCGTTCTCCAGCAGGGGTTGGAGGATCATGCTGGGGACCATGACGTCCAACGTATCGGTTTCGATCTCTTTGCGGATTTGAAGCTTATCCTGACCGAATCGCACCACCTCAATATCCAAATAGTCGTCGATGAATTCCAGTTCCTGTTTCAATGGTACAAAGTGAAATTGGCTTTTTAGCCTGCGACGCAGGATGTTTGCCAACTTCAATAGTACCGTCCGCGCTGTGTCTGGGTCAAAACGTATCAGGGAAGAAACGGTATTGAGCGTATTGAACAGGAAGTGGGGATTTATCTGGCTGATCAGTGCGTCCATGCGAGCCTGCATGAGGGCCTTTTCCTGTTCAACGAGCTTGCGCTCAATCCGGGTGTTGTTCCATATGCGCACTGGAAGGCCGACTGCAATGAGGGTGGCGAGCACAATAAAAACCCTGGTCCAGAAATGCGGCGAATCCGTATAGTAAAGCAGCTTGCCATGACCCATCCTGCCGAAGGTCATGCGCGCGACTTCGAGCATGATGCAAAGAAGAGAAAACAGCACCTGCCAATCCAGCGCCGGGTGCTTGAAACGTTGCTTGATCGAACGGTAAAGGCTGAGGTCAACGAACCCGGAGAACTTCCAGATTTCTTCCTTATCCGGGCAAACCCACCGGGCCGTCCCCGCCACCACCGCGTAGAGCACCGCCATGGGCACTGCCAATATCTCGTGTCCAATCAAAACCGCCGGCAAGCTGACCATCATGCCAACTACCAGGCCAGCGATGGTCCCGCCCAGCAACCCCGCCAGTACCGTCACCTCCAGGCTGAGATCGGTGGACGGATAGTGGGCCAATAAGCGGGCCAGGACACCCAACGTGAACGGTGCCCCGAGAAATGCAGCGAATTCGAGCTTTTCGCTTGGAGAACGCTGCTCGATAAAAATCAATTGCCGGAACCTTCCGAATCGCGCGATGAAACCTGCAAGGAGGGCGATCACCGCCAGCTTGATGAGCAGGGCCACCAGGATTGTGGCTGCGGGAATGTTCAGGTAAGGATTCATAAGCCTTTTGTAGGGGCGCCTGTGGTGGGTGTCCAAGGCCGGAGGGCAGGCAAAAGACCCACGGCTGTCCAAATTGGAGACCCAGTCGAGTACTCAGCGCGGCTCTGCCGCCCTGATTTGCGGAAAGCCTCCGGCTTTCCGGCCAGTACCGCAGCCTCCGTCCTCCTCCGAGCCGGCTGGAAGGCTCAGCCTTCCAGTCGGCTCGGAGGAGGTTCTTCAGGACACACGCCCTGCGGAAAGGCGAAGCCTTTCCGCACATCCGGCGGCGGAGCCGCAGGTTGTTGCCAAGCGGGTCGAGGCTGACTTAGACAAGCCAGGCAGAAGGCCCGCCCCTACGTTCCACCGCCTACCAAGTGTACCACTTCCAGTTGGTCACCAGCTTGGATGGGTGTCACATTCCAGCGGCCTCGGGGCACGATTTCGAGATTTCGTTCCACAGCCACGCGATCGCCAGGGAGTTTCAGCCACTCAATCAATGCCGCCAAGGTCAAGCCTTCGGGCACCTCGCGAAGTTCACCGTTTAATTGGACGGTCACGACCTGCTTCTCCACATTATGACCGATTGGACATGGTAGACCAGACCGCCGTCTCTGATGTCAGTTTTGAAACCCATCACCCCACGCGCAGCCCCAGTATTGGTGAGCGACCAACGCGCCACCGCAGCCACAATGGTAACGGCTGAACCCGCCGCAGGCAAGAAAAAACTTGACACATTGGATTGCCCTCCGTATAGTGCAATGTTTGGGTGGGGTTCACGACATTCACTGTAAGTGATTGCAATGACAAGCCCTTATTTGCCTGTTCTGATCCATTTCCTGGTCGTAGTGGCGGTGGCGGCGGCCATCCTTGGCTTGTCCGCCTGGGTGGGAGTCAAACGCCCATCGAGGGTGAAGTTAAGCCCTTATGAATGCGGGATTCCCCCGGTGGGTGATGCGCGCGAGCGTTTTTCGGTGAGCTTTTATCTCGTGGCAATGCTCTTTATCCTCTTTGACGTGGAAGTGGTGTTCCTTTACCCGTGGGCGGTTATTTTTAAGAGCTTGAAGTGGTTTGGCTTCGTTGAAATGCTTCTGTACATTGCCATCTTGCTGGCAGGGTATGTCTACCTCTGGAAGAAAGGCGCCCTGGACTGGAAACGGTAGCGCCGCCGTCTCGGCGGCATTGGCCGGTCCCGCCGCGCAGGACCGGGACCACGCCAGCAGAAAAGCTTTTGATCTGGCGGCAGATGCCGCAGCCTCAGGGAGCCGAGACTAGTGCTTAGTTGCAGAAGTTAGCGGCCGTATTTGTCAGAGGATGGAAGGGCGGGGCTTTAGCCCCGCCGCAGAGTTCAGGCGGGATTTGGGGGCTTTAGCCCCTGAAGCGACGTGGCTTCAGGGCCTAAAGGCCCATTCAGCTCTCCGCCCCGCGGCGGCGGGGCTAAAGCCCCGCCCTTCCGAGGGTCATAAATACTATCGGTTATTAATGCAACTAAGCACTAGGTCCCCTGAACTCAATAATCGTCCGTCATGACATCCGACCTCGAGACGAATCTTGCTTTGATGAAGCTTCGGGAGCTCGCTCCGGAGTCCGTTGAAGATGCGAGGGAGTTTCGTGGCGAGGTCACGATCCACATCCGACCCGATAGGCTGATAACAGTCTGCGAGTTGCTGCGTGACGACCCGGGCCTTACTTTCAAATACCTTTCCGACTTAACAGCGGTGGACCTTTACCCCAACGAACCCCGGTTTGAGGTGGTCTACCATCTGCTTTCACTCCAGACTGCAGCGCGGCTTCGGCTCAAAGTGCGGACCTCCGGTGAGAATCCCCGGGTAGATTCCCTGGTTCCCGTGTATCCCTCCGCCAACGCATTCGAGCGCGAAGTCTTCGATCTCTTTGGAATCCAGTTCGCGGGACATCCTTATTTGAGGAGAATCCTTCTGCCGGAAGATTGGGAAGGTCACCCGCTGCGCAAGGATTATCCCACTGAGGGATATCGCTAGATGCCGATCACGCTGGAAAGAATTCCGGGTCAGGAGGAACGGGTTATCCTGAGCATGGGGCCGCAACACCCCTCTACCCACGGGGTATTGCGCTTGGTGCTCGAACTCGATGGCGAGACAGTTGTTCGCGCCCTCTATGACATCGGCTACCTCCACACTGGCTTCGAGAAGTCCTTCGAGGATAAGACTTACACGCAAGGCATCACGCTCACTGACCGGATGGATTACCTTGCCCCGCTCTCTAACAACCTGGGCTTTTGCCTCGCGGTCGAAAAACTGCTGGATATCGAAATCCCCGCCCGCGCCCAGTGGATACGGGTTCTGCTGACTGAGCTCACGCGCATCCAGAGCCACCTGGTTTGGTTGGGAAGCCACGCCATAGACCTGGGAGCCATGTCCGTCCTTCTCTATTGCTTCCGGGAGCGCGAAGATATCCTCCACATCTTCGAAATGGTGTCCGGCCAGCGCATGATGACCAGTTATTTCCGGGTTGGCGGCTTGGCTCTCGAGCCCCCCCTCGGTTGGCTCAAGCGAGTGGAGAAGTTCGTGAAGGCATTCCCCGGCCACTTGAAAGAATACGAAGATCTGCTGACCAAGAACCCCATCTGGCTCCGCCGGACCGTCGGAATCGGAAAGCTCACCGCCGACGAGGCCATTGCCTGGGGGCTTTCAGGTCCGTCACTTCGCGGCTCAGGAGTTGACTGGGATATCCGAAAGAACCAGCCCTACTCGAGCTACGATAAATTTGATTTTAAAGTGCCCACCCGGCCGGAGGGTGATGTGTACGCCCGGTACTTGGTGCGGCTGGAAGAAATGCGACAGTCGCTGCGCATCGTGCAACAAGCAATGGAGGGTCTCCCCGAGGGCCCCGTTAAGGCAAACGCGCCCCACATCGTGTTGCCGGACCGGGAGAGCATGAAGACGTCCATCGAGGCGCTCATCTATCACTTCAAGATTGTGACCGAGGGATTCCATCCGCCGGTCGGCGAGGTTTACCAGGCGATTGAATCTCCGCGCGGCGAGTTGGGGTTTTACATGGTTAGCGACGGGTCACCTAAACCCTTCCGCTGTCACGTTCGCGCGCCCTCCTTCGCCAATTTGCAGGCTTTGCCCAAGATGATCGAGGGCCGCTTGATCGCGGACGTGGTCGCCTGTATCGGCACAATCGATATTATCTTGGGTGAAGTGGACCGGTAGGGCGATTTTGGATTTTAGATTTTGGATTTTGGATTATGGATTTTGGATTACGAACCCCATTACGGTTTCGAATTTCCATTTTCGATTTTCCAGTTTCTAATTTCGAGTTTGGATTTTCGAGTTTCTAATTTCTAGTTTCTAATTTCTAGTTTTCTTCTACCATGCTTTCCGACGCGCTGCTTAAAAAGTTCGATCAAGTGATCTCCCACTACCCGCTGAAGCGATCGGCCATCGTCCCGTGTCTCCTCTTCGCTCAGGATGAGATCGGTTTTATCAGCGACGAGGTCATCGAGGAAGTCGCCCGCCGGGTTGATGTCCGGCCGATCGAGGTGATTGAGGACATCGGTTACTACTCGATGCTCCATCGCAAGCCGATCGGCAAATACAACCTCCAGGTGTGCACCAACGTCTCGTGCATGGTTCGGGGTGGAGAGGAAATCCTCGAACACTGCAAGAAACGGCTGGGAATTGGCCACAAGGAGACGACGCCTGACGGACTATTCTCCTTGGAGGAAGTCGAATGCCTTGGCGCTTGTTGTGGCGCGCCGGCCATGCAAGTGAATTACGACTTTTACGAAGACCTCACGCCGGAGAAGGTTGATGCCATTTTGGAGAAGCTGCGGGGAGGGAACAGGGAATAGGAAATTGACAATGGGGACCGTCAGCGAGAAGGGGGAGTCTGTCATTCCGAGCGAAGCGAGGAATCTCGCTCTGGCCCAAGAAGAGGGCAAGCGTCGTTTTCGCGCTGTTCCCTGTTCCCTATTCCCTGTTCCCTAAGGAACGCATGTCGGATTATCAAAATTACGCCAAAGGATCGCCGCTGGAGGTGAAGGTTCTCACCCAGCGGTTTGGTATCCCGAACTCGACCTCGATTGACGTCTATCTCCAGCACGACGGCTACAAAGCCTTGAAGAAGGCGTTCGAAATGGGACCGGACGCGGTCATCCAGGAGATGAAGAACTCCGGCCTCCGAGGTCGCGGTGGGGCCGGCTTCAACACCGGCATGAAGTGGAGTTTCGTACCCAAACAATCTGCCAAGCCCAAGTACGTTATCTGCAACGCGGATGAGAGCGAGCCGGGAACCTGCAAGGACCGGCCCTTGTTGGAATACGATCCCCACCAACTGATCGAGGGGGTGAGCATCGCCGGCTTTGCCATCGGGTCCCACCAAGGCTATATCTACATCCGGGGAGAATACCGCTATTTGATGGGCATTGTCGATCGTGCCCTGGAAGAGGCCTATACACGCGGATGGCTGGGAAAGAACATCCTGGGAACGGGTTTTGATTTTGACCTTTACACCCACACGGGTGCGGGCGCCTATGAGTGTGGCGAGGAAACAGCGCTCTTAAATTCGCTCGAAGGACTGCGAGGATACCCACGCATCAAGCCCCCCTTCCCTGCTATCGTGGGACTCTACGAAGGCCCGACAATTATCAATAACGTCGAGACGCTGGCAAACGTCCCACATATCATCCTGAACGGCGCGGAATGGTACGCCAAGCTGGGAACGCCCAAGAACGGCGGCACTCGCCTCTTTTGCCTGAGCGGCCACATTGAAAGGCCGGGAGTTTATGAACTGCCGATGGGCTTTCCTCTCCGGCGCATGATCGAGGAGGTGGGCGGCGGCGTGCGGGGCGGAAAGAAGTTGAAGGCTGTGATTCCCGGCGGTTCTTCTTGCCCCGTGCTGACGGCTGACGAAATTGACGTTGCCATGGACTTCGACGCCGTGGCCAAAATCGGCTCGATGCTGGGCTCCGGCGGAGTCGTAGTTCTGGACGAAGAAACATGCATGGTGAAAGTCGCCCACCGCATCATGAAGTTCTACGCCCACGAATCTTGCGGTTGGTGCATCCCCTGCCGTGAGGGAACAGCATGGCTGAAGTTGCTGCTCGAACGATTCCACGCTGGCGCCGGACTCCCGGAAGATCCGGACACTGCTCTGGACGTTTCGTACAACATGCTGGGCAAAACGCTCTGTCCCCTCGGAGATGCCGCGGCGATGCCCACCATCAGCATCCTGAAGAAGTTCCGGCCTGAATTCGAAGCGCACCTGAAACTGGGCTACTGCCCGTACGAGAAGAGGCTGGTGAGCGTGGCATGAGGAACTTAGCAACGTGTCATTCCGAGCGAAGCGAGGAATCTCGTACTTCCTTTGCTTCCAGAGCCAGATTCCTCGCGCAGTTTACCCTGAACGGGCAGAGCGAGATTCCTCGCTTCGCTCGGAATGACAGTGAAGGGCTCGGAATGACACATCGCCGTGGCATGAAGAATCCTGTAGGGGGACGGCTTGCCGTCCCCTGCGGCGGGGTAGGGCAAGCCCTACCCCTACAATCGGCCGGAGAGAAGCGGTGACCGTAGCATGAAAGACCGGACGCAAGACCCGGGTTTCGAGATCGTGGACCATCCACTGAAGGAAGAGAACCGTCAGATTCCGGGTCCTTACACTCGTAGTTCGGCTTTGATGCCCAGTTCCGTAACCAAGAAGGGAACTGCGCCCGAGCCGGTCAAGTTCACGATCGATGGCAGGGCCGCGACGGTCCCCGCCGACACATTGCTGATTGAAGCCGCCAAGCAAGTGGGTATCGAGATACCCTCTTACTGCTATTACCCAAACCTGACTTTACAGGGCGCCTGCCGCATGTGCCTGGTCGCCATCGAGAGGATGCCCAAGCTGCAAACCGCCTGCACTACGGTGGTGACCAATGGCATGGTGGTCCACACCGAGACTGAGGAAGTGAAGAACGCTCGGAAGGCCATGCTCGAGTTCCTGCTGACTAACCACCCCTTGGATTGTCCGGTTTGCGACAAGGGCGGAGAATGTGAGCTCCAGGACGCGGTCTTCCGATACGGGGCTGCTGAGACCCGCTTCATGGAGTCCAAGCTCCATCACGAGGAGAAGAAGTTCTCCAGCCTTGTCTATTATGATTGGCCGCGCTGCATCCTGTGCTACCGATGCGTCCGGGTATGCGATGAGGGAATGGACGTCAACGCCTACGGCATCGGTTTCCGCGGCGCGCATAGCGAGATTATTCCCAATCGCGGAGAGCAACTGGAATGCGAAGAGTGCGGGATGTGCATTGATATATGCCCGGTGGGTGCGCTCACCAGCGGGACCTATCGCTATCACACCCGGCCATGGGAGATGACCTATACGGGGACGATCTGCAATCACTGCGGCGACGGCTGCAAGACGACCCTTTCCGTTCGGAACAAT
>Ga0181518_10002086_pt1 | contig 19515 bp, 15 predicted proteins | sample PEATcosm2014_Bin_28_FD_119751 | JGI IMG/M metagenome (GOLD analysis project Ga0181518, IMG submission 119751) | Peatland microbial communities from MTU Mesocosm Facility, Houghton, MI, USA - PEATcosm2014_Bin01_60_metaG | ecosystem: Environmental > Terrestrial > Soil > Wetlands > Peat | place... | reverse complement strand
TTCTCCTTAAGCGCGAAGGGCATGATGTCGTCGGTATTACCATGAAGATCTGGCAGGGCAATGAGGCGACGGGGCGAGAAAAGGGCAACGCCTGTTATGGACCCGACGAGGCGGAGGACATCGGGGCGGCGCGGGGGGTCTGCAGCTTCCTTAAAATTCCTTATTTCGTTGTCGATTGCAGGGAGGCGTACGAAAAGATCGTTCTCGATAATTTCAGAAAAGAGTATCTCGCCGGCCGGACTCCCAATCCGTGCGTACGCTGCAATCATGCAATTAAATTCGGAGTGCTGCCCGAAAGGGCGGGAAAGATGGGCATTTCGTTCGAAAAATTTGCCACCGGTCATTATGCGAGGATCACGCGCGACCCGCTGCATCACCGACCGGTGCTGCAAAAGGGTGTGGAACCGCGAAAAGATCAATCCTATTTTCTATACCGACTTTCGCAAGAGCAGCTGGCAATGTCGTTTTTTCCTCTCGGAGGCTTCCGCAAGGAAAAAGTCAGGGCCATGGCAAGGGAAGCGGGCCTGGCTGTACACGATAAAAAGGAGAGCCAGGATTTCTGCCACGGGGGGTATGGGGATATTGTTGGCGCTGAAACCGCTTCTGGCGATATCATCGATAGCGCGGGTATGGTACTTGGACGACATGAGGGGATATGGCGATATACCATCGGGCAGCGCAAAGGCCTAGGCATTGCCTGGCAGGAGCCGCTCTATGTGCTGCGAATAGATTCCGTGAACAACCGCATTATCGTGGGGACCGAAAAAGAGACGCTTAAATCGGCCTTTATCGTACGTGATTGCCTATGGAGCGGATTTGAGGAGATGAAGGGAACTTTTCCTGCAGGCGTGAAAATTCGGTCAACGACGCCAGAAATGGAAGGAACCGTCACCGTAGTCGATGCTGACACTGCGCGCGTCGCCTTCAGGGAACCGCATGCCTCGATCACGCCAGGGCAGTCCGCCGTCTTTTACCGGGACGACCGGGTACTGGGCGGCGGCATCATCGACACGGTTGAAAGATAAGAAAGAAGCTTGAGCGTGGAATTCGCGGAAGAACAGCTCTCCCCCATGCAGGCCTTTGTCACTGCAGAATCGCTCGTTTCGGTACTCGGCGTCGTTTACTCCCACCGCAAAACGAGCGACGGCGGCGATATGTACCTCACGCGCTTCGGCATACAGCATGCCGACCTGCTTGAACTTGACAACTGGTATGAACCGTCCTGGTTCGCGGCTAAACGGGAGCGGCTGGAGGGGACCAGCGCCGTGTACCGTATCCCGACAAAGCCCCGAGACGGACGAAGCATTGATCTGGTCGTTAAAAATTGTCGCGTCGGCGAAAACGTGCCTCTTGAAACCCGTACGCTCATGGAGTTCATCAATACGGAATTCAACAGCCCGTGGGAAGAATTTGCCCTTGTCATGGAGCTTCGCGAAGGGAAATTCGGCCCCCCCGATATCCGCTGTAAATTGCAGGAGCCGCTGGCCATCTATGTGCCCCCGGAACGGATGCAGGTATGGCAAAGCGGTCGGTCGTATGAAAAAATCAATCGTATCCGGGCCCGTCACCCCGGAATCGACATCGATATCCTGCGCCAATACAAGCTCATTTACGGATGGATCCACGGTAAAGATCTGGTCCAGCTTTTTTCCGAAGCCGGTTTCAGCGCGGACTCCTTCAAGGAACAACTCGGCCCGCTCACCGAAAAAACAATGAGCGATCTGGCCGCAAAAGGGTATGTCGTCATCGATATGAAGCCCTCCCATATCGTCATCGGAGAGGAAGACACGCACAGCATAGAAACGGTGGTTGCCGCCGACAAGGAGGACACGAAGCGGCTGCGCGCCCGTATGATCGGCGATCTCGTTTTACGGGGAAGATTCTCTATTGTCGACTACGAGCTCCTGATCAGAACTCCCGTCCATGAGGAGGAGGTCTACCGGTCGCGGCGGCATTCCTATCTCGATGACCAGCGCGACCGCTTCACGCCGACGCCCATACCTGCGCACCTTGCGGCGGTGGATATCCTGGGAGTGCCCTATATTGCCGGGCAGGCGGAAAGCACGGGCGGCACACTCTGGGTTGTCGGCCGCAATGCCCGGCTTTTCGATTATTTCCTCCCGGAGCGCTGGCGCCGGACGCACGCCTGGAAGCTCTCGGAAAATAACGAGGTGTACTACACCGTGACCAAGGACCATATCCACCTGATATGGAAAACATCCCGGGTAGGCGAACTGCTCCTGCCCGATGCAGCATGTCCCTTTCCTGAAAAGCTCGAGGAATTCGGGTACAACAGCCCTTTCGAGGAGTTCGCCATAGCCCAGCATCTTAACGAAAATGATGTACCGACCGTCTATATGCGGGCGATCTACATGACCGGCACGACCCGTGCCGCGCCTTCCATTGACCCGCGTCGCTATGCTTCTCACCGATCGTTCTGCGGGACCGACGGGAAGCCCTTCCTGCGCGAAGATCATGATTATATTACGCTACGCGGCTATTTTAACGGACCGGACTGGTGGGTTGCCAGGCAGGCCGACCGGCTTTGCCGGCCGTTCAACCTGGATCAGGCGCTGGCAAAAGAGCTGATCGATGCTTCACTCTATGAGAAGCTGTTCGAATTGATCCGGCGCAAACTGCACAATTTAGGGTACGACGGTACTTTGCTTAAAGCGAACGATCTGCTTCTGGCTCTCGATCCGGACAACATCTTGCTGAAAGATACCACCGGTTTACCCGAGGTACGGATCTGTAATTGCGAGCTGATAAAAAAGCGGGGCAATGCGTAGAGCTTATCCATAGTTCAAAGGATTTATGATTATTGCTCAGGCCGGTTGCCTTCGCCGTATGATCCTGCCCGCAATTTCCCGGAACTTATGGATGCCGGTTATTTCGTAGAGGGCAAGAACGATTGCGCCGGTCGCCAGGGTGGTGACGGCGCCGACGATCATATTGGCCCAGAGCCTGCCATGACCAAAATGCATCGTGAGGATTTCGTGTTTTATCTCCCAGCCGACTGTTGCGCCCATGAGGCTTACCAGGATGATCGTGCCGAGGGTCTTGATAAGCGGGCGGATCGCATGCCTGTCCCCATAGCGGCGGTACCAGATGACGTACAAGGTAATAAATTGCAGCGTCATGCCCGTTGTAGCGCTGGCCGCGATACCCGGTGATCCCCATGTCCTGCTTGTCACATAGTAAAGCGGCAGCGTGAGAACGGTGATCACCGAGCTCACGATCATGGGGATGTAGGGCCGTTGAATCGCATAGAATGGCCGCACGACAAATACCGCGGCAGAGAAAGCGAATGCGCCGACCATATAGAGGGCAAAGGCGGGCGCGGTCCGGGCTGTTGAAGCATGGGTGAAGTGTCCATGTTCGTACAGGATCGAAATCACCTGCGGCGCCAGAACGGCAAGGAGGAGCGAAATCGGAATGCAGTACCCGGCGATCCGGGTGAGTATTTTGTTGACAAGGGAGGTGATTTCCCGGTAGTTGCGTTCGGCAGCCAGCAGCGAGAGGTACGGGTAGAATGCCACGCCCGATGCCTGACCGAAAACCGCCACGACGAACCCCATAGTCCGCAGTGCGTAGTTGATGCTCGATGTACCGCCTTCGCCGAGAAACGACCCAAAAAACCTGAAGTAAATCTCATTGGAAAAGGTCATACCGAGCCCGAAAATGACCGGCGCCGACAGCAGGATGAATTTCTTAAGGTCCGGGTCGGAAAGATCGAAACGGAAATGAAAACGCATGCCGGTTTTCATCGCACCGGGTAACTGTACCAGCACGTTTGCGGCAAAGGAACCTGCAAGGACCCCCCAGGCGAACCCCTCGATGCCGAATCGCTTCCCAAGCAGCAATCCGCCGAGGATGATGCCGCCGTTGTAGGCAAGGGGCGCCATGGCAGGCAGGAAAAAACGGTGGCGCGCCATCTGGACCGCGGAGAAAAAAGCGCCCCAGTAGAAGAACATCTGCGCCGGCAGGATGATGCGGGTGAGTCGCACGGTCATCGGGAGCGTTTGCGCATTGGCAATGTGAGGCCCCAGGAGCCGCAGGATGTCGGGAGCCGCGATGATGGATACCGGAATGATGACCGCAAACGCCATGGATCCGACGGTGATGATATTGGAAAACGCCCTCCATGCGCTTTCATCATCCGATTGCGCAAGGTGCCGCTGGAAGATCGGAATGAAGGTGATGGAGAGAAAGCCGCCGGCCAGGAAATGGTTGAGAAGTTCCGGAATAAAAAAGGCGGTTACGTAGGCATCTATCGTTGTACTGGTACCGCCGAAATGGGCGATTACCTGCTCCCGCACCAGACCGATGATCCGGCTCATGAAAACGGACATCATCATGATCGCGGTTGCAATGGTCAGAGATTTTTTTAATGCGGCTTTTTCGGCGGCGGTTTGGATAGTCACCAGCATTATATTTTTATAAAAAACCGTTAAAAAAGCGGAGCATCCATTTTTGGGTGCTCCGCTTTTTTAAATGAAGAGACATTGAGCCTATTTTCGCTTTCGTGCTTTCTTTTTTCCCGCTTTTGTTTCATTCAGGATTCGATAGGTCTGGGAAACCGACAATTTAAACTTCTTTGCCAGCACCATCCCCGCAGTCCCCCCTTTATGCAACTTGACCATCTCCTTGTTGCGCTCGACATTTTCGGTAACCATTGACCCGATGCCGTACTTCTTACGCAACTGATGCACCGCCTGTCGAGTAATGCCGAACTGCTCGCCGATTCTTGCATCGGTTCGGAACTTTTTCTGCAGCTTTATAAGCTGTTCTTTACTGATACGTGCCATGATGCATGGCTCCTCTCTGAAGCTTGTAGTGAGGATTTGCCACGGGTGACATTTTGCCACGCCGTATTCAAATAAACGTAATCCCTTTTCACCGTACCATTCGTTGGGGATGATGAAATAAGGTTCCCTCCCCTCACATTTAAAAATACATTAACAAACTGACCAGTACAAGCGGTGTACTATCCAACCCGACAACAGCGGTATACGCTTTGAGCAACCGTAATTGTCAGCTTTAACTAGTATGGACCTTCTTTGCCTGCACCGGGAGGCGACAGGCGTGGCCCCAGTGCTCATAGCTCCAGAAGGAGTATATTTTCTTTACTGACTGGCCTGCGTATTTGTGAATCGGGAACCCGGCGTTGCGCGGAGCAAGAATTACTATGTGCGCACTATCGCAACCATCACTTCACGACTCCATCGTTACCTTCCTGCGGGAATGCCCGGCGGGCGTGTCGTCCGGTGAGCTTGCCGAGCGCTTTCTCAAGATGAAGAGTTCTGCCGCAATGAGCGTCGCCGCAACGATAAAGGCGATGCTTCTGCCCGACCCGCGATGCTTTCAGGACGGGAAGGGCCTCTGGTACGCTCATGCCAGGGAATCAACAGGCGGCGCGCCGCTCGGCCAGCTTCCTTGGACGGCGGCTTACTGCCTGATCGATCCCATTTCCCTCAGGGTCTGGCACCTTTCTCTATGGAAGATGGTCCCCGTTGTTTCCTGTCGTGCATCGGGATGGCTTGTCGATCCAGCAACGCTCTCTTTCGACGACCATCATCGCCTCATGCATCAGGCGGACCCGCCATTTACCCACGAAGCGGCACGGGAGCTTCTCAGGAACGTCGCTTCGAAGGAGGAGAATCGTATTCTGGTTTTCCTCGGCGCAACGAGTCGCAGCCGGGTGGCGCTTACCTGCTCCGTGATCGGTGAGTCGCTCCCCGACGACACCATGATGGTAAGCGATCTTCTCCGGGCTGCCGGCGTTTCAGTGCCGCGTCCACTCACCCTCGCGGCCCTTGCTGAAGCTGTTCCCGGAGCTGGCAGGGTGGAAGGAGAGAGCGCCCGACGACAAGGAGAATGGTTTGCCCTTGCCGTAGCGGAAATTGTATCGCTTCTTGGCAGGAGTGGAATCGAAACGCGTGATGACCTCGATGCTCTTTTTTGCAAAGAGAAGACCCCTTTCTTTGCAGGCAAGGAGTTCTCCTACGATGACCTTCTCTCCCTGCCTGTAACCCCCGGTGTCTATGCGTTCAAAGACATACATGACCGCTATCTCTATATCGGCAAAGCAAAGAATCTCAAGCGTCGACTCCTTAATTATTTCTGCGAGACCGACGAATCCCCGCAGAAACTTGATCGCCTCCGCGAGGAATCCTGCAAGCTCGTTACCCACCGGTGCGGCTCTGAGCTTGAAAGCCTGATCATCGAATATCGCCTCATCCGAAAGTACTCCCCGTCGCTCAATAAGAAAATCGAAGTGGTTGAAAGCAAAGGAAATTTTCGGCAGATTGACGATAGCATCGTGCTGCTTCCGCACGCTACGCCCGGCAAAGGGATGACTGTTTGGGTGCGAAAGGAGCAGAAGATCCTTCTCAAATCCTTTGATTCCCTCCCGGAAGAGCCAGGCCCGATCCTTGGAGAGATAGATGCCTTCTTTTTCTCCCAAAAACTGCAGCCGGAAACTACCGACTTTCCTGAGCACCAGATCGCTACCAGATGGATTCGCAAGAATGCGAATGCGCTGGAAATCGTACCTGTGCATCGCATGGCTTGCGCCGAGGAGGTCTACGATGCACTTCGCACCTCTTGGCGGGAGTTTTGCGATAGCTATAGCGTGCCATTGTATAGTTGACCGGATTACAGGCCGTTTTTTCTGAAGGGAGCAAGGTAATGCTCCATCCGCGTAAGGACGGGATTGAGCCCCAGGGGGCCGGTCGGGGGGCAGCCATATGCGCCGGGAGCGGGTGCTACCGCCTGAGGGGTAGCTCTGCGGAGGAGCTGCCCGATTGCTTTGTTTTTTGGCTAAAGAACCGGAAACAGAATACCATTTAAAGCGAACAATAGATTATTTTCCACAATGGAAGATAAGAGGTTTCTTTTACAATTTAATAGGATATACCTATGAACCGCAGTATCGATCATGATCATTTTGTCGAAAAGAACCGGTCACTTGCCGCAGCTGTGGATTTAAAACGCCGGGATGAGGCGTCCGAACGGCAGGACGGGGGAGGAAAGGGCGGCGCCACGGGATCATGTTTTACCTGTAAAACAAAACAAGGATGCTCGGAATTCAAGGCCCGGCGAAGTGGTCGTTCCACCGGCGTCGTTTCGTTCGGCGGCGATGAAAAATTCGTTTGCAATCGGTATGTTCCCGCCCCGGCGCTGGGACGGTCGATGTCCGATAAGCAGATCAAGTCACTTATGAAGAACGTCTGGAAAGGATACTGAAGCCCCGCACGCATCGAAAGACCGCACAAGGAGAGGCAATGGCAAATACCCCGTTTGAACTGTACGAAGAAGCCTACAAGCTTCACTATAGCGAGAAAAAAATTCCTGATGCGGTCAAGATGTATGAAGTCATCATGCGGGAATTCCCGGATTCCAGCGAATGCGGTTATTCCTTCATCCAGCTTCAGAAAATAAAGGCGAACGCAGTAACGGCAAAACTGGCGAACCGCGAGAGCGGAGGGAAATCACTTGTGGTTGCTGCGTGCATTCTCGGTTGTGCCGCCCTTATCGTTGCGGTGGGGGGAATCATGATCGCTTCCTATGAACTGAAAACGGAGCACAATCGAACGACCCTTGCCGTGGCAACTCTTGCTGAAGTGCAGGAAGGAAGGGAACAGGAGGCGAGACAGGTCCTCGATGAGATGAAAAAACGCTATACCAATGATATTCTTGCACGCGAGCTTTTGCTCTGCATCGCGGCAGCAGAACCGGGAACCGGCAAAAAATCCGCCAAGGACATGGCGGAAAGCGACTCCTCGGCGACACTGTCTTCTGCGGCGGACATGGAAACTGTTTCCGACAAAACTCCCGTGAAAAAGTCCTCTTCAGCCCCGGCGGCAAAGGGAATGCCAAAAGTACGGCCCGTAAGGTCCGATTCTCATGCAGCCACGTCCGGGATTACCCCTTCTGATGTTTCCGACCGTTAATGAGGGCCACCCGCATGGCGGCAAAAACGCCAAATCGCATTCGCGCATTTGAGGAGCGCATCGTCTCCGGTTTCGTACTCGATGATTTCGGCAAGTGGATTCCTATTGCCGAGAGAAAAAAAATCGAATCGGAGGTCTTGGCGCAACTTGTCGCAGGACGTTTTCTCCACGAGGGACGTTGGCTGAGCTTTGATCAGGTGAAAATTGCCCGCTCGAATGCGGAGGTTGGAGCGCCGGAAGAGGAACGCGAAGAGACCCGCGCCATCGAGGAGTAAATTACCCCTCTGTCAACTCCACTCGTTCATCGATGGTCATGGCTATATCGAGTATCGTTCCCTGCAACAGCATGGTTCCCTTTGAACGCTGTAACGCTGCCTGTCCGCCCCACGGGTTTGCGAGACGGAAGATGCCAGCGGCATTTGCCTTGACACTCACCCGGGTTACACGACCGCTTAGCCGTGTAGCGCCGATTTCAAAAGCGCCTTCGGTCCGGATATTGTCGAATGAAACGTACTTCCACCGTTTTGGCGCGCCGGCAAAGAGGTAGTTGACCCCGCGCCTCGTATGCACCATCATCTCCGGAATGGCCGCCGTGGCGCCCATGCATGCATCCATGTGGAGCGTCTCATATTTTCCTGCAACAACCGATTCTGGAGTGCCGCGCGTGCTGAATCCCATGAAAATCGGGTCACGCACCGGCGAATGGCCTTCGTTTGTAAATACCCGTTCCCAGATTTCCAGGAGCAATTCGGCCATATCGGCATTGCCCAGGCGGGTATGGATCATGCCGGCCCACGGCAAGCTGACCGAGTTCCATGCGCCCATGCCCTGCGAGACCCATGTTTCAACGGTATGCTCCAGGTCGCGCGCAACCTCTGCGTCATCAAGGTCCAGCGTATCAAAGGGACTTATCCCGGCCAGGTGACTGTGCAGAGCGTCGCTCTCGCGCAGCGGCACGCCGTCAAAAATACCGAGTTCCCGCAGCGCAACTCCGTCAGTGCTTTTTGTCTCGTATCGCGCGGTTTTCGGGAGCAAGGCGTGGATCTCTTTCCAGCTTTTAAGGGGTGTTTCGCCAAGAACTTCCGCGGCATCAAGCAGGCTATCGACCAGGAAGTTGATGCACGCGAGCTGGAAACCCGGATTTATTCCAAATTGACTATCAGCAGTTCCCCGGAATGCCGGAGAGATGCCGAAGGGCATCCGGTAAACGTCTCCGCGCTTTTCAAGCATGGCTTCATAAACCCGCATGACCCCGGTCATGAACGGCCAGGCGGTAGTGCGCAGAAAGTCAACATCCTGCGTGTAGAGAAAATACCGGTACATGAGCTCGGCGATGAGGCTTCCCGCCCCCGCATCCGGGAGGTCGGCCCAGGTGCCGCCGATGCGCATGCAATGGTCGTCGACCATCGAGGGGAGGAGGATACCGTCCTCTATCCCGAACACGATGAGGGCGTTTTCCCGAAGCCGATCTCTCCATGAGTCAACCATCGCAAAAAGTGGTTTGCAGTGGTGCATAAGGTTGGTACGGAAAGCGGGCCAGTAGCACATTCGCAGGTTGATCATGCCCTGATACCCGCCGGCAAAGGGCGGTTCGCGGTTTTCGTCGATCCACGGGCCGTATATCGACGGCGTCACGCCTCCCGGCGTGGTGAGCGATGCGAAAAGATAGGTGCCGTAATAATACAGGAAGGAAAGCGTTTCACTCGGGATGTCGATATGCGGAACCCATCGGAAATGATTCGCCCAGAAGGTGGCGCTTGCGGTACGGATCGCCTCCGAACCCGCTTTTTTCGCCTTCTCGAGCATTTTCCGTACATGGTCCCTCGCCTCATCGACGGAATCGCCATAGCGTAGCGCGAGGTAAATATCGCATTTATCCGAAGCCGCAGCGACGCAGAGAGCAGGATCGCCGGGCCGCTTCTGGACCCACCCGCAGAACAATGCCTCCTCGATCATCAGGGGGCGTTCGAGTCCGAGGGCTTCCAGTCGGTCGGCAACGTACTCCCACGCCGAAATGCATTTGATTTTCGGAAGGTCCCGGTTCGCGGGCAGGTGAATTCCGACCAGAGGTTTTTCCATGGAGAGATAACAGCTTACCTGATAGGGGCCGCGATTGTCGGCGACATCGATCACAACCTTGCCATTTTTCAGGTGGAGGTAGCCGTTTTTAAGGGTCGTATCCCGGTCAAAAACGAGATCGATACGGCCGAGCGGCAGAAGCGTCGGGCGTTCGACGGCGTTTTTGCGAGAGGTTTTTGAAGTTTCAAGTAGGCCGTCGAGAGTGGCAAAATCCCCTTTTTCCGCCAGCGCGCGAATATTTGCAAAGGTCGCATTCGCCGCGGGGGTGATACCGCCTCGATGAAGCCAGAAATCGGAGCGGTTAAGTGATATACGCAGGATATTATCCTGCCCCCAGATCATCGCTCCAATAGTACCGTTTGCAAGCAGTATCCCGACCTCGGGACGGGAAAGCGGAAAATCGCGGCGCAGAACCTCGTTCATTCCCGGTGTGCCTCTGAGCGAGTATGATGCATAGAAGTCATCATCGGATGGTTATGCCGGCAGGGGAAGCGTACTGCGCAGCCAGACGTATCGCCCGGCTGCGCTTTTGCAAATCATCAAACCGTAATTTGAAGGATCCATTTACTTTTTGCTGTTGATCGCAGGAATTTTGACGCCGTCAGGCAGCCCTTTGAATCCCGCAACAACGGTCTTGATTCCCGCGGCACGCATCTCTTCTTCGGCCCGGATGAGGGGGTTGTAATTCTGGAGGTTCCGTTCGCCGTTCGGCGCGCCTGCCTTGAACCAGATCTTACGGCTCATCGCCCCGAACAGGAGGGGCATAAGCGGGAGGAATTCCGACGACCCTTCGGTTGAACGGTGGGAGAAGAACGCCGTGAATCCGTTTCCGGCGATGTTCGCCATTGCTTCATCGAGGTTTTTCACGCCCACTTCCTTCAGAGCCGCGAGCACTTTATCGAGGTCGCCGCGGGTCGAGAGGAACGCCTTGACGTCAGCATTGTCGGCAATGCCGAGTACCACTTGCGTGGCAAGGAGGGTTTCGGTAAAGGTTCCAGCCTGGTTCAGCTTGATGAGCACGGAATTGCCCGCCCGATCCTTGCGCGATTTTGCGGCCAGGAAAGGGATGATGTAGCGCAGTTGCGTGACGGCTGCATCGTCGATCACGATCTGTAAGCGGTCGCCGTATTTTGCATTCATGAGTTTATGGGCCTCGATATCCGTCTCGGATCCCGGATCCTCCATGTTCACGAAGTTCGGGGCGAATGCTACCAGCGAGTAATTGAACTCGATGAGCTCTTCGCGCGTCTTGATGCCGAGACCCGAAAAACGCATGTCGTATTTGCCTTCGGCCCGCAGTTCGTCGGTCTTCTGGATTTCCGAAAAAGCGTTATCCGTGCCGATCGCGTAATCTTTTTCGGTGAGACCAAGCTGCTTTGCGCACTCCTGGATGCGCGTGAGCCCTTCGAAGTTATCCTTGACCGGGAAAACGAAACCGCGCTCCTTGGCCGTCCCGGTGGGAAGACCGTCACGCACGAGATTTTTTTCAAATTGACGGAAGAACTTTGTGCCGGTGAGGAACACATCCTTGACCGACTTTTCATTCATGGCGAAGAAGAACATTTCCTGGACATCCTGCTTCGTGCCCGGCACGTGTTCACCGCCGCAGACCATGTTGAAAGCGATATTGGGGAAGTAGAACGTTTCGGGTTTCTTCCCATTTGTCAGAACTTCCCACGGCTTGAATCCCGAGGCCTTGAGCAGGGTCTGGAAAAAAACCGTCGAAGAGGCGAGGCAGGAGTTGCCGCCCCACACGCGCTTGTTGGGCCCGGCTTTTGCCACGAGAAGAAGGTCGAAATCCCGCACCGCCTTAAGAATGTCGAAAGGTTTGCGGATCACTACTTTTTTCGGCAGAAGAGGCGCAATGTTCTTTTCAATTGACGCAATCGCCTTATCGTTGGCAATATAAATCGCCTCATTTTCACCGTCCGAGGTCCCTTTGGCGATGCCGTTACGCTCTTCAATCGTCCAGGAGTCCCTGCCGCGCTCTACCCGTGCGGTCATGACGCCCTCGATAGTCATCGCAGCATATGAAGAAAGAATCTCCCTGCCTTTCAGGGTAAACTTCGAAACAACCGTTTCTTGAGCCATTATGAGAGACCTCCAGAGAGGGGTGATAGGAACGTGCCATGGTAAGAAAGATCATAAAATACCAAGGAACAGCCATTGAAGGCAATTATTACATTATGAACGACATCTCAGTTCAAGCGATCAGGAACCTTATCGGTATTGGGGTTGATTCACCCCGCCGCCACGTATTTTTTACATATCATGAAACGAAAATTCATTTCCTGGATTCTCATCGCTCTCTGGTGCGGCGTGATTTTTTTCATGTCAAGCCGAAACGGTTCCGATTCCTCCGCCATGAGCATGTTCACCGTGCATGCGCTGGAACGCCTCATTACCGTTCTCTTCGGAAGTTTGATCTTTCCGGTCCCTGAACATCTGGTGCGCAAGGCGGCTCATATTTTTGAGTATCTGGTACTTGGGATTCTTCTTCTCTCCGGCTTTTTCTCGGAGAAAAAGCCGAGGAAAAGTACTATCTATGCCCTCCTCGCAGGAGCCCTGTACGCGGCTTCGGACGAGACGCATCAGATTTTTATCCCGGGACGAACGGCATCCCCCATTGATGTGGGTATTGATACCTTCGGAGTTGTTGCAGGCATTGCTGTCAGCTATACATGGCTTCGCCGACGTTATCGCATCAAGCAAACTTCCCACTGACCAACTCACGCTCGGTTATTCCTGAAAAATAACGTGGCATGCAGCCTGTTCCGGGTGTTTTTCAAAATACCGCTGGTGGTATTCTTCCGCCGGGTAGAATTGTCCTGCCGGCACGATTTCGGTCACGATGGGGGATTTGAACTGGTGTGAGTTATCAAGGCGTTCTTTCATACCGAGAGCGGCTTGTTTCTGCTTCTCGCTGGTATAAAAAATCGCTGATCGGTACTGGGAACCGACATCCACCCCCTGGCGATCCAGAGTTGTTGGATCGTGCATCTGCCAGAAAATTTCAAGCAGCCGGTTGTATGATACGATGCTTGGATCGAAGGTAATCTGTACGGCTTCGGCATGACCCGTGGAGTCTGAACACACCATGGGATAGGTCGGATCAGCGACTGTTCCGCCTGAATACCCGACGGTAGTTTTAACGACTCCTTTAATGTGACTGAAGGTGTATTCGACACCCCAGAAACAACCTGCGGCAAAGGTGGCGGTATCGTAGAACCTAAGCGCCTCCGCTTTTGCGATATCATGGTTGAAAAGGGCAGAGTACCTGCCATAGCCTTCCTTTTCGAGTTCGGCAACCGGAATAAATTTCAATGCGGCGGAATTGATGCAGTACCGCACTCCGGTCGGCGCAGGGCCATCATTGAAAACATGGCCCAGATGAGCGTCTCCCTTTGCGCTTTTTACCTCGGTGCGCACCATGTCGTGACTAACATCAATCTTCTCAAGGATGCTGTTTTGTTCGATCGGCCTGGTGAAGCTTGGCCACCCGCTGCCCGATTCAAACTTATCGAGTGAGCTGAAGAGCGGCTCTCCAGTGACGATATCCACATAGATTCCCGCCGCATGGTTATTCCAATATTGGTTCTCGAACGGAGGCTCCGTCCCGCACTGTTGGGTGACGTAGTATTGCATAGGGGATAACTTACCGCTTGAAGAATCGCTTTTCATGGCTCCCTCACTCGAAATGAGAAGACACACTGCAAGACCCACCCTCATCATCAACCACTTACTCACGTTTCACGTTATCCACATTTTTACAACTCTTACTCCGTGCCTTCATTTTTATTTCATTCTCTCCCCCTCTCCTCATTAAATAATACGGGGAAAGGGAAGGAAATATGACCGGACTCGGGTGTAAAATAAAAAACAGCTTTAGCCCGAGATCAATACTATACTATTCATGGGAAAAGGCGATATGAGCGAAATTTCACCTTTTTCTAAAAGTTCTCAAAATAAAACTCTTATGATGAGCCTTTACACAAAATGTCACCCGATTTAGAATTTTATCCGGTAAACATTTTCCCGGGAAAAATTCGGAAAACCCGTATGCACCATCAGATCGAGAGACTCGAGCCACGTCAGTTTCGCGGCTGAACAGGTTCGCGTCTTTCCCTCATCGGATAGAAGGTTGCATACCACCTTCCGGGGTGCGGTGACTGTCGGGAAGTACAGAGTGACCGCATCGATACCTTTCCAGCGAAGGGAGAGCGTATCGTGAGACCAGAAGCCGACAAGTTCGGCCTCCCGGGATACGGTCTTGCAGTCAAGGATATCGTCGGGACAATTGGGGAATCCGTCGATAAAGGTCCAGGAGATGCGTCGCGAAAGAGGCTTCGACCAGGTGCGCAGCATATTCGCGAGCGTTCCCATCTCTTTGTCCCGGTAGCTGAAACCGTGGAGTTCGTCGGGGTAACCCTTGGAAAGCACCGACACCCCCTGATCCTGGAGGGTGTGGATGAAATCCTCGACGTTTTCTATCGGATAGATGCGATCGTGCCCGGCATTGACATTATAGATAGGCCGTCCCTTGAGATTGCCGGGAGCGATCGGCATGCCGACCATCGGGAGCATTCCGCCGAACCCCGAAACCGCGATGAATCCGGCAAACGGCGCCGGGATGGTGTTGGCAGCAGCATAGCAGCCGGTGGCCCCATCCGAAACCCCCGCGAGAAATACCTTGTCCGGATTGATCGGGTAGTGGAGCGACATGAAGCGAAGCGCTTGCAGGATACGATAAAGCCCTCCGGCGCTCCACCAAGGAGTATCACGGTTTGCGGATGGGCTGGCGATAAAGAGTTTAAAAGTGTCGGCAAGATCGCTGAGCATGCGGAATGCGGAGTCGCCCTTGTCGTTGCGCGCTGAACCGGTGCCACCATGAAGATAGATGATGAGCGGGTAAGTCGTGTCCGATGCAATCGCGGCCGGGGTAACATATCCGAGGCAGTAGGAGCTCCCGGCGGTGTCGGTGAGCCACGCCTTCTGAATCCCCGTCGCAAAACCGTTCCTGGCCGAGCGAAAAGCAGCGATAATAGTTGCGGAATCGGCCCGTTCAGCGGCCAGTTTCAGCCGGGCCCGGGGCGAGGGATTGACAAAATAATCCAGTATTTCAGATTCGGACGCTGCGGGAAGCGGTTTCTCCGAACAGCCGCAGAAGATTCCGCAGAAACACAGAAACGTCGCGGTAAGGCGTGAGAAGGTCATAATGATCAAAGTATAAATGAAACCAGGCTTCCGAACAAGAATTTATGCCCGAACAGTTGCATAAAGCAATTTTACATTCAACGCAGGGGATGGTCGGGAGGAACCACCGCGAACGCGCGGGAGTCATGGCCCGAAAAGCGAAAAACCACAGCAGAATTCTCTCTGAAGAAATCATGATGTATCGCCGGAACCGGATGCGCGCGTGTAACCCTTGACGCCGGAAGGGAAAAAACGGTGTCGAATCCCGGAATAATGATTTTTACCTCCATGACGAAAGGCCGATAGCGAACGGCACAGGTGCAGCAAAGTCCGGGAGTATAGACGGAATGAAAAGAACTGTCCGGCGAGAAGGCGGCGTTTTCCGGACTCACGCGGGGCGAATTGCCCGCCCCTGGTTCCGGAAGAGAAAGCACTGCCGCAGAAGCGGGAAGGACATTCTCTCCACGATCCGCGTTCACGGTATCGTTCCCTTTCCGGGGGAGAAATGCGCAATCGAGCCGGTTACCGCAGGCGTGGCGGATCCATGGCATCACCTGCATCGAAAGAGAGCCGGCCAGCGCTCCGGCCGGTCCGGGTGAGATGAGACACACCTCCCCGGCGGGCCAGCGGATGCCGAGCATCCCCCATCGCGGCAGGGCGAACCGCACCACCTCCGTTTCGCGCACCGAGCGGCGGATGATGCCGTCGGCCGGTATGAGAATCGCCGCCAGGCTTACGATTGAAAGTAAATAGACTTTCAGGAATTCCGGACGAATTGCCGCAATGCCGACCATTGCCATTGCAAAGAAGAGGAGCAATTCCATGGGCGGCGCCGGATATGTTCCCTGACTCCACGGAAGGCTGCAGATCATTTTCCCGGTTCCCACCACGGCATCCATGCATTGTTCCGACGCCCAGAGCGGTATGCCCGCTGCAAAGGGCGCAATAGCTTGAAGGAGAAGACCGGCAAAAAATGACCACAGGGCCCCGGTCATGGCAAAGACCGCGACAAAATTGGCAATGATGCCGAAATACGAAATGGCGCCGAAATGATAGAGGAGAATGGGCGCGGTGGTAAGAAAGCATATCACGGAGATGGCGAATGACGAACCCAGGAAAACGGCCGCGCCGTGGAGGAATCGATTTCGCGGTCCGGGAATATATTGGTTGAAGATGGGCATGAGAGTAATAAGGCCGAACGTTGCCCCGAAGGAAAGCTGGTAGCCCGGATTAAAGAGGCTTTCGGGCGATAGCGCCAGAAAAACCGTTCCGGCGATGCCGAGCGCTTGCAGCCCATATCTTTTTTTTTCGAGGAGAAGTGCGGCAATCAGAAACGTCGCCATGATGGTCGCGCGAACGAGTGACGGAATCATGCCGATAAAGAGAGGGTAAGCCCAGAGCACCGCGATGACGATCACGCTCACGACGGTTCGGTTCAGGCGGAAAAGCCGCAGGAAAAAAAACAAAGCGGCGGTCAGAATGACGGTATGGAGGCCCGAAATGGCGATGAGATGGTAGATTCCGGCTTTCCGGAAAATGCCGTTGATATAGGGGGAGAGGTAGTCTGTAGTGCCGAGAATCGACGCCATCAGAATGGCGCGATTGTCGTAATCGGCTATCTTGTCAAGCGCGGCAAGGGTGACATTCCTGAACCCCGACGCGAGAACGTCGATCGGCGATCGCGCTGAAACGAGAACCTCGCATTTTGTCGCGGTGAACCGGCCCCATATACCCTGCCCCATCATCGCCCTGAACTCGTCGTATGCAAAGGGGTTTCTCCGGATCAGGGGAGGCGTATACACTCCCTGCACCGTTACCAGATCGTACTGCGGCGGCTTCGAAGGGGCGATGCAGTTGAGGGTAAGGCCGCGAAGCGCGGGAAACGACGCGCCCGGCAGGGAATCGATGCGCAGGAGGAAGTGATAGTCCTCATAGAATGGCATCGGCGGAGCGATCACCTTGCCGACGACCGCTACCGGCAGCCCATCCCCGGCCCATTGCTGGAAGGCATCGCAGAGCTCCATCTGGTGCGCCCGGCGCGAAATACAAAGAATAATTGCAAAAAAGAAAAATGCGAACATACGAAAGGCGGGAGGACGGGTGAGGAGGCCCGAGGCCGCGGCGATAGCTATTCCGGCGAACCATACGGGAACGGGAAATAGATGATAAGCCTGTGCGCAGAGGTGAAAGGGCAAGGCAAAAGCAAGTATAATGCCCAAAGACAGGGCGATCCAGCTGAGGAAAGCGGGGAAGCGGGACCAGAGGAGAAGGGAGGGGAAGTAAAAAGAAAAAGGATGAGGGAGAAATGAGGAAAAACGAAAGGAAGTCACAAGATGACGGATGAAGAAGAAAGGACGAAAGAGGAAAGAAAGAATACCGGATTTTTCTCTCTTTCCAAAATCATCCATTATCAGTCGTCCTCAGTTTGAGGTGACGATGGATCAATGAGGAGATTCATCACCATGACGCACCTTCGTTGCCTTGCCTTTCGTAGGGGCGATTCACGGTGAACTTACTTGGCTTTCTTAACATTTTTTATAACTTCAGTTACAGAATCTACATAAACGAGCATTCCGTCAATATAGGCCTCTTCTTTAACAATAAATAATTGACTGTTTATCGTGTAAATACTTTCCTGCATTCCGGGAGCATCGGATGCGTTTGAAAACCATACGACTTTTATTTTAAAACATTTAGATAAATTCCCAACCCAAGTTTGTTCATCAACATTAGTATCAAAAACAGAATAAGTATATTTTGTTCCATAACGGACCCGACTCCAAATATTTCCTTTCTTAATAGGGAGCTGTAAATATAGCGACTGTCCACCAAGACAAGGAGCAGCGGCCCAAACAATAATCCGATGTTTTAAAAATATCTTGGATGTATCGAGTGATACATGATAGCCTGTATCGAAAACGTTATATTCGCTATCTGATATTTTAATGATTGATCTCTCGAAATCTTTAATTATATGGATCCCTTTTATTTTTAAAATTAATGTATCCCCAAAATCAAAAGGCGGCTTTTCACCATATGCCAAATGGCATGCGCTGAAAACAATAGCTTGAATCATGACTGTTATTATTAGACTTTTCATTTTTATCATGCTATCCCCGATCTTGTTCTCTTTGCCTTCGGCAAATGAGGGCGTAAAGAATGTTTCCACAATCTTCCTCATCCCTCCAGCATCTTCCCCACTATAGAGAAACTATTTAATTTTCTTCAAAATATCAACGATAGAATCAGTGTGCCATAACCATTTGTGAATATAGAGTTCTTCTTTAATAACAAATAAATTGTAATCTATCGTATAAACGGTTTCCTGCAACAATCCGGGTGTATCTTCGTCATTTGATGCAATCCATGATTTTTTTATTTTGAAACATCCTGGTAATTTTCCGACCTCTGATTGCTCTTCATGATTAGTTTCAAGAACGGAATAGGTATATTTTCTCCCATCCACAAATCGATTCCAGGTGTTTCCATTTTTAACTGGAAGCTGCAAATAAAGCAGCTCATTTTTATAATCATCTGCGACTAACTTCCAAACCAAATACTTAGATTTAATACTTATTTTAAATTGCAAAGGGGACATATCACCAGAGTCAAAAACATTATACTCACTATTTGAAATTTTATAAATTGAGCGTTTTTCTTCTTTAAACATATAAGTTCCTTTAATTTTCAAAACTAACGTGTCTCCAAAATCAAATAATGGTTTTTCACCGTAAGCCGAATGGCATGTGCTGAAAACAATAGCTTGAATCATGACTGTTATTATTAAACTTTTCATTTTTATCATGCTATCCCCGATCTGCTTCTCTTTGCCTTCGGTAGGTGAGGGCGTAAAGAATGTTTCCACATTCTTTCTCATCCCCCCAGCATCTTCCCCACTATCCCGCTTATCTCTTTCGGATTCCCTTTCCCTCCTGTCAGCTTGATCGCCTGCCCGACAAAGAAGCCCATGAGCTTCTTCTCCCCGGCGCGGAAGCGTTCCGCCTCCTTCGGGTTGGCCTCGATCGCCTGCTGAACCGCGGTTTTCAGAAGCGAGGCGTCCGAAACCTGCGCCAGTCCGCGCTCGGCGATGATCGCTTCCGGCTCCTTGTCCTCTGCCTCTATCATGTCAAGTATCTTTTTCCCGGATTGCGCGGAAATTTCGTCTGAATCGACTTTCCTGAGCACGGCGGCGAGGCGCTTTGGAGTCACGCGAAGCTCGGTGATGGCGACTTTTTTATCATTGACCATACGCAATATTTCGCCCATGATCCAGTTGGCGGCGGTCGCG
>Ga0181518_10002082_pt1 | contig 19533 bp, 19 predicted proteins | sample PEATcosm2014_Bin_28_FD_119751 | JGI IMG/M metagenome (GOLD analysis project Ga0181518, IMG submission 119751) | Peatland microbial communities from MTU Mesocosm Facility, Houghton, MI, USA - PEATcosm2014_Bin01_60_metaG | ecosystem: Environmental > Terrestrial > Soil > Wetlands > Peat | place... | reverse complement strand
CTTCCGCTCGCTCCTTTCAAGTGAGAGAAAGTTACCCGTGCGCTTCTGGCTGGAGAAGATGCTGCTGAGGAAGAAGTCGGGCGTGCCAGCGCATTTGCGGACAAGCTCCTCAAAGGGCTCCTTCTTACCGTTGGTGAGTGGTTTGCCATCCCCGTTGAACAGGTAGCTCTCCATCTGGCGAGACTTGGGATCGATCTTGAGTAGCGACCGGTAGCGAGCACCGTTCACACTGAAAGTGAGGTCGATTTCCGGCTGGGGGTGCGTGGCGAAGTCATAAAGCGAGCGCTTCTGGCCAGGCAGTTGGCGAAACAGTGCAGCGAATACCGTTCCGATCAGGGTAGACTTGCCCGCACCATTCTCGCCCACGATGGCGATTAGTCCTTCACCCAGACTATCGAAGTCGACGCAGACTTCATCGGGGAATGCCTCGGTAATTCCCCGCAGGCGCAAGTGATGTAGTCTCATCGTAGGACCTCCCGGTGCATTTTGAACTCCACTTAGGAATCTTCGTGTAGGTTGTCAGAATTGGTGAAATTCTGTGTCAGCGTTCTTGAAAATTCGTCTCACAGAAAGTGAAATAATCCTACTTGGCAGTATCGTGGCCGCTGGCGGCGGAGGTCTAAATAGCTGGTTCCCCTACGTGTTCTTACACTGGCATTGCGTGGCCAGACCCGGGTCGGCGGAAGCTGATCTCCGCTATCGCACCCACTGAATCGTAGGATTATTTCAACAACCGTGACACAACCGTAGGATCTTTTCAGGAATCCTGACACGAATTTTCATGAATTCTGACATCACGCGCTGCAAATTCTTTGATATCAATAGGCGCGTTTTCACTTACTCTGACAACCTACACTTCGGATGTTCGTCAGTATCAATATTTATGCGGGTTTGAATGCAATAGATTGCCAGAAATACGGGCAGTTTTCGCCTTGCTTTCTACAGGCCCTCACAATCGCGCTGTGTGGCCCCCACAGCGGTTTCCCAGTTTGGTTGAGGGGAGAGAACCCGCCCGTGCTCCTCCGGTATTCCAGGATGACGCTTGAAACCCGAGGGCGCTTCGCGTACGATGCGGCCTACAGGCTCCATGCAGCGATAATCCAAGAAAGGATACAAACATGCTGCCTATTGGCGCTCGCCTTCGCCGACTCCGCAAAGTGAAGAGAATGTCCCTGGGCGATGTAGAACAGCGGACGGGCCTATGGCAAAACTACATCTCCCGCGTGGAAAACGGCCACATCGTCCCCGGGCTTGAAACCCTGCAACGCTTTGCTAAGGCGTTGGATGTCCCCTTGTACGAGCTTTTTTACTCCGGCGAACAAGGGCCGACGACGCCCCGGTTGAAAGCTCTAGAGACTCTGGAGACTCTGGAGAAACTTGCTCAAGAAGGCGGCAAGGCCGGGACAGAGGCTCGCTTCCTCTTGAAGCTGAGGCCACTTTTGGCGCGCATTCCCGAGAAAGACCGGGGTCTCTTCCTGTCTTTCGCCAAGCGATTGGCCACGCGCTGACTAAACCAAGAATCGTTTGATGGCCTGCCAAAGCCACCGTACCGCCAATGGCGGCGCAGGTCGCCAGATTGCCCAGGGTACCCAAGATGGCCGCCTTGCTTTGTGGGATGGCCCGGAATCGCGCCCTATCGGTCCGTAGAGCTGTTTTTCGGGCCTAGTTAATGGGCTTGCTGGGGGCTTCGAGCCACAGAGTTGATGGCAGATAAGGATGGGGGTGTTCAGCTTTCCCGACTGAAGAGAACTGCTTTCTCTACTTCAGCCAGCTTGGCCAGCAACCGCTCCTGGCGGTCGGCCGGTGGGGAGCCTTTCATAGTCCAGTAGGCACGAAGCTTCTCCTCGGCTGAGCGGGCAGCAGCGATAGGAGCAGGCTCCGAGGGAAGGTCTGCATCGTGCTCGATCTTCACCTTCAGTTCGGCGGGATTGGCAGCCAATAACTTTTCCCTGAGATTGTCCTGTTGCTCGCGGCTTAGCAAGTGGTCAGGTCCATTGGGAACCGTCACCACGACTTTCACTCGAGAGTCTTTCAAGGTGACCAGATCCAAGTTGTCGGGTAGCCGTAGCTCGCCATCTTCGTAGACGGCATGAAGCTCAACCATCCGCCGGGTGGGTGACATCCTGAACTCAACGTCCAGGTCCGACAAATCCGGGCAAAGCTCGGGAGTATTCAGTGTCACCAGGTTGTAGCCTTTGTCTTCGACTTCGCTGTAGTCGCAGCGGGAGAGGGACCCGGCATACCAAATGCGCGGGGCGAGCTGTTGTCGCAGGTGAACGTGGCTGAGCCCGACATACTGCGCCTGCAATCTGCGCAGCGGGTAAAGGGGATACTCCGCGCATCGGCCGACCAACGGCTGCCCGCTGCTCACCCTGGCGCCCGCCACCCCGAAATGCCCAAAGAAGAGCTTGTAGCATCCAGGCCGTTGCTCAAAACGCCGGTTGAACTCATCAAGTTGCCGTGCGAAGGTCTCACCCAGACTGTGCTCGTTGCCTGCCGTCACAGCTTTGCGAGGATATGGGAAGACCGCAACAGCAGCCTCACCTAGCTCAATGAACTCCGGCTCAGTGCAAAGGTATATCGGGTGCTTCCCCTTAGCCCGCCCAAACACATATAAGTCCCCCTCCAGCTCAGCACCGTGATTTCCCGCGACCAGAATCACCGGAGCGTGGTTGGCCATTTCTACCAGCCTGTCGACCCAGAAGTTCCGTTCCTTAATCGTGGCCTTGTAGGTCGTGAGGTCGCCGTTGATCACAAAGAGGTCAACGCTCGCCTGGATGGCATCTGCGACAAACCATTCCAGGCACTGCGCAGTATCGGCGAAGTAGCGGTCTCCATCGAGATGGAAATCACCAGCGTGACCGAATCGTAAGGGCATACGTGGCCTCCCTTCATGTCAAAACATCAATGCATCCTTCTTGTTCATGGGGAATGGTGAGGCGGAAGAGAATCGTCAATCTAATGGAAAGCCTTTGGGGCACTATGAAGGCTGCGAGAGATCAGTCTGACCAACAAGAAACTTCCTCGAACGGGACTTCGGGACAAGAATGCGGCAAACTGGGCCTGCCGGGTCTATCATTCTCTATGTAGGTCAGGTGGTGCGAAGGACCGTTCTCGACAGTTATCGCACGCACAGCTTGCTACTGGCTTGCCATTAACGCCGGAGGAGCAAGGGTTAGCTCTCGGATGGCTCTCTGATCTTGCAGTATTTCCATGTCGTTGCCGGAAAAGCAAGCTGTCGCCGCGGGTGATGCATGCATCGAGAAGTTTGCTATGTATGCGTCGAGAAGATGTACAATTTCTCGGCGCGAGGCGCCACCCACGAATAACGATAGCCCGCGCACCAGTGACAACTGTGCCTTCCCCAACCGAACTGCGAGGCATGGGTTCGCGGGGAAAGACCTTCTCGAATCAAGGTTGAGAAGGTGTCTAATCTCAAATCCATATTAGCGGACAAACTCTGATGCCACAAACACCACACATCGAGCGCCATTTCACTGGATCCGAAACAGTTCGAGACGTTGTGATTGGAATGTCAGATGGATTGACAGTTCCCTTCGCTCTAGCAGCAGGTCTGTCGGGCGCCATTAATACAACGAGTATCATTGTGACCGCGGGCTTGGCAGAAATCACTGCAGGTTCGATCGCCATGGGACTGGGCGGTTATCTGGCCGCTAAGAGTGACGCGGAACACTACTTCAGCGAGAGGGCAAGAGAAGAATCGGAGGTTAGCGAGATGCCCGATATTGAAGCGGGCGAAGTTGCTGAAGTGTTCCGATCCTATGGTCTGACCGCCGAAGAAAGCAAGCCAGTTGTGGATGCGCTTCGAAAGCGGCCACAAGCCTGGATTGATTTCATGATGCGATTTGAGCTGGGCCTTGAGAAACCCGATCCCAAGCGAGCGTTTGTCAGTGCAGCAACGATTGCAGGAGCATATATTGCAGGCGGTTTCATCCCGCTCGGTCCGTACATTGTTCTCTCGACGGCCAGCACGGCGCTTAAAATATCGGTAATCATCACTCTTTTCGCGCTGGCTGCTTTTGGCTACGTCAAAGGCCGCTTTACTGGCGCGCCAGCGCTCCGTAGTGCAATCCAAACAACGGTCGTGGGTGGGCTAGCTGCCGCCGCGGCATTCATGATAGCGCGAGCAATTTCCTGACGGCATAAGGGAGCTGCATGGGAAAAGCAAAATCGCCTTTGGAGGGTTTCTGGGAGAGGCCGCTGCGCGACCTGCTTCAGCAATTGCAGGCAACTCCGGCGGGGCTGACTGCCGACGAGGCGAGGCGGCGATTGCGCCAGTATGGCCCAAACAGCCTGGTGCAGAAGTCGCGTTTCGCTACGCTGTTCAGTGTTTTCCGTCTCTTTTCCAATCCCCTCGTCATCATCCTTCTTGTTGCCAGCGGCATATCCATCGGGCTGGGTGACCCGGTGGGCGGGTCGATCATCATCGCCATCGTTCTGCTCAGCGTACTGCTGAACTTCTTCATGGAATTCCAGGCTCGACATGCGGTGGAGGAGATTCAGAAGCAGGTTGCCATTACGGCTGCCGTTCTGCGTGACGGACGAGAACAGGAACTGCCGATAGCAGAGCTGGTCCCGGGAGATATCGTCCGGCTCCATGCTGGAGACCTTGTGCCGGCGGACGCCCGTCTACTGGATGTCAAGGACCTGTACGTGCGCGAGTCAGCGCTCACGGGGGAGTCGCTGCCGGTGGAGAAGGCGGCGGCTGATCTTCCCGCGGGAAAGCACGGCGTCGCCGACGCGAGCAACAGTGTTTTCCTGGGCACTGCCGTCCAGACGGGGATCGGCACCGCGGTCATTGTTTGCACCGGCAGAGACACATCCCTCGGCGAGATTGCCCAGCGGCTCGCGATGCGGCCGCCCGAGACCGAGTTCGGCCGTGGCATTCGCCACTTCGGGATAATGATCACCTACGTGACGATGGCGCTCGTGCTTTTCGTCCTGCTGGTCAACCTCATTTTGCACCGCCCGGTATTGGAGTCTTTCCTTTTCTCCGTCGCGCTTGCGGTAGGGATGACGCCCGAGCTGATGCCCATGATCATCACCGTGACACTGGCTCAAGGCGCGAGGCGGATGACCAAGAAGAAGGTTCTCGTCAAACAACTTTCGGCCATCGAGGACTTTGGCAGCGTGGAGATCTTGTGCAGCGATAAGACGGGCACGCTTACCGAAGATGAGATAGTGCTTGACCGGCACGTGGACGTCCAAGGGAAGGAAGACGAGAACGTCCTGCGGCTCATCTACCTGAACAGCTACTTTGAAGCGGGCATCAAGAGCCCCCTTGATGATGCCATCCTGAAGTACGCGCGCCCTAAGATTTCGGAGTATGTCAAGGTGGACGAGATTCCCTTCGACTTCAACCGCAAGCGCCTCTCGGTGGTAGTGCGGCACGGAGACGAGCACCTCCTCATTACCAAGGGCGAGGCAGAAAGTATTTTTGCCATTTGCAAGACGGTGACCATCGATGGCTCCCCCCAGCCGTTCGACGACAGCCGACGGGCTCAAGCGGCGGAGACCTTCCAGAAGCTGAGTTCCGACGGTTACCGCGCTCTCGGGGTGGCCGTGCTGAAGGTGGAGAAGCAAGATGTTTACAAGGTGGCAGCCGAGCACGATATGACGCTGGCGGGGTTCGCGGCATTCCTTGACCCGCCCAAGGAAGGGATTGCTCCCGTTCTGGAGGCGTTGAAGCAGAATGGGATTTCCGTGGTCATCATGACTGGCGACAACCAGTATGTGACACAGAAGGTAGCGCGTGACGTCGGGCTGGCAGCAGACCGCATTCTCACGGGGAACCAGGTCGACACGATAGACGATCCCGCTCTGGCCGTCCAAGCCGAGAATGGCGCCATCTTCGCCCGTGTGTCTCCCGAACAGAAGAACCGGGTCATCCTCGCTCTGAAGACACGTGGGCACGTTGTCGGGTACATGGGCGACGGCATCAACGACGCTCCGTCGCTGCACACCGCAGATGTTGGCATTTCAGTTGTGAATGGCGTCGATGTGGCCAAGGACGCTGCGAAGATCATCCTCCTGGAGAAGGATCTTGCGGTCTTGAACGAAGGGGTCATGGAGGGGCGGCGCAGCTTCGCCAACATCATGAAATATATCATCATGGGCACGAGCTCGAACTTCGGCAATATGTTCAGCATGGCCGCGGCATCGCTCTTCTTGCCATTCCTGCCGATGCTCCCGACGCAAATACTGCTCAACAACTTTCTTTATGACACTTCGCAGATCAGCATCCCCAGCGACAATGTTGATCCCGCCCTGCTGCACCGGCCCAAGCGATGGCAGATTGGGTTTATTCGCCAGTTCATGGTGATCGTCGGTCCCATCAGCTCGATCTACGATTTCCTCACTTTCGGGGTACTGCTCTGGGTGTTCCACGCTGCCACGAACGCGCCGCTATTCCATACAGGGTGGTTCGTGGAATCCCTGGCAACACAGACGCTCGTAGTGTTCGTGATCCGGACGGCAGGCAATCCTCTCAAGAGCCGCCCCAGCCTGCCGTTGGTGATCAGCGTGTTAGCTATCGTCGCTAGCGCCGCCGTCCTGCCGTATACACCACTCGCGAGCCTGCTGGGGTTTACCCCGCTACCGCTGTCGTTGTTGGGTGCGATTGCGCTTCTTGCCGTGACCTACCTCTTGCTGGTTCAGGCTGTGAAGTCCTGGTTCTACCGCCGACACGGGCTACTTTGATAGGACTCGGTGCCCCTGTGCTGCACGAGAATTTGGATCTGGCTGGATTCTGCCCGGAGAGATCGCTGTTGCGAAATCCCCATCCCACAATCAACGGCTTTCATCTTCGCGGGTGATCGGCCGAGATGTCTTTCCAACCGGCAAACGCTCGCCCGCCGTCATAAGGATAGATCCTGCCTTATCGAAGAGGGCAAGGGTTCAGCGACCCTTCCTGGTGATCGCTGTCCCGAAACGGCGTTCGAGGTAGTAGATCCTGCCTTGTCGCCTGCGTGTCTTTCGACGATTCCGCAGGGGGCAGTCCGCGGTTCTGGCTGAGTGGCCGCGTACTTTCGTCGGTAAGAGACCACTGCCGGCCAAGGCTCGCCACTCCCTTAGCTCTGGAACAACCCCAGCTGATCTGACGTCGTGACGGCATTCGATGGCCTGCGCGAGGCCTTACGCCTGGGTACACTTTCAAGTGAAATACCGAACATGAGGAGTTGTGTCACCACTGCCGGGATCGGTGCTGGCGGTGGAATGATGACTTCTGGCACATCCCTCTCCGGCGGTTCTGCTTCCATTTCCGATGGTGACGTGTCCACGGCCCGAACTCCGAATACTTCCGCCTGCTTCTCCACGAGCCGCTTCCAGACCGCGTCCGCACTCTCCCCGATGCCCTTCTCCGTCACCAGCTCCCTTGCCATTGCCATCAGGATGTCATCGCCCTCGTCGATCGCTTGCAGGCCGTCAGTTGCGAACTTCCCCTCCATCGCCAGTGAAACCAACAGCTTCTTCCCCATCAGCCTCAAACACGCTTCCTGCATGGTGCCAGCGTAGTAGAAGAACTTGACGTTGACGCTGGACCACTGTCCAATCCTCCAGGAGCGCCGGCTGGCCTGGCGCAGGGTGTAGATGGAATAGCCGGTCTCGTAGAAGAAGATGTCCGGGAAAGACCACAGATCGAGTCCCGTCTGAACCAAACGCGGGTGCGCGATCACGACTTGAACGCCAGCCCGCAGCTGCCTCTCGTACCAGGGCTCACGCTGCTCCGGGGCAATCTCGGTGGTCAGCACCGCAATCCTGATCCCCTCTTTGGCCAGGATCCTCTCCAGGCGCCGTGTCACGTCACGCTTTTGTGTGTAGACCGCGTAGACCTGCACCTTCCTGCCGCACTCAAGCGAGGATTTGATTTCCTCCACCAGCCGCCGCTCCTTGGCATAGACAAAGTCCTCGTCCAGGTCACGCGTCGCTGCGATCAGGAAAGGCTCACGACGTTGGGTTTCGGGATTGAACTCACGCCCTATCAAGTCCCCAAAGCCGAAGGGCCGATCAGGATAAGCGAGCAGAGCATTCAAGGCGACGCTCGCGACCGACTGGTTGCCTCGATGCTCGCGCAGGGCCTTCTTGATGTCCTGTTCTAGGTCCTCGTAAGCCTTCTGCAGGGGTTGATCCATCTCCACGCTGACCACCTCCTCCTGGTATGGTGGCAGAGCATCGGAGATATCCTCCAGCGATACGAAGGCGCCAAGACTCATCAGGAAGCGGCCAAACAGCAGTGGTGAAGCTCCTGGCCGATGGCGGAGCCGGGTTGTAACTCGCGCCTCTGAACAGGCGTTGTCAGCGGGCTCAATCACCGTGATCTTCTCCAGCAGTCCATAGGTTTCGGTAAAGGCCCGAACACCGGCTTCCCCATATTCAAAGCCCTCTTCCAACATCTTCGAAGACTCAAGACGAAATAGAATGTTGAAGAGTTCGTCTGCGTAGCCCCCGAGCAGTGTACCAGTGAGCACGGCGATGTGGCGGGCGGACGCAGCCAGCGTGCCCAGAGCGTTCCCCTGGGCCGTATCCCCTCCCTTCAGCTCGTGAACTTCGTCAGCTATGGCGTAGTCGAAGAACCCGTCCATGTACCGGCCGATGAAGTCAACCGGGGCAAAGCGTCGAATCTTCTTCCCATCTGCCTGCCAAAGCGCACTGTAGAGTGGCCGGCGGGCATGATTGGTTCCTTCACCTTGGCCCAGCATTTCGCTGAGCTTCACCTTCTTGAAGTCCATCGCCAACAGGCGCTCACCTTTTGTGCCGAGGTAGACCGGAGCCCCACTATCAGGATTGACCACGCTGCCCTGATAACGCCCGCAGCGGGCGACTTGGTACGCGTGCCTCCAGAAGTACCCGAGCTTGGCGCGATCCCGGCCGACCACGAACAGTGCCGGAGAAGAGCAAATTGAATCCCAACGCTGGCGGGCCGAGGGTGAGGTCCTGCGCAGGCGCAACTCACTCAAGCTGGTCCGCAATCCCTCGCGCACGATGCGTTTGTTTCGCAGCTTGGCTTCGTTTACGCCGTGATGACTGTTGGAGCTGGTGGGCGTCCGCAAGCCGTCGATAATGAACACGCGGACACGCGGCAGCGTGAGGATCGCTTCCCGGCACCATTTCTCGACCAATTGAGGCGGGACCATCGCGAGAGCCGTAAAGGGCCGGTCCTCAGCGTGGGTTTGAACGGCAGCCAGTGAGATCAGTGTCTTGCCCGTACCGCACTCGGCAATCACCGCTCCTGCTCGGGCCTGCTGCCAGCGTCGGACCAGGCCCATGATGGCGAGGGTCTGAGCCGGATAAGGTTTCCGAAGGAGCTTGCCAATAATTGGTGACGGTGGGTCCTCGATGGAATGCAACGGGGGGTAGGATTCGAGGATTCGGTTACCTAACTCCTCCGTATTCTCGCGAAGGTAGTCAGCGATCGACTCAGTCAGAGGCACAGTCTGCTCCTTTCAGTTCGGGCTCACGACTAGAGCCGGTTTTTGCGGTCTAGCAGCCGCCCCAACGGTCAAGTTGAAGGCCAGGCGACATGCCTTCTCTGATGGCGAGTCGATCGCGGCTTCAGTTTTTTCCTCATCCTCCCTACCCCGTCCGCCGATATTAGAAATGTTTAATAAATAGAGGATAAGGGAGAGGACAGGATGAGAAGGGCGGAACCACCAACAGTGCATCACGAGGGGGAATGGAGGCCTTGGCGAGTCACGGATGCGATTCCGGCCTCATCCGCGGGCACTAGGCAGAGCGACGAGAGTGACCCTCAAAGCAACTCTCTGCCGGACAATGATCAAACGTCCTTCTTCTTCCATGAATCCAGCCAGGTCTTGACTTCTTTGTGCGGTACACTTCAAGTGGCTCTCCTTGTTGACTCCGACGCGCAGGGGTATCGGAGGACAATCCAGCACTCCTTTGAACAGGGAGAGCGGCTGGTGCAGTTATTCCGGTCCTTCCGTGAAGAATTTGAAACATTGCGTTACAACGCCGGAACGGACCCGTTGACCGGCCTCAAGAATCGTCGCACGTTCGAAGAATACCTTGGGCGGGAGATCAGCCGATCCATACGGTACGGCACATCTTTCGCCTTGCTTTTGTTAGACCTTCGGAAGTTCAAGCTCACGAATGACACCTACGGACATGCCGTGGGAGACGACATTCTCCGCAGTGTGGCTCGCGCATGCTTTGAAGGCACCCGTGCCTCCGACATTTCTTGCAGGATTGGTGGCGATGAGTTTGCCATTCTTCTTCCCCAGGCCGAGCGGTCCAGCGTCGAAGCGTTTGCGGAGCGGGTCGCGCGGAAGTTCGGACTTTATGCCAAGCCGCTTGCGCCCGACACTCCGCTGGGAATCGATTACGGAATTGCCATTTTTCCAGAAGATGGTGACGGGGCAACAAAGTTGTTCCAAAATGCGGACGAGAAGCTGTACGAAAGCAAGCAGAGGGCCTCTCGTCTGCTCGAGGGCTCCGTCACAGCTTGAGGTTTTGCGCTCGCAGTCTAAGGACTGGTGCGGAATCACAGTGAAAGACAGCAGCGGAAACGCTGGACTTGCCGCTGCCACAAGCATCGCGAGAGAAATTCAAACAGTTTGGATATCAAAGCTCGCATCTCAAGGCCAGCGCCACAAATTCAGGTCAATATGAGTCGCATGGTTGTGCCTCCTCTCACACTGCCGGGATGTCGGGACCCTCATCGCTTGTCGTTTGAGGGTCTCGCTCCCGCAATTCGGTGTCACTAACTCGGAAGAAATTGCTGGGCAGACTCCAGCGAACGGGTGCATTACTTTCGGGAAATGCGATCCGCTTCTGTCGTAGCGCCCTTCCAAGCCATTTCAGGAACAGTTTCTTTGACCCTCTGACTAGCACAGGAGAACATCCGAGGCCCATGATTGCTTGGATCATTCTATGCCGGATGAGTTCCTCTTTGAACCAAGTCGCCCACCCTGGCACAACCGGCAATCCATACCGCTGCGCGATGCGGTACAGCACAAACGTCGGGTCGTTGTCACACAGGATGGTACGCCTGCCTCCCGGGTCGGCCCCTGGACGTGTCTTGGCCAGCTCCGCCGAGATTGCCACCAGGTGGCGGATTGGCTTGCGGCCGGCGATAGTGATAGTCCCGCGGAAGCATTGGGCGCCTTCACCCAGGCTAGCGGTGAGCGGATCGAATCCCGGAGCTTCCACGGTAAAGAGGTTCTGCTCGATGACGGCTGCCCAGATGGCGCCAACGTCGGAGTCCCCACCCAAGACAGAGATGAGGTGGGCCTTGCCGTTCCGGCCGTCTTCAACCTCTCCAATAAACCGATCCAGCCGAAGCCGAATTCGCGTGGTGGTGTCCTTCATCCGCTTCGTGTATTCCAGAACCCCGAGACGCTCGTGGGCATTCTCCATGGTTTCCTCTTGTGGCTCGTGGGATTCTGGTGTGCGGGAAGCTTGAGGGGGTGGGGTACGCCGGAGGGTGAGAAGCGCGAGGGCCACCAGCACTGCTGCCACCCGCAACGTTGAGACGTTGCAAGCGAAACTGACGAGGCGTATAGTACAATCACTGGAAGACCCAAATTCTGGGTCAAATCACGTCAAGGGGGAGCATCATGTTAACGCGTACGGTTCATTCAGTGATCGTCCTGTTTTTGTTTCTCGGCACCCTTTCGGCGGCAAAGGATCCGTTCGTTGGAAAGTGGAAGCTGAATCAATCAAAAAGTAAGATGACGGGCGAACAAGTGAAAATCGAGGATCTCGGCGGGAACAAGTTCACAATCGCAATGGGAGACATCTCTGACACTTTGGTGGCGGACGGCACCGACCAACCCGTCCACTTCGGACGCACCGAGTCCATCACGCAAGACGGCCCAAATACCTGGAAGGTCGTCTTAAAGCAGGACGGCCGCGCGCTCTTCACCATGACCTGGACCCTCTCGCCGCAGGGCAAAACCATGAACATCGCTACGACGGGCACGCGACCCGATGGTTCAACCTTTAGCGAGCATATGGCAACCAGGAGAATTGCGGGAACCTCTGGCTTTGCCGGCACGTGGGAAAGCACGAGTGTAAAAATCGGCTCGCCGGACGAGTTCGACATTGAACCGTACGAGAGCGACGGTCTTTCGTTCGTCGTCCCGGCCGAGAGCGACACGCTCAGTATGAAGTTCGACGGAAAAGACTATTCGGAAACCGGTCCCAACGTTGCCCCAGGCTCGGCTTCTTCGGGTCGCCGCGTGGATGAGCACACCTTGGAAGTGACCGACAAAGTGCAAGGTGACGTGATCGACACCACGCAGTTCAAGGTTTCGTCCGACGGCAAGACCCTAACGCTGACCGTCCATGAGAAGGGCCAAAGCAAGCCGCTCACCTTCGTCTATGAGAGGGAGTAAGGGTCGAAGAATTACTCCCCAGGCTGAACGTGAAGCGGGATGACGCGGGCGATGACCGTGTACCAGTTGGTGGTGGTCATGGTGATGGCGCTGGACGTGGGTTTCTCACGCCTGCATCGTGCGCGGTTTCTCGAACGGGAACTGATGCTGGTGGGGATCTTAATTTGGAGTTTGGGAACGGCTTACATTGGCGTGGCAGGGTTACTTCAATACAGCGACCTGGCCGGTGCTGTACACGACCGTCAGTTCGTTTGAGAATCGTTCCTTCTCCCTTACAGTGATAACGCCCTGTTCGTCTTCTTCCTCTGTTTTGTCCACCAGCTTGACAGCCTGCCAGAAAGATATATGGCGCTGATCTCCGGATCCGAAGATGCCATTCAGAAGCCCCGAGCAAGCGAGGAGGCCAACGTGGCCGGCGTGCAGCGGTGTGAGGGGACGGCCTGTGGCAGACACGGGTTCAGCAAAGAGAATGCGTCCCGCCTGTCGATAGGCTGCTGACTGCGGGAGCAGATCCTCGACCTCATCCAGGGGCAGGCCACGATAGACCAGTTGAGCCGGTCCGCTCACGGGCACGTTGTACTGCGCTTCGGGCTCAGAAGGTAGGACGGGGAGTTGGGAGGGATTCCTTGCCAGGCTGGCGTAATAAAGTCGTGCTCGGGTGATGTCGCTGTCGGTGAGACGTTCTTTCTCACGTCGGCTTCGTCGTGCTCCGATGACAACCACCTGCTTATAGCGCACACACTCAGGTGCCTCCAGACGGTAAATCCGGACGTCACGGAAGTGCGAGGCGAGTATCTGACTACACTCAGCCAGTCTCTCGCCGGGGATGACGAACAGGAGAACCCCACCGGGCTTCAACCAGCGATACGTGTGACTCAGGAACGTCTGCTCTGTGCGGCGACTGTCAGCCGGCCCGAGTGTCCAATCGTAAGGTGGATTCAAATAGAGGAGACCAAAGCACTCGACCGGGCACTGGACTTCCAGCGTATTTCCTTGGACTATGTTCGGAATCCGCTGCCTGGCTTGCTCGGCCCGGTAAGCATCAAGCTCAATGCCGTAGCGAAGCACCTCTGCACCGTTAGTGATAACCTCGAACGCCGCGCCATCGCCAACACACGGGTCGATCGCGGACGACGGAGTGCCTGGGAACTGGAGAAACCTGCGAATTCGCTGGGCTTCGGACAATGGCAGTGGGTAGAAACCAAGCCGACTTTTGCCGACAAAGCGCATTGGGGACCTCCTTTCTCTGAAGAGCCTGTACGATCATCATGGAGAAAATCATTGGGACTCTTCCTTCTCAAATGGGGTTCAGGCAGCCAGATGGGAGACGAATGGATGTATAATCGGAGCCGCTGGAAGGCCAAAATGGAAATTCCAGTTTAGATGTTCACTGACCCGGCAGGAAGTTTTCAAACATAATCGAGGTGTCTATGCAGGGCACAATCAAACGTGTCGTTCGGGATCGGGGTTTTGGTTTCATTCGCTCCTCGGATGGGCAAGAGGTTTTCTTTCACAGCAGTAGTCTTCAGCAAATGAAATTTGATGGTTTGAAGGAAGGCGACACTGTGGAATTTGAGGTGGTACGGGGTGAAAAGGGCACACGGGCTAGGAACGTTCGGCCTCACTTTCAAAACGGGAACGCATTGGACGAGATGCAACCTTGAACTTGTTCGTTATCAGAGAAGTTTCGTCCGTACTGTGCAGCTCACAAGTACTTGAGAAGGTGAACAACGATATAGATTGCGCTTCCAATGGCAGCCGCTAGGAGCAAAATGCCGACAGCCGGCCAGAGGAATCCACGAATACCCTTAAATTGGCTTTCAGTTTGAGCCATGCAAGGACCTCCTGTGTTGCATTGCGCCGTGCAAATAAAGGTGTGTCAGGAATTGCAGCAGGTGGGACTGGATAAGACGTCGCAGCTTGGGCCTTACGCTCTGCCCTTTTCACTCTTGCAACGTCTACGGAGTCGCCTCCACATAGAGGCATCAATCGGCAGACGGCTGCCTATGCCCGTCGAGAGGTTGATGAAACCGCCGTGGTAACAAAGCGTCCCGTACCGGAATAACCGCGCCAGCAAGGCCAAGGCGTGTTGGGCGAGGGTTGAGTTGATAAATGGTTCCTGTCTTTCCAGGGCAGCCGCTGCGCTACAGCTTGGCTCGCCGTCATTGTCGAGAGTCGGGTCCACTATCTCAGGAAATAACTCCCCCGCAGTTCGGAGTCGCAGCCTTGACCTGCGATTTCGTTCATTAAGCGGTTCGCCGAGGATGAACTGCCCGCTGTCGGCATTGTTGCCCAGGTCAAGCCAATATGAAACCGTGCTCCAGTTGCTGACGGCATCGCGAATTGTGGCCCTTGCAGCCCGCGTATCTACGCACCCCACCACAATGTGAGCACGGAGGTCATCGCCAGAGTAGCTGCGCGAGATAAAGGTTCCCTGTCCCAGGTGAACAGGCACTGCTTCCCACTTCAGTCCCCAAAATAGGTTCAATCGGTTGACCAAAACGATCGCCTTGTTGAGGCCGACCTCGGAGCGAGCGAAAGGCTGCCGGACGCAGTTGGTGGGAGAGATCATATCGCCATCCAAAACCGTGACATGCAGTCCTCCAGGATGACCTCGGGCCACGAGCGACTGATGCAAGTAAGGCAATCCTGCAACTACTGCGCTCCCTGTTCCCCCGCAACCTACGACCAGCACGCGGGCCTGCCGTTCGAGCAACTCCGGGTGGCTGCGGTGTGTCTCCATGACCAACTCCTCAACGTTCGTTTCCGCGTGCGACGAATTCTTGTAGCGTCTCGCCGGCATCGGTCAGGTACTGAACTGGGAACTGCTTCTTGCCTGCGAGGCTTCTCCACAACCCAATGAAGCCTCCGCGGTGGCTGGTAAGCCGCACTGCGCCTGCCGCGTGTGTGAATTCCGATTGAAAATATGCGTCTTGCCAACCAGATATCGAAGCGATGTCGGAAGACTCGGGGACGCGCATGCTTCCGGCACAGACCAGGCCCCGAGTATCGGTGTTCCAGTATGGAGCGGTCTTCAAGAGCGTATCTGGGCCCGGCCGTGAACTCGTTGCAGTCGCTCGCACAAAGAGGTCCCTGCCTGCAACTTTGAAGATCAGCGCCGGGTGCGGGAAGACGAGACCGTTAAGCTTCCCGACTTCTTCATCCGTCCCTCCGAAGAACATGACCCGCCGTCGCGACCTTGACCACCAAACCAGCATGTCAGGAGTGCGTGCCAGGACGTTATCAGGAAGGATTTCCGGCTTGACCTGTGCTCCGAGGCCTTGGGCAAGAGTTTGAAGGAATGCTGTGGTAAGGGCTTCACCGGGGGTGAGATATGGAATTCCATTCTCAGCTTGCTTGACTTGATGCAGGCTCGCGAAGGCGCCATTGGCTCCATCCCGATAAACAAGCACTGCATCCGTGAGCCTAAATTCAATGTTGGCTCCAATGTTGACGTAGGCTTGCATGGCTCTCACCTCGAAATGATCCATTGATCGTTGCCTGGCATCAGGTCGATCACGTGGCTTGCCGCGGCAATCGTCCGACAGGCCACTCCGAACATGTGGAATGTGCGCCGAACGCTCTCCGCATCTGTGGGATCAAATGGGATGATGAGATTGGGCTCCGGGGTCACTTCCATCATTCCCTGGGCCTCTTCATCAAAGCAGGCGGCGATTGGGTCAGCTTCAGCAAACACAGCCAGCAGGCAGGGTAGGGCCGGATTGCAATCCGAAAGCTGTTGGCCGATGTCATCGTCAAGTTCGGGCCGCTTCGCCTGGGCGGAGAGGTGATCGAGGGCGAGTGCGGCATCCACCAGCTTCGCCGCCAGTCGATCGTTGATCTTGTCCTTGAGGTGAGCAAGCTCACCTTCATCCAGTGCCGCCTGCCGCATGCACGGTGGAATGGACCCGGCCACGTCGGGGAGCTCGTACTGGTCAGCGTCGGGTTCCTGCGCAGCCCATTCCCGCAGCATCTCGGCCCGTTCTTCAGCATCCCTGAAGTCGTAGATCCTGAGCCAGCCATTGAGAGCTCCGACAAAGAGGTGGAAGAAGGTCGCTGGCAGTTGCGGGTGGATACTCTCCAGCAGCTTCAGTGTTGGCCCAAAGGTCACACATCCACAGCTTGCCTCGGAAGGCTCGACAATGAGGAACAATTGGTTGGGCCTGGTTTCATCACGCTCTGCCCATTCACAGGGAGTGTTGCTAATCACGGCAGAAAGCAGGAAGCGACGGCGAATGGCTGAGCCGCCATGAACCTTGATCAGCCGCTCAAGCGTAATCCTGATAAAAGATGTTGGGTCGTGTTCCGCCCTTTTCCAATCCCCAGGGACAGCAATGTCCAGATCGACGAGAGACTTCGCCAAGATCACAGCCAGGCGGTCATCAGCAACCAACCGATGGACTAGCGGGACGGAGCCGAGTCGTGGCAGCACGAGACCCCTTCCCTGTCCCATCAACTGACCGGAGGAAGCCAGCCGGGCGGGGCATCGAGTGGCGTGCGGTTGTAAGTGCGAGCGCTGGCGTCGACTGCGGCAGCGCACAGAGCGGCGGCTTGTTGCAGTTCCCGGCATCTCGCAAACCTCCCGACGAGTGTCTGGTAACGGGCGTGGCGGCCCTGGCGAAGTCTTTCAAGTTCCGCCAGGACCGCACGCTTCGTCACCTCCTTGCTTGTTGGATTTCGGCTCATCGGGTTATCCCTTTGAGCCGATGGCTCGCGTGAACTGATAGCGCAACTTGTCCCCGACAGCCTCCGGCCCGGTGATCGACGCCGTGGCGATGTCTGGATACTGATGCGCATACAGGTTGCGAACTTCCTCCGGAGAAAGCTTTGGATCCGGGTCCGGAAGCCTCACACCGTTAAATTCGAAGATACGAGAAAGTACGTGGCTCTCCATTAGAGTGCGAGACCTCCTTTCGATTGAGTTGAGGCGGGTTCGGGCGTTGTAGGTAGGAACAGACCGAGTGTCCCTGTCGATGCCGAAGAGGACGTAGCCTCAGCAGCAGTTGGGGATGCAGAAGAAGACGCTGAGGTAGGCTCAGCCACCATTGCAGCGGTTCCCTTATCAGGTGGCTTCTGAGTTGCCTTCTTGCGCTCCTCCGTTTTGCGCTTCGCTTCCTCCTGTGCTGCCTTGGCGGCAGCCTCCATGGTGGCCTTGGCTTCGGCCAAGGTGCTGGCGGTTTGCTGGTGAATCTGGACGTAGCCGGCCAGATGCTTGCCGAGGTCGGCATCGAGTTCCTCGGGCGAGCCGGTATAGGTGAGTGGAGTGGTTAGAGCCGGGTTCTCGTCAGCCTTGGCCTGGGTGGGAATGACATTGACGCGAAGCGTCTTGTGATCCACCTTGGCCACCGTGATGAGCACAGTGCGGCCGGCAAGAAGCGGCATGAGTTCAACGAACATAGGACCTCCTTATCGTGGCGCGTGCGGGTTCTTTCTCTCGACCGCGCCGACTAGGTTGTTTGTTGGGAAGATGGGTTAACTAGATTGGGGACAGGCACCTGAAGATTTTCCAGTGGACAGCGCCTAAGAAGGTTTATCACGAGTTAGCAAGGATTATCGGACGAGGACCTCTGTTGGGTTCTCGGAATTTGTCAATGCGTTGAGGCATATCCCGCCGGGCGCGCTGTTTCCGTGTCCAGCACCGGGGACCGGTGCTCACCCTTCGGCGTCGCTCCGCCGAAAGCGGGCAATGGGTCACGTTTCCGATTAAGGCTAGCGACTATGCGACGAATTGGAGAAATTCGGCGGGCCAATTTCCTCGAACAGCGTTCGGGTCCTCGAAGGGAACTTCGGGGGAGTCAGGGGTTGGACTTCCACGAGTAGGCCGTTATAAGGGCGCGAAGCCTCCGGGAATCTGACCGACGGGCTAAAGAAAATATAAGAACCCCACAATGAACGATTCTCCGATGATCCAAAATGCCATAGATAGGCGCTGGCTTATTCGGATCGCCGCGCGCTTATGGGTTCGATACTCGCCGCCCGTTTGGCCAGCAGCAGGGTGGCTGCGTCGATAAGGGCGACGAGTACTGCACCGGTGATGAAGTAGGTTCGAGCATCGAGGGGGGTAATCCGAACAACATGCTCTGCATGGCCTGTGCAACCACAATAGCTCCGGCTATACCGAATGCGGCACCGGAACCGACTTGGTTGCTGCTGGCGGGCTATTGAGTTCCCTCTTCTTATGATTTGATCCTGCTGGTACAATCGCTGGGTGTCCGTTGGTGCACGCGCGAGGGAATGAGTGCCGGCGGGCGAAGCGCAATCCTGACGAGGAGCGTGCTGTGAGTGATCAGTCGGAAGACTTTGCCGCGATGTTCGAGGCTTCGGTCCAGGCCAAGCGCCTCGATCAAGGCGAACTCGTTGAGGGCAGGATCGTTGCCATCGGCCCGGAGGTGGCGTTAGTCGACGTTGGTCGCAAGGGAGAGGCGGTAATTGATATCGCTGAACTGAAGAACGCCGACGGCGAGTTCGAGGTGGCGCTGGGCGATCGCGTTCAGGCGATGGTGGTATCGACGTCAGGTGGGCTGACGCTCTCCCGAAGGCTGGCGGGAGCGGCCGCGAGCGATCAGCAGTTCGAAGCCGCCTTTCACAGCGGCCTGCCGGTGGAAGGGTAGGACGAACGGCAGATCAAGGGCGGCTACGAGGTGCGCATCGGCCGGCGTCGCGCGTTCTGTCCGATTTCCCAGATCGAACTCAGCGGCGCGGAAGCGTCGGCGCACGAAGGGCATGTCTACCAATTCCGGATCATCGAGTACAAGGAAGGCGGCTCAGACCTCGTCGTCGCCCGGCGCCCGCTCCTCGAGGACGAGCAGCGGGCGAACGCCGCCAAGGTCCGCGACAAGATCGTCCCCGGTGCAGTCATGACCGGCCATGTCACCTCCGTCCGCGAGTTCGGTGCGTTCGTCGATCTCGGCGCAGGTGTCCAGGGCCTCGTCCACGTGTCCGAGATGGCGTGGTCCCGCGTGTCGGACCCTGCGGAGATCGTCAAAGGGGGCCAGGAGATCACGGTCAAGGTCCTGCGCGTGGACGAGGAAAAGCGGAAGATATCACTCGGGTTGAAGCAGCTTTCCGCCGACCCCTGGTCGAGAGTGCCCGAGGTGTACAAAGTAGGCCAACGGCTGCCAGGCCGCGTCACGCGCGTGGCGCAGTTCGGCGCGTTCGT
>Ga0181518_10002073_pt1 | contig 19605 bp, 13 predicted proteins | sample PEATcosm2014_Bin_28_FD_119751 | JGI IMG/M metagenome (GOLD analysis project Ga0181518, IMG submission 119751) | Peatland microbial communities from MTU Mesocosm Facility, Houghton, MI, USA - PEATcosm2014_Bin01_60_metaG | ecosystem: Environmental > Terrestrial > Soil > Wetlands > Peat | place... | reverse complement strand
GCTGTTCCGGAGCGTGCGGATCTCGGAAACCGAATCGAAGTTCTTGGCCGACACTCTCCTCCTGCTGTCCAAGGAGATGATGCGGGGCACGCTGCTCGACGACCTGTGGAAGGCGCATTTCGTGGACAGGAACGTGCGTGCGGCCCTCGATAGTCTTCTTGCGGACCAGGATGCCGGGCTGGCACGTCTGATCCAGAAGAGAGCCGCCGCACTGACACCCGCGGACATTCATGCCTCGCTAAAACGGGCGAAAGTGAGTATTGATTTCCCGGCTCCGTCGGCCTCGCCCGTTCCGGTCGTTCCCGGTCCGGTGGCTGGCAAGCAGGAAGATGCCGCGTCGCGGCACGAGGCGGGGAAGAAGGCGTGGGAGACGATGAAGTTGATGGCTGACGCTACGCTGGACAACCTGATTGCCGCGGGTCTGGTAAAACCTCCGTTCGAGGTGGAACGGGACTACAAAGGTGTCCACGTAACCGCAGTCATTGAGCAGAACGGGAAAGTCGTGTTCGCCGGCGCGGCTTACGATTCGCTATCGACCGCCGGCGGAATGGCGCGCAAACAAGTTGTTGGCGCTCCGCCAGATCGACCGTATCCCCAGACGAATGGGTGGCAGTTTTGGCAGTATCGCGACGAGCACGGCGAGTTGCACGCGGTCGAGCACCTTCGGAAGCGATATCTTGACCGTGGTCGGGAAACGGGTGTGTGACCGGCGCCGGTCAGAACGGTCACGCTTCAGTTCAAACTACCGAGCGGCACCTCGGTGCGAAGCAGGATCTCGTCAACGCACCGAACGACGGGATCAAACTGCGCGTGGCGATTCAGTGACCGGGTTCCGGAGTACTTCGATAGCAGCCGTCACCTTAGCGGCGGTTGGTGCCATGGGGCGCGACCAGTTCGGCGGTCAGCGCTTCAGTACTCCCAGCTTTCGTGCCGGACAGGCAGACGATTCAGCGCGTCGCGGCACTCTCGCCACTGGGGCAGAAAGCGGTCCATCAGTGCGATGAAGCTGCCGTTGTGCGTGGGTTCCAGCAGGTGAGCCATTTCATGCACGACGATGTATTCGAGGCTCTCCCGTGGTTTCTTTGCCAGATCCGTGTTGAGCCGAATGCTTCCGGAGCCGGGGCTACAACTGCCCCACTTCGTTTTCATCCTTTGCACGAAAAATCGTTCCACCTCCACGCCCATGAGCGGCTCCCATTTCGCGATAACCAGCGGGATTGCAGCTTTGAGTTGCGAACGGTACCACTCGTCGAGGATGGCTTGCTTTTTCTCTTCGCCGGTTGCCGGGCGCGTCTGGAGAAGAATCTGGCTGTGCTTTAGCTCCACATGCGGGGCGGCGTCTTTCTCGACCAGCTTCAGCAAATAGCGTTTGCCCCACACGTAATGGCTTTCCCGGTCCAGGTACTCGCGGGGAGTTTCTCGTTCCTGCCCCCGCATCTTCTCTTGCTGCTGCCTGATCCAGCCGAGCTTGGCAATGGCAAACACGCGGATGGTGTCGAGGTCCATGCGGAGCGGCGCGGAGATGCGCACTGTACCGGTGGGGGGATACACGCTCAAATGGACGTTCTTGATGTCCTTCTTCACGACATCTACGGCGATGTCGCCAAGCTGAATCCTGCTGGCCATTAATATTCCCGCTGCGCCTTGACGATCAGGAAGATACGCTCGACCTCCGCGACGTCTTGCAACACATCATACAAGGCCCTCTTGATAACCATCTCGCGCGCCTGCACGCCGCGCCAGCCGTCGGGCCGGGTCTGTCTGACGGCCTCGTCGATCTTGAGCGCCAAGTCCCGGTCTTTATTAAGGTTGTTGTAGAGGGCTCGGCGTCCGGGGGTATCTACTTGCTCGGGGGTATCCTCGGCTTGGCCGGCTTCCACGCGCTTGGCCAGTTCGGCGATGCGTTTGAGATATTCCTCGTACTCAATTGCCTTCGCATGGCGGGCAGCGATGATTTCGTCCAGTAACGCCGACATCCGGTCGTAGAAAGCCGGGTCGTTGAGGTGTTCTTTGATGATCTTGCTGCGGACGTTGTTCTCGATGGTCTCGGCAATCGCTCCCCGATTGCCCTTGATGCCATCGGGCATGCGGTTGATGGCGTCCGCAATGCCGGTATTCACGATGAGCTCCAGCAGCGGCATGTAGTCGAAGGGCGAGATCTTGCGCGGCTCGTCGGCTTCGATGTAGGTGTCGATGAGGTGCCGCATGTCGGCCTCATAGGTCTTGAGGTCGAGATTTTCGGCGGCGGCGTTGCGGATGATCTCGCGGAGTTTCAGGTAGCGGTCGAGGGCCTGCTTGATGTGGGCGATCTCTGGCTCGGTGTAGCCGGCGCGGTCGAGCTCGTCGGCGATATTGGCGTAGGCGCGCACCAACCCGGCGGCCGCCTTGTAGAAGGCGACGCGGCGCGGCTCACGTTCCTTCAGGTCCTCGGGAATCTCCGTGTTGCCGCAGAAATAGTGGATGTGTTCCAGTTCGCCTTGGGGTGGTGGGACCGGCTCGCAGAGCATGGCGATGCCTTCGAGCGCGTTATCCAGGCGCTCGCGGCCCTTCTTGAGCCGGTCCTGGAGAAGCACCTCCGGATCAACGCCGCCGGCGCTGTGATCCAGTTCGGAAGTGTAGACCGCAATGGCGTTCTCGACCTTTTTGAAGAGGTCCTTGTAATCCACGATGTAGCCGAAATCCTTGTCTTCGCCATCCAGGCGGTTGGTGCGGCAAATGGCCTGAAAGAGACCGTGGTCCTGCATGCTCTTGTCGATGTAGAGATAGGTGCACGGTGGCGCATCGAAGCCGGTGAGCAGCTTGTCCACCACAATCAGAAGCTGCATGTTGGCGGGCTCCTTCCTAAACCGATCCTTGGCGCGCTCCTCGTAGGTTTCGGTCTTCGTCATGCCCGGTTTGGCGTCGATGCCCATTAACAGCTCGGTATAGGTGCTGTAGATGAATTCCTTGTCGGTCTCAGAGTTTGCGCCCGTGTCTTCCGTAGTGATATCCCTGGTGAGCGGGTTATAGGAAGTAACCACGGCACAACGGCCTTTGAACGGAGTTTTGCCGAACAGGGTGAAGTACTTGCAGGCCTCGTAAATGCTCGACACCACGAGTAGGGCGTTGCCGCGCTGGCTGCTCAGCCGCGGCTTCACACTGAAATCGAAAACGATGTCGCTCACCACCCGGTCCATACGGGACCTGGAACTCAGCACGATCTGCATCGTGCCCCATCGCTCGCGCAGGGCCGCCTTCTGCCAGTCGTTCAGGCCTTTGGTCTTGGCGTCGAACCAGGCGTCAATTTTCGCCTCCGACCCCAGCCGCTGATCGATATCGCGGGCTTCATAGATCAGATCAAGCACCACCTCATCTTCCACGGCCTCGCTGAACTTGTAGGTGTGTATGTAGCCGCCGAAGACTTCCAGGCTGGTCTGCTTATCCTTCTTGAGTAGCGGCGTCCCGGTGAAACCGATGAAGACGGCATTGGGCATGAGTGCTTTCATCACGCGATGCAGTTTGCCGCTCTGGGTGCGGTGGCACTCATCAACAAAGACGAAGACATCACCCACGGTCGGGCTGGGCTGGGCTTCCAGTTCCCTGATGAACTGGTCGAAGTTATCGACGTCCTTCTTGCCGAATTTGTGGACCAGCGAGCAAAGCAGGCGCGGCCGGGCCTGCCCGAGTTGCCTCATCAGATCGCGCCCGCTGCTGGTCCGCTGGATAGCCTCGCCGGCATCGCTGAAAACGCCTTCGATTTGTCTATCCAATTCGTCGCGATCCGTGATGATGGCCACGCGGGCGCGGGGGTTATTCTCCAGAATCCACTTGGCCAGCAGCACCATCACGATGCTCTTGCCGCTACCTTGCGTGTGCCAGATGATGCCGCCCTTTCGCTCGTGGACGTGCTTCTGCGCCGCCTGGATGCCGAAATACTGGTGGACGCGCGGCAGTTTCTTGATCCCGCCATCGAAGAGAACGAAATCGTGCATCAACTCGATCAGCCGCTGCTTGGCGCACATCTTGAGCAGGTATTTGTCCAGCTTGAAGCGGGTGTTGTCCTGTTCGTCTTCCTTCCATCGCAGGAAGTACTTCTCCGGAGTGCCCACCGTGCCGTATTGCATTCCTTCGGAGTCGTTGCCGGCGAAGATAAACTGTACGGTGCTGAAGAACGGCGCATGGAACTCGGCGGTCTGATTGGAAATGCTCTGGCGAATGCCATCGCCGATAGAAACGCGGCTGTTCTTGAGTTCGAGCACTCCCACGGCGATGCCGTTGACGTACAGCACGAGATCCGGCCGCCGTTCGTGGTCACCTTGAAGAGTGACTTCCTCGGCGATGGCGAAGTCATTCTTCTCCGGCTCGCCCCAGTTGACGAGATGGACGGTTTCAGTGACCTTGCCGGCTTCGACCTTCACCGGCACGCCGTACCGCAGGAGACTGTAAACGGCCTTGTTGTTTCCGTAGAGTCCCCGGCTGTGGTGGTTGGCCGCGGTGCGAAGCTCGTAGATCGCCTTGTTAATCTGGGCAGGACTGTAGCCGACCTTCGACAGGTGGGCGGTCAGGAGACCTTCCTCGATGTTGCTGTTGCCGTCACGGTAGGTCCAGTCGCCGAGATAGGAATAGTGAAGTTCATCGCGAAACAGGGCGATCACGCGATTCTGCGTAGCGCGCTCGGGTTGGCCGACTTTACACATGCTTTCCCACTCCCTCAGTCCGTGCGGCTGCTGCGATCCAGATAAACCCGGATTCGCTGGTTGCTCCAGTTGCCAGCCTCGCTGTAAATATACTCGTGAACCAGGTAGTCGACGATGTCATCGTTCGAAACTGGGTAGGGCGGTCGCTCCGATTCATCTTCACAGTCCCAATCATCGGCCGCGGAGGTTTGCAGCCAAATGGCCTCACGCTCGTGGGGAAGCAACTTCTCGACGTCGCACGCCGCGAGCCCCCGAACTGTCCCATCGTAAACGTCCCAGGAAAAGGATTCTTCAAACTGAACCTGCGCGCAGATTTCGTCCCAGGTGTTCTTCAGGCAGGAATCCTCGCCCGAAAGCAATCCATTGTTCATTTTCTGAAGCGTCGCGATCAGCCTGCGACTGAGCCGCCTGCAAACCTGTTCGGCTAGCGCGCGGACGACCCCAGATTCAGACAAGTTGCGACTCATACGAGGCGTATCCTCCCGGCGAGAAGATTCTGCATCATGCCCTGCTTGATCTGGCGGGCTTTGGTTAGGCGCTTTTCCAACGATGAAATCAACGCATCCAAGCTAAACAATAAATCTGCAATGGCCTGCTGCTCAGGAAATGATGGAAGCGGTACGTTTAACTTCCTGAACGTTTTTGTTGGCGCGGCGATCGCCGGGACTCCTGTGTGCCCCTTTCCTTCCAGTAGCCTTTTGGCACCTGACTCTGAGTGGAAATACAATGCAACCCAAGCCGGGAGTACAAATCCGCTCCTGAAACGAACACGAAACTGACTTTGAGAAACGACATAGCTGTCAAACAGGGAATCTTCGGGTATGTATGAGATCTGCCCGATTGTGCCACGATGAGTCACAACGACATCGCCTCGACGAGCAACGGCCTTCTTGAGGCTCCTCGCTTTCGCGAATGAAACGAAATGTTCGAAAGAATCTCTTAGGCGTTCAGCCGCAACATTTGCACCATTCAAGACGGGAACACCTGCTGAGACAAAGTTTGATGTCTTTATGTCGGAACCAAATGGTCCCATCGAGATCTCATCGATTAGTGTGTCAATGACGGGGGATTCCCAGTCCTCAGGAATGACGCCCACTTCAGTCTGTTTGTACCGGTCACTCTTCGCGAAGCCTGGTAGGCGGTTCTTGCCGGTAAGCAACTCTTGCATGGCACCATGTCTGATTTGGTGTTGTTTGCTGATAAGTTGCCCAAGGGATTCTATTAGGGCGTCCGCATCGCTCAATGCTTGGGCGATGGCTTCTTGTTCCGCTTTGGTCGAAGGAAGGCGAACCACAATCTCATGGAGATCGTTTCGATTGACCCCAGGGACACCGCTCTTGCCGCTATGGGTGTGGAAATCTATCGTGCGCAACAAATATGAGACAAAAAGCGGATCATTGTCGTGAAAGTCTCTGACATATAGAGTCGTGTTCAACGGCCAGAAATCCGGTCGGATGAAGAAGACTTGACCAATCGTTCCGTAGCGGCCGGTCACCACACCCGGGCCAGCGACCCTGGATTCACTGTGGGTATCGCCAAGGCCCGAGGAGGTAACAACTGGTACTGTGCCATGCTTGCGTTGCCGATGCGGCAAATCGAAACCGCGCTGGAGAGTCGCGACCCTTCCCAATGGCTCACTCTTCCAGGAGGAATTCAGCATTTGAATCCCATCTTCTCTAGATGCCGGTTCACAGCCTGCACCACATCGGCGACATTGCGGGCCTGCTGGGGCATGGGGATTTCGTAGCGCTCTGCCAGTTCCTTTACACGGTGCGTTAGGACCTGGCTGATGCGGTCCATCTCGCCGTGGATGGCCGCATCGAGGGCCGAAAGCCATTTGTCGTCCACTACCAGCGTCTGGACTTCTGCCTCGGTGAGTGTCGGATATTTTGCGTAGGCTTTGGAATCGAGGTCGCTCTGGGCGTTTTTCAGCTCTGTTTTGAGTTCGGATTCCCGGTTGCTAAGTTCCAGCCAGACATTCAGCACCTCAGCTTCCTCTTTCGCGTCCTGGTCGCCCTTAATCTCCTTCAATCGGGCGGTGACGTTGGCCTTGTTCACCTTATCCCACTCGAAGAATGCCCCTTCCTCGCCACCGTGTTCTTCCTCCATCTCCGCGATTTGGGCAGCGACTGTTTCAATGTCGCCCTCCAACGAGGTGATCGAGTTCTGCTCGGCTGCGAAGTAACGGGCGACGATCAGAGCCTTCGGCACCAGGTCGCAGGCCCAGCCTTTGTCCACCTCCTTCACCTTTCCCGTCGTCTTGTTCTTTCTTACTTCGATCACCCGGTACGTTGCAGCCTTCCAGCCATCGGCAGCAATCATGTAGCAATCGTCCTGCATGGTTTCCGCCCAATAGTCCATGAGGTGCTGGTAGACATCATACTTATCGATGAGTTGCTTGCGGGTGTAGTGGGCCAGCAGGTCGTCAGAGAGATCGCCAATGACCTGCTTTGGGTGGCAACCGGCTTTCAGGGCCTCGAGCGCGGCGGCGGCGCGCTTGCGCCATTTCGCAAACAAGGCGTTCATGCCGTGAATGAAAGCGGCGAACTCCGGGTGTTCGTAGATGGCTGGCTTGATCCCGGCCTTTTCCACGGCGAGATCGAGGTAGCCGGGGCGATTGTCCTTGAACAGCGTCTGCCGGAGTTGCGGGCAGACGGCCCAATAGCGTTGGAGGGCATCGACATCGGCAGTAGGGATACCGCCGCGCAGGTGGCCCTCAATGTCCTGTATGTCCTCGGGTTGCTGGCTGTCAATGTAACGCGGGAGGTTGAGGTTGAACTCGTTCTTCTCGATCTCCTCGAAGCCCACCATGCGGGAGTATTTGGGGAGATCCAACCGCTTGTTGAAGACATCGACGATCTTGTGGATGTCCATGTCGCGGAGGCGGTTCTTGGGGCCATCCTTCAGGAAGCCCCCGCTGGCGTCGATCATGAAGATGCCCTTGCGGGTGTGGGCGTCTTCCTTGTCGATGACCATGATGCAGGCGGGGATGCCAGTGCCGAAAAAGAGGTTGGTGGGAAGGCCGATGATGCCCTTGATGTAGCCTTTGCGGATCAGTGCGCGGCGGATATCGGCCTCGGCATTGCCACGGAAGAGGACGCCGTGGGGCAAAATGCAGGCGCCTTTGCCGGCACTCTTGAGCGAACGGACGATGTGGAGGAGGTAAGCGTAGTCGCCTTGCTTACCTGGCGGGGTGCCAAACGGTTTGAAGCGTTCGTAGGGGTCCGGAAAGACGCCGGTGCTCCAGCGCTTATCGCTGAAGGGCGGATTGGCGACAACGAAGTCGAAGGTCTTGAGGGTGTCGCCATTCTTGAATTTCGGGTCGGCCAGGGTGTTGCCCTGCACGATCAAGGCGGTGGGGTTGTTGTGCAGGATCATGTTCATGCGGGCCAGGCCAGAGGTGGCGGCGTCCTTCTCCTGGCCGTAAAGCGTGACTTTCACGCGGGCCTCATCGCCGACTTTGAGGAGCAGGGAACCGGAACCGCAGGTGGGATCGTAAACCGTGGTACTAGCGGTGGTGACGGCATCGTGGATTCCGATGATCTTCGCCATGATCCGGCTGACTTCGGCAGGAGTGTAGAACTGGCCCTTGCTCTTGCCGCTTTCTGTGGCGAAGTGGCGCATGAGGTATTCGTAAGCGTCGCCCAGAATGTCATCGCCCTCGGCGCGATTCTTGCTGAAGTCGAGCGCCTGGTTCTCGAAGATGGCAATCAGGTCGGTGAGCCGGTCCACCTTTTCCTTGCCGCTGCCGAGCTTGTGGTCGTCATTGAAGTCCGGCATGTCGGACAGCTTGTTGGCATTCGCTAGCGGCGCGATGATCTTCTTGTTGATCTGGTCGCCGATGTCGCTCTTTCCCTTGAGCGCGATCATGTCCTGGAATCTGGAGCCTTTGGGCACGGTGATAGCGGCGTAGGGTTCACCGGCGAATTTGTCGCTGACGTACTTGATGAACAGAAGGACGAGGACGTAGTCCTTGTACTGGCTGGCGTCCATGCCGCCGCGAAGGCTGTCGCACATTGACCAGAGCGAGCTGTAGAGTTCGGATTTCTTGAGGGCCATGTCAGCTTGTTCTCACCGGGCGAGCGCGCCGGGCATCAAGATGACGGCGACGCCGCGGACCGCCACACTCGCCGATTATCACCTTGAGAATGTTCATTGTCTCTCATTGCTGAATCGGCGTGCGTTTCGAAGGCGCGAGTGGAGCAGCTCCGACCGGATGCGGAGCGGCCCGTTATCGGAGCAGTTCTTCGCTGCATTCGCGAAGCACTGGGGGGGAGCGTCGCGTCGACGGGTGGGGAAACTCGGGTAAGAATGGGTAATTCCCGCTTCCGGTCCACGGGCAGGCAACGCCGCGACTGGCGTGTTCAGTAAGGGGATCTGTTGAAAATAAGAAGATGTTTTGGCTCGTCTGGTAGGACTCGAGCCTTCAGCCCCTCGATCAACAGTCGACCCAGTTGACGGCGTTATTCCGTATTATCGGACACCATTTTCCGGCCGCGAAGCTCTCCGTAGATCGCTACGCACTCTGGCGGAAGCTGGAGGTCTGGCCGGGTTTCGGATTCCGGCGCAACGTGGGCGAACCTGGCGCGACGCGTGACGTTCGCTTTGTACGGCCCGAGACGTGGCCAGTCTATTTGGCCGCCTTGGCGTCCGCCGCCCGCACCCGCGCCCAACGCTTCTGGGTGGCTTCGATGATTCGCCTCCGGCCAGCCGCGCTCAGTCTCCGTTTCGGCTTTTTGGCCTCGGGCTTGGCAGCCTTGGACGCGGCGCCGGATTCCTTTTTGGACTCAGCCCATCTCTTTCGTTGCGCTTCCGCGATCCGCTTCCTGGCGGCCGCGCTCATTTTCCGCCGTTTGTGCACGGGCACCGGTTTCGCCGCGGACTCGGCGCTACCCCCAGTCATCAGTTGCCGGATCTCGGCAATCTGAGCATCGGTGCGCTTCCTTTGAGCCTCGAATCCTTCGATGGCAGCCGCGAGAATCTCACTGTTCAGTTTCTTTGGCATGGGCCTCCGATCTTTGCTTGGGGTCTTAAAATCGCACTCTCGTGTCCAAGTCTAGCAGGACCAAAGTGCACCCGAAACACAATCGTCATAAAATGTCTCTAGCCGCCTAGCTCCTGCAGGGCGACAAGCCGGGTACCCTGCCCGGTTGGCGGCAATTGCTTCTCAGGGATCGCAGAGGGAGCGATTCATGGACCCGCCGTCTCGATTTGAGATCGAGAAACTCGCTAACGAGAAATTTCAGGCAGACCTTGAGCGCAGAATCGAGGGCTATGCGAAGAAGCAGGCTCAGACGCTTGCTCAAGCCAGAGCGAGCGGCAATTCAGGCGCTTATCTGCCCGCTTTGATCCAGTGCAAACAGGAGCGCTTGCGGGCGGAGATACTCACGTTGGCCGACGCATGGGCAGAAGCTGGCACAACCTACACGGTGCCGCTACCCGTAGGTGCGGAAAAAGCACTTGAAGAGGCGGCGGCGCAAATGACTGCCAGTACGCTCAGCGCGCTTCGTGGCGAACTGGATCTCATGGCTAAGAAGACAGGCGTCCACTCGATTCCTTCGGTTGGGAGTCGGGAACTAGAAAGCACCAGGCAATCAGCGCTGCGGGAAGGAAAGCTCAGGCTGGAAGCACAAAGAATCAAAGCTGAGCGCATGGAGATGCAACGGTTGTTAGGAAGAATCACAACGAAGGTGATCCCTCCAGACCTTGCGAAAATGGACCAGCTACAAGTCGTCCACTTCCCGAGTCAACTCCCGGAGGCGCGTCTGGAAGCTTCAGGCCTGAAGCCGGGGCTAGTTGGCAAGTTACCGCAAGAAGCGCTGGCCCGTATAGAAGCAGGGACGGCGGCATTCCTTGCGGACTACCTTCCGAAGCTAGAGCGTGAGGCCAACAAGAACCCCATCCGTGACGCAGAACTTCTGAGGGAGCTCGTTGTATACCGATACAATCTTGTGGCGCGGGAGTGCTTGGCCGTATCCAGCTCTGCCGACGAATTCGAGCGTCAACTATGGGGCGAGATCGTAGGTTCCGTGCGGCTCGGCCTGTCAAAGTACCCGTGGCTGGCGAACGGCGTTATGAGAGAGGAACTGGACGCAGGGTTCACGTTCTTCACCATGCGGGTTAATCCACGGGAAATAATCGCCGATTCGGACCAGACTGCCACTTGGCACGTTGGAGCGATTACCGGGGCAGCCCTCTCGGAACTGTCGCTCAAACTCCGGGCCGAAGCCCGGAAGCGCGCGGCGGAAGGCGGCTGCGGCAAGCCAGCCTCGAGTGATGAGTCAGCCGGGAAACACCCGGCTCCAGCGACGGAGAGCGCCGGCGAACGTAGGCACGATCGGCACCCTGCGGATGCCGCGCCGGTTAGGCGCCCTGATCCCGCAGCGGCGCAGAATCCAACGCCAGCAGAGACCGCAATCGCCAAAGGGCCTGCGCAAGCCGGGGACCCCGCCCGGTTAGCGGCAATACCTGCTCACGGAATCGCCGAGGGAGCGACCATCGATGATCCATCCAGCCAACCTGATGCCGCCCGCTACGGAGGAGGGGTGGCCGAGTCTGGAGCGGAGGATGCTGGCACTGGGGCCGCCGAAGGCTTGCAAGACACTCGTGATGCCGACGCGCCTCAAGGGCCGTCATCGGCGAGTCCTATCCCGTTGCCCGAGTTTTCGCTGGAAACGCTGGTCCAGATCGAGAGGTGCCAATCTCGGCTCCAGGAGAAGTTCCTGTCAACGTCGAACTGGAGTGAGTTTTCAATGATTAGGTTAGGCCTGGCACCTTGCGTGCTCCCGCCGGGCCGACCAATGCAGCTCAAGCAGAAGCTTCGGGAACATGCGGACGCGATGTTCGATTGCGAGGCGAAGCACTGTCCGAACGGCAAGGCGCACGAACAGTGGTTTTTGGACCTTGCCAAGAAGCTCCAGCTAGAGATCATTTTTGATTACATTCAGGTTCGGATGACTGCCGTCCACTTTGGACTTACACAGCAGGAGGCATCGGAGTTTCTGCGCCAGACATTGGAGGATCGCGCAAAATGGTGGATTCGGTCGAAGGCGGGAGGCTCCACGGTGCCAGACGCCGGCTGCCTCCCTGCCGCGGGGCCGGCGCCCGATCCGAAGCAGCCGGGGCGGGTCGATGCCGCACCAGCGCAACCGGCATCCTTTGCGAACGCTGAAACACGGCCGACGACCGATCCCCATCGCGGTGTCCCGACAGACAGCGGGCCGCAGGCTGTTGAGGAACGAGGCTCCTCGGACAAACCGGGGACTACGCCGGCGACTCCCGACGCGACCGATGCCATCGAGGTCGCGAGGCTGAGGTCTCTCTCGATCGAGCGAGAAGATGCGGCGATCAACGAGGCTATTGAGATCCTCAAAAACCAACCGGGATGGGACCGTTCCCAGGAACTTGTTAGCCGCGCGAACGTCTGGCTGGCGAATGAATCTAAGAGAGCTCAGGTCCCAGAGGCTCGACGTACTCTGGCGCTGAAAAACCTGAATCGTCAAGCGAGGATTTTCCTTGGTCTGGTTTCGAGCAGGGACTCGGCCGACGCCGTGTCGGTCCTCCTTCTACTCTTGGTGCGGAATGTGTACCTCCAGGTCTTCGGCGTGCCGCCCCAACGCGTCGTATCTCTAAGCAAGGAGGGCTGTGAGTTTGCGGAAGAAATCGAGCTGCGCCGTCGGAAGTTGATGGCCGCCGTGTATCGCAAAGCGGCGAGAGTTTCGACGGAGAACACGGCCAAGACGGGGCGCAATTCGCGCATGCCGGTGACCAGTTATGGGCCGGAGGCCCCATCAACCGCAGATGGCACACCGGTGCCCGCGGAAACGGAGTTGCCGACCCAAAGGAAGGGGACTCCCACAGAAGTGCCAGATCTCGATGAGCGCAAGACTGCCTACGACGCATACAAACGGAAGTGCAAAGACGCCGGCGTGAAGATGACAGAACGGAAGCTCGCGCAGTTGGCGAATCGAGCATGGAACACTCGCGATCCCGTCATGAAGTGGAAGCAAGGTAAGGACCGGCCTGGCGATGACCGGCTAATCCGGCGCGCCATGGAAAAGGTGCCGTCGGCCAGTCAATTGTAGTTTTTCCTGCAATTCCCGCAATTCCTGCATTCTTGTCCGCTTGCGTCCCGCAGTGCAGGGCTTTGTACACTGCGGCCAGAAGGTGATGGAGCGGACATTGAACCAGCACGAAGAACTCAATAGAGAACCAGCTTTCTCGGTGTGCCGAGTGGCCAAGCGTTTGAACGTGTCTGATAGAACAGCACGCCGGCTCATCGAAGCGGGGGCCTTGAAGGCGTATCGCATTGGCAGGCAATGGCGGGTGTTCGAACCGGACCTGCAAGAATATCTCGCCAGGCAGGCGAACCGCCATCCCTATCGCCATTCAAGCGCGAGCCACCATGACCACTGATCAACTGACGGCGATCCTAGCAGCGCGGGTCATGGGTTGGCGTGCCGGACCGGAACGCTTCCTGACGGGCAACCGGAGTTGGGTGCCGCGGTGGAAGTTTCAGCCAACCCAAAAGCTGGCGGATGCAATCCGTTTGCTGGAAGCAGCCAAACCTCTGGAGTATTCCGTCGCCGCGGACGCAAACGGCGCCTTCTGCGCCAGAGTTAGCGTCAGCGGATCGACCGCAGAAGCGCATGCCAGAACCAAGCCGCTCGCCATTTGCCTGGCCGTCGCCGTTGCGGTCGGCATTGAGGTTACAGGAGAAGATCTATGACGCCGCTTGAGTTTCTCCGCATGCTCTGGGGCGCAAAGTTGGCGGGTCTGTTCATCCTGATCTGGACGCGCGCCGGCAAACAATCGCAGTGGTTCCGCGATGTCGCCGCCGCCGCCAAGTTCGTGTCCACCAACAGCAGAGACGTGTACGTCGGTGTCGGCTTATCCGGCGGCGATTACGGCCCGCACAACCGGTGTCCGTCGGACAAGGTCGCTGCCATCGCGGGCCTTTGGGCCGACTTCGATCTAGCCTCGGAAGCACACCCGAACAAGGCGCTCCCTGCCACCATCGAAGAGGCACTATCGCCTATCCCGGCGGGACTCCCTCCGACCATCATCATCGCAACCGGGAACGGCTTGCAGGCGTGGTGGCTCTTCAAAGAACCTTGGATCTTCGAGGATGCCGAAGAGCGGAAGCAGGCGGCGACATTGAGTGTCCGTCTTCAAACCCTCCTCCGCTACAACTCGTCGCAGCGAGGTTGGGCCTTTGACAGACTTGCTGATCTAGCCCGCGTGCTCCGGATGCCAGGCACCATAAACGCCAAGGACCCCAGCAAGCCCAAAACGGTCGAGGTGTACTCCGTGGAAAGACGCCGATACAACCCATCCGATTTCCAGAAGTATCTCGACAGTCTGGCAATTCCAGATCCGGAGACTGAGGACCAGATTGCGAGGGAGATGGAGGAACGGTTCGCTGGGAAGCCGCTTGTGATCGACTTCGACGCGGCGATTCCCGATGACCGGCTCGCTGGTTGGATAGAAAAGGACCTGCGGTTCCGAAACACGTGGCACCGGCAACGCCACGACCTGAATGATCAGTCGGGTTCGGGATACGATTTGGCCCTAGCGCACTTCGGCTTGGACGCCAGCCTCAGCGACCAGGAGATCGTGAATCTAATCGTTCATCACCGCCGAATGCACGGCGAGAGGCGGCGCAAGCGCTTGGATTATTACCAGCGGACAATCTCGAAAGCGGAGAAGACAACTGGCCGCCCGGCTCCGCACGCTCCCGGACCCCCTTCGGCTCCTGGCACGGCCGCGCCGCAGAATGCGTCCGTCGATTCGGCCGTGGCCGAAGCCGCCAACTCTCCGGAAGCCGACGACCCTAACAGGAAGGCGAAGCTGTGTGAACACATATCGCGCCTACTGGGGGTGAGCGTTCTTCGGATCGTGAAGGTGACAGGCAAAGAACCGGTGTTCCTAATGGACTTGGAAGAGGGCCGCGTTGAGTTCGATGTCGGCAAGCTCATCTCCCATAAATCCGTGGGCCTCGCCTTAGCCGCCAAAGCCGGAAAGATCATCCCGAATCTCAAACCGCATATCTGGAGAGGGTTGGCACAGATGTTGCTCGACGCTTGTATCGTCGTGGAGGGCACGGACGACCTTGAGTTTGAAGGAGCGGCACGGATTCAAATCGATAAGTATCTTTCCGAAAACCCACCCATTTTGTCTCTCGAAGGCACCAGTGCTCAGGAGCTGTACAAGCCTTTGATTGACAAGGGCAAGATCGCGATCTCCGCGGCCAATTTGCAGACTTACATCATCAAGACGACCATGCAGAACGTCTCGGTCAAATCGGTCGCCGCAATGCTCGCCGCGATCGGTGGCCAACCTGTGCGAGTGCGTCCTCGCGGCGTCAAAGAGCAAAGCCGATGGGCCTTGCCTGTCAATGAGTTCGATCCGAAGGACTATTCGCAATTTAACTCCGAGGACGTTTGCAATGCTGAATGAGCGCGCCACCGGCACGGTTGAGGGAATCGGTCTGATGGACCATGCGGTCACATCGGAATACCGGATCGTGGGTCCGCCGGGAACCGGAAAGACAAGGAGTATCAGCGACCAGGTGCGGCGTGGCGTTGAAAAATATGGCTCGAACAAGGTGCTCGTGGCGAGCTTTTCCCGAGCGGCCTCGGCAGAGTTGGCGAACTGCGACCTGCCCATCAATCCCGACATGCTCGGCACTCTGCACTCTCATTGCTATCAGGTGTTGGGCAGACCAAGCATCGCTGAGGCGCACGTGAAGGAGTGGAACTGTTCCTATCCCCATTTGGCGCTCACGCCGGTACGCGGGCAGCGACGGTTAGACGGTGAGGATTCCGTGGAAGACGATGCCGGTAATGCTGATCGCCCTGGTGACTCGTTGCTCCGGGAGCTGAACCGGCTGCGGGGACTGATGGTTGACCCAGCCCGGTGGCGGCCCGACATCCGCGATTTCGAGCGGAAGTGGGCGCGGTACAAGCGCGAGCGCAATCTCCTGGACTTTTGCGACCTTATCGAAACCTGCCTCCGCGAGGTTGACTGCGCACCCAACAATCCCTCCGCGCTGTTCGTGGATGAGGCGCAGGACCTCAGCGTCATGCAAGGGCGGCTTGTCCGAAGATGGGGATGCCAAGCCGATTACTACGTATTAGCCGGAGACGACGATCAAACAATATACTCATTCATTGGCGCTACGCCGGAAGTCATCCTTGAACCCGACATCCCGGACGATCACAAGGTCATCTTACGGCAGAGCTATCGTGTGCCACGATCGATTCACCAGTTGGCGGACAGTCTAATCCGGCAGGTGACGCGGCGCCAGGAGAAGATCTATTTGCCGCGGCCGGCGGCGGGCGATGTTCAACGGCTGTCCACTGGTACCTACAGGTCACCCGAGTACTCTATTCTTTCGTCCGCGGTGAAGCATCTGGAGCGCGGCAAGACAATCATGTTTTTGGCCTCGTGCTCGTACATGCTTAAGCCGCTCATTCAAGTGCTGCGGAAGAACGCTATTCCTTTCCATAACCCGTACCGAAAAGCAAATGGATTCTGGAATCCGCTGCGGCTCGGCAGACAGACCACGGGAAGACGGATAATTTCGCTCCTGGTTGCGCACCCGAGATACGGTGAGGGCTACCGTTCCTGGACGTACGCAGACCTCTCGCTGTGGGCCGAGTGGCTCTGCGGCCAGGGCATTTTCAAGGCCGGCGCCAAGAAGTTGCTGGAGGCCGCCGACCGGAAGGAGACAGTCACGATCGAGCAGCTCGGTGAAGTATTCGAGGCGGGACCGCTCGCTTCGCTGGTCGAAACCTTCGATGGCGATTGGAGAACCCTTCTCAAGTGGTGGCGCGTTCGAGTCAATCCTGAGGTTCGCAACCGCGTCCAGTTCCCCGCCGACGTCGTCTCGAGGCGGGGCCCGCACTCGCTAATTGAGGAGCCAGGCATCGTGGTCGGCACAGTCCACTCAGTTAAGGGCGGCCAGGCAGACGTGGTTTACCTGTTCCCGGATCTCAGCCGCGCCGGCGATTCGCATTACCAAGTCTCGGGCCCGCTGCGGGACTCGGTGCTTCGTGTCTTTTACGTGGGGGCTACCCGCGCCCGGGAGACGCTCTACATTTGTCAGCGGGAGAACGCCATGGCTGTGTCAATCTGACTGAAAAGACGGCGCTTGAATGATTGCGACGAATGAAGGTAACCTCCTGACGCTGACTGGAGGCGTTCGTCTGAAGCAAAGAGTTCAACACCCGAAGATTAACGAATGCAAGGATCGCGGCGCGCCGTATTGGTTCTTCCGATATTGGCATGATGAGTTGCTTGCGGATGGCGCTGTTAAGACCACGCGAAAGCGCCACATCATCGGACCCAGCCGAGGCCCAAACGCGATCGGCAAGAAACAGGCTGAAGGCGCGCGCGACGCATTCCTATCCGAGCTAAATGCCGCGCCCACGGCTTGCGAGGCCGCAATCAAGGCTAAGAAACCGGCCGAGTTCGGAGCGATCCTGTTCGGCAAACTCGCGGAGATGTGGCGTAGCGACTTTGTTGAACGCGAAGTTGGCGGGAGGGCTCTGATCGCCACGTCCACTCGGGCGAAGTACGTCAATCACCTCGAAAACCACATCCTCCCGCGGTGGAAGGACACACGGCTGGCAGAGTTCCGCGCGAAGGACCTGCTGGATTGGCTTCAAACCGAGTGCGAATCCTGGCACATGATGGCCGACCTGCGGAACATCATGAGCGGAATCTTCTCGAAGGCCCAGGAATGGGAAATATTGCCCGACACCTTTGCGAATCCGATGCACCGCGTGAAGCTGTCTAGGAAGTGGGAGGTGCGCGAGAAGCGTATTCTCACTGAAGATCAGACCGTTCGGGTGCTGTCCAGGCTGGAAGATCCACACCTTCTCATTTGTGAGACCTGCTTGGATACCGGTACGCGCATATCGGAGGTGACGGGCCTGAGAATTAAGCGCGTTGACATTGATCAGGGCTGCATTCGGATCGAGCAAAGAAACTGGCGCGGCGACATTGATGAGCCGAAAACGGCAAGAAGCAGGCGGACGTTGGCGCTCGGGTCTTTAACTGAGCGCTATCGTTCCTGGATCGCGAGTCTCAAACACCGTGACCCCGAGGCATGGGTTTTCCCCCAGGGCGAGGATCTGCGGCAGCCGATGTGGGACTCTGGCGTTCGCCGAGCCCTGAAGAGCGCGGCGGCCGCGGAGGGCTGTGACTTTCCTGGCCTCGGCACGCATTCCCTTCGGCGCGCGAACATCACGTGGCGGCAGGAGGTCGGCGGCAGCAGCATCGAAACGTCCCAGATCGCCGGCCACGCCAACACCAAGATCACCGAGGAATACACGGTGGTGCAATTGCGGCGCCAGGAAGAACTGACGCGGCGGATCCAGGGCAAACGGCTGAAGGCCGGCCAACGTCTCCAGCCAAAGGTCGTCGAGATCAAAGGCACGAATACGGCGGCCTAGCCAAGACCGGTCCCGCGACCGTCGGTCCGCTTTCCCTCACAATCCTCAAATCCCCTCATCGGGACCTTTGGTAACTATCCTGATAGGGAAATCAATTGTTGTTGTACTGCAACAACAATCAAAAGGCGGTATCGACCGCGCGCGAGGCAAGTGTGATGCCATTGCGTCGCGACGATGTGTGAGGTCCAGGTGAGGTCCGGTCGAGGTCCAGAACAGTTCCGCGGTCCATTTGAGGTCCAAATCGACGACGCATAACCCTTTTGCTTTCAGTGTGAACCTCTGTAAGTGATTGATCGGAGTACCTTGACACGGTAGAGGTCCGGCGTTCGAGTCGCCGCGGGCCCACCACTCGTTTCAATAGCTTAACCGGTCTGGCATAGAAATCCCGCGCTGCGATATCGCTGCGATAACCGCTCGCTGGTGATCCAGACGTTTCGTTTGCTCAAAATCCAACGATGGTCTACAACAGGGCATGGAACTAAAAACCTCCCCTCTGAGAAGAGATCATCGCGGACTCTTCGATGAAGAGTTCGTTTGATCGTTTACAGAAACATCCGCCACAATCGCGGCATGGACTATGTGGGCCCTCTCAAGGAACTGCACCGTCGTGAATTGCCCGGCGGAGGTTGGAGCTTCTCCGATTCGTCTCAGATGAATCTGGAAACTACGTGCCTAGCAACCTTCTCCGTGTTGGCGGAACGGCCCTCTTCAGCTCCGCACGTTGTTCGACTCCTCCTGCGCGCCCAACTCCCCGACGGTAGTTGGCCATCGTTCATCGGCGACGGAAAGTCCTCATGGACAACGGCGCTCGCCATCTGCGTATTGAACTCCGCGAACGACTCGTCCGGCGCCAGAGAACGGGGTCAATCGTGGCTTTTGAAGACCAAAGGCCGGGAGGGCCACAGGTTTTGGCGCTGGAGATTCAAGCTGGCGGACCGGGCGGATCGATTCGACCCCGACTGTTACGGCTGGCCCTGGATCCGCGTCGCGGTGCTGACATCCGACGTGCCGCCGGATGTATGTGAGCAATCAGCCGCATGTATGCGAGCGATGAGCCGCCCGCGAGATGCCTGCGCAATCCCCAGCGGGGATGATTTACCATGAAATTCTGCGACTTACAACAACGGCTCCTGGAATACCTCGGGGCGCAGATTCGAAACCGAGAAACGAGCGGGCGCAAGCTGGCGGCCATGACCGGCATGTCGCAAGGTCATGTCACCAATGTGCTGAGGAGGCGCCGTCCTCTCAGTCTGGACAGAGCAGACGACATTCTTTCTCACCTGAACGCGGATGTCCGCGATTTCATCAAGACTGAAGAACTTCTTGACGCTCCAGCATTGACGCCTTGGTGCTTCGCCTCCGAAGGTGTCTGACGAATCTTTTGAGCCGCCTGATCAGCCTGACGCACCTGTGGTGCGGACACGCCGAGGCATTCGGCGACTTCCTGACTAATGTCGCGCGTCTACCGG
>Ga0181518_10002072_pt1 | contig 19609 bp, 17 predicted proteins | sample PEATcosm2014_Bin_28_FD_119751 | JGI IMG/M metagenome (GOLD analysis project Ga0181518, IMG submission 119751) | Peatland microbial communities from MTU Mesocosm Facility, Houghton, MI, USA - PEATcosm2014_Bin01_60_metaG | ecosystem: Environmental > Terrestrial > Soil > Wetlands > Peat | place... | reverse complement strand
TATAGCCTGAACGGCCGTTTGATCGGAAACTTCCGCAGGGAAAATCTTTCCGCGGGAACGTACAATGTTGCGTTGCCGGGTTTTTCGTCCTCTTCCGGAGTCTATCTGGTATCGGGCGTGACCGGGGGAGGGCAGAGATCCGTGTTTAAATGCTGCGTCAGGTGATGCAGCGAGCCGGGCGATTGCTGCGGAAGAGCGCTATCGGTTTTTAAATCATGCATGCCACGATCTTGAACCGCCGCTAATGCAAGGCGGGGAGAGTGCAATGAGTAAGTGGAGCGTTATTCATGTACGGGCAAATTATATATATCCGCATTTTCGGGAAAGCGCTCGCCACTAAAACCAGTATAGCACAATATAATTTCACTATATTTTGTCGTTGATTTTGTTGAAATTTAATTGCCATTGAGATTTCAATTCCTTGAGCACGGTTTTGCTCGATTTTAAATACTTATATAAGCTGTCCGGATGGTTGGTAGCGTGGGTTAAATAAGAGAGATTATAATCACCCATTTCCGGCACATGGAAAAATTCCGGGCCGATAAGGTTCCCGATGAAGATCGGGTGATATCCCGCCGACTCCGGCCATGCTTTACACACTTTCTCCCATTCGGTTGCAAATCCCGTACAACCAAGTCTGCCTACATGCCAATATGGCTTCATAGAATTTTTTGATACCACCAAAAGAATTCTTGCCTTGCCATTTTTGAGTAAAGGAACCGCCCATTCCTTTAATGGTTTTAATAAAGAACCTATAGGAGCATTTTCATCAATATTTTGCAGGGAGTCTATTTTAAAAGCATGTAATAGAAAAGGCGCTCCCGCCTTCAAGTCAGATAGTTTAGTACCAGCTTCAAATCCCATTGATACGGCATCACCGTTGAATGAAGCAGAAAAGGGATCGTTTCCACTCAAATAATTATCAATTACGCGCTGCACCTCCACCGGCGCTTGCTCCGCAACTACCGCACTTACTGCCAATATCATCGTTATCAACACTTTTTTCAAAATCCACTCTTTCTTACGCCAAGATGATCGCGTTTGAAATTTTAAGAAGAAAAAACAGGCGATGGAAATAGAGAAAGGAAATAAATAAAAATCATTACGGTCTATGGATCACCTCACTTACTTCCGTCATGGAAAGCGGGGGAAGGATCGCATAACTTATTGCAATAATTGACGATATACTCAAGCGCTCTCGGCGTCGTGTCATAATTTATCTGGTACGTTCTTCCCCCAGGTGCATTGACTTTGATTATCGTAGGGAGAGGGGACTTTTCCAACCTCAGTCTCCTTTCTACGGCGACTATGGTGGAATCATTGGGTTGTAAGGTGGGATTCAATAGATACCCCTCTATGGCAAGGCGGGGGTTGATTTTAAGGCCATCGTCGGCCAGGATGCCGATATGTTCCTGCCACTCCCTTTTTAAATCCTCGCCTATGCGACCGACTCCGGAGACGATGTGGTCATAGTGCCGGCCAATGACCTGATAAAGACAGGCGAAGTATAATTCCGGGTATCGTTTATAAACGAATGAAACATATTCCCTGTCCAGGGAGATTACCTTGAAATTGCAACCGGCGCAAAGGGCTTGCGCCAAAGCGCTCTTGCCATTGTCGGGATTCCCGTAAATAAGACAGATAGTTTGTTTCGACGCCATATTTTCGCTCGATCGTGGGTTGTTTGATGAATCGTTTCCTGCAAAATAGTTTCTGTCATGGAAGTGCGAATTTTTTTTGAAACCGCCGGAAAGGCCGTGACCCCGGTCCGGCTTCCTTACGGAACGACAGTTTCTTGATGCATATCAAGGCGCGCGGAGAAATGATTAGATATTTTTTCCCGTGGATACGGAATTTTTCACCCTTAAAAAGGACATGGCGCCATGAAAATGTTTTGCAATCAGTGCGAACAGACCGCCCGCGGCGCGGGATGCGATATTCAGGGGGTTTGCGGCAAGTCGCCGGAGGTCGCCCTGTTGCAGGATCTCCTCATTCACCAACTCAAGGGCATCGGTTACCTTGCGCATAAGGCCCGCGCTCTTGGCGTTACCGATAAGAAAATCAACCGCCATACGATAGGGGCGCTGTTTACCACCGTCACGAACGTGAACTTCAGCGCGGAGCGCCTTAAACGGCTAGCGCGCGAGGGCGAAAACATCCGTTCCCGGGCATTCGAACTCTACGCTTCGGCCTCGGCCGCGAAATCGCTTGCCATAAACGAGAGCGAACTGCCCGCGCCGGCCAGGGGAACGCCGGGGATCGACGCGCCGAACATCGCCGACGAGATTGGCATCCTCGCGGGCAGCGATGACGCCGATATCCGGTCGCTCAAACTTGTGCTGCTCTACGGGATCAAGGGCATCGCGGCCTATGCCGATCACGCGCTCATTCTCGGCGAAAACGTTGACAACATCGTCGCCTTTCTCCACGAAGCACTGGCCGCCCTGTGCGATGCATCGGCGACCCAGCAATCGATGACCGCTCTCGTCCTTGCCTGCGGAACCGCGGCAGTCTCCTGCATGGCGCTGCTTGATAAAGCGCATACCGGCCGTTTTGGCCGCCCCAGGCCCGTGAGCGTGCCGACCGGCCTTCAGGGCGGGCCATCCATCGTGGTCAGCGGCCATGACCTGGCCGACCTCGAAGAGCTGCTCCGGCAGACGGAGGGGAGGGGAGTCAAGGTCTACACCCACGGCGAAATGCTGCCCGCGCACGGATACCCCGGCCTTGCGAAGCATTCCCACCTTGCCGGACACTTCGGCACCGCCTGGCAGAACCAGCAGAAGGAGTTCGACGGCGTCCCGGCGGCCTTCCTCTTTACCACCAACTGTATCCAGAAACCGCGCGATAGTTATAAAGACAATGTTTTCACCTGCGGGCTCGTGGCATTCCCCGGCGTCGCCCATATTGAAAACCGTGACTTCGAACCGGTCATCCGGAAAGCGCTCTCGCTTTCGGGCGGCAAACCGCAGAACGGCCCCGCGCTCCTTACCGGCTGCGGCCATGACGCCGTTCTCTCGCTGGCGGACAAGGTTATTTCGCTTGTCAAAACCGGGAAGATCAGGCGGTTCTTCGTGATCGGCGGCTGCGACGGCGCGAAGCCCGGCCGCAACTATTACACGGAACTGGCCGAAGCCGTGCCCGCCGATTGCGTGATCATCACGCTCGCCTGCGGCAAGTTCCGGTTCAACGGCCATGACTTCGGCGCGATCGACGGCATCCCGCGCCTGCTCGACGCCGGGCAGTGCAACGACGCCCACTCGGTCATCACCGTGGCGAAGGCTTTGGCCAGCGCCTTCGGGTGCGGATTAAACGATCTTCCGGTCTCCATCATTCTCTCGTGGTACGAGCAGAAGGCGGTGGCGGTGCTTCTGGCGCTTCTCTCGCTCGGGTTGAAGGGGATCCGAATCGGGCCGAGCCTCCCTGCCTTCGTGACGCCGAACGTGCTCAACGTGCTGGTCAACGCTTTCGACATCAAGCCCATCACCACTGCGCGGGAGGATCTTGCGGCGATTCTCGGCAAAGAATGAGATGGAGGGCGCTGGAATAATGACAATCTTTTTTGCATCGATTCTGCAATTATGAAATGAACGAATCTACTTCACAGGCGGGGTTAATACCCCGCCTGTGAACAAAAGTGAAGCTTCTTTGGAAATTCCAGAACATTGTTACCCCGCCCCAAGTAGCGGAAATTATTACTTTGCTATGTGCTAACATTAGTAGAAACTATTTTTTTGCCTAAATATCCCGCCTGTCCAAGGCCCATAAGAGCCATGAGAGTTGTATCAATATCCGGGAGTGATAATGAGGATGCTGCGGAATTCTTTATTTGATAATTAAGTTGAAATAAATAGACAGCTATCGCGATAACGGTCCAGGCAAGCATCTGAATTTTACTTAGATCCGGTAAGCCATCATCGTCGTTAAACAATGCCAATATGCCCTGAGTATTGGCGTTTGTAGCACTGTTTTGAGTAATTTTTTTGTTGTTAAGATAATTTACAGTAATACCTTTTGCTGCAGCCATAGTTGTGATGCTGATTCCCATCGTAATTATTAGATTATTGGGCACTATCAAAGAATCAAAGATTCCTAATTTAGCCCGAACGACAAAAATTACAACATAAGAAAATAAGGCAACAATAGTCCAAAGAATCCACTGAAATTTAGATGTGCTCATTTTGCCGTCTGCACCTTCTGCTAATTTAAAAATATTCCACGTCTTGCAAAAATACCGATACAAGACTGCGAAAAGTATCAAAAGCCCGATGCCGAATAAATAAGGCATAATCCACTCCTTCCCTGGGTAATATCCCAGTTTAAGTTGAAAATGACACAATCTACTATGTCGTAAATTAAGCAACCAACTAAAGATGTCAAAATTTTCTGCCTGATTGCAGTGGATAAATTATCACGCTATGTCTTTCCTCATCTTTTTAATCTCAATGGAACTAATTCCCCACATCTTGCTGCGAGGTAGTTTATTGGAAATCGTATTAGTTTCCGTTTATGGATTTTCCTTTATCCGGAGTCCCAAAGCCAATATTGAAACTTGGATTGTATGATACATTCCATTTATTATCAATTACCGCATTAACAGAAAATTGGCCCCACAACCCATTCGTAATATTGAATTGGCATCCAAGGCTGCCGATACCCCCGTTGGTACTATTTATATAATTGTATTCTACCTCAGCAAAAGCCTTGACTTCATTGATTCCATAATAATATCGAGAACCTATCGAAAGATTAGTTTGCCATTTAGCACTGTCTGCAAATTCCACCTTTGCACCGATTAGTATTTGGTCTTTTTTCATAAAATGAGTGCCAAAAGTTGACCAAATTCCAGCCTTAGCAAACCCCAGATTTTTAATCAGCGAATCAGCAGAAGACTGCAGAGCAGCCGCTCCTATTTCCCAAATAGGTGCGTTCCAAAGTTCTTCACGAAATTTTGAAATGCTATCTGAAATAGAGGTTTTTACCGAATCATAATATAGTTTTTTCTCAATACTATCTATGGTATGCCTGAATATTTTATTACTTGTATCGCTATAATTGTCGGAAAGTATAATAATAGAGGTTTTACTTGAACTATTCTGTGCATAACACTGTATGGCACGATCAAGAAAATGCGATTTTATTGTGGCATCCAAGTAACGAAGGCCTAAAATATCGTTGTTACTTCGCAAGTCAGTATTATCCAAAATGGTCATTCTAATGCCTTCCGCGATCTCATTTGCGCCATTTGATCCAACATTCGTTCCCAAAGAAAGGCGCGTGCGATAGAGGAATTTATCAGCATTATAATCATTCAAAGATGCATTACCATTAAGCAAAAGAGGAGATATTTCAACCGCTAGATTTTTGGGAATTACATTGCTATTAGCAGCAAAATAATTGCCAATACTGATAGCTGCATTTCTCACTGATGTAGGTTGAAGAATGTTATCTGGATTTGTACCCAGCAATTTAAACGCCGGTGATTCTGGAATGGCGAAATCCAAATTGCCCCAGCCAGCGCTAAAGTTACTAGTATCTGTTTGCGCAGATATAAATGAAAAATTAATAAAAACAATAAATAATACAATAAATTGTTTCATAATTACTCCATTTATTTAATATGATAGACTGCTATCGTTTGAGCTTGGCCGTTAGTTGTCGAACCTGCCAGGGGTATTTCTGGATTTACGACGATATTGTCTTCTAATATTGAGAAGATGACGGAATAAGGGTAGTCCGTGCCATCCGGTGACTGTACCGTAAAAGTGCCTCGGATATATTTCCCTTTATAACTGGACGGGCTTTGTTGAAGAGTTTTAACATATGGGTTAGTGTTTTGCGTATTTCCTGTAAATTGTTCCATTACAGTACTGCCGTCTGAATCAAATACGGTAATTTCGAAGCCAACCGCATGTAAAGATTTCGAGGTGACTTTAATGGTAATAGATGATTTGGTTGGATCAATAAAAATATCTGTCATAATTTCTCCTCTTTCTGTGAATATCCCCCATATAAATTGATATCGCCGGAATACCATAAGGTTTCAAATAAAGCCACTAACTGACAATGTAAAATTGTTCTATCTGGATTACATCAGGGAAACTACCACGCCATGGCTATCCTAATTTTGTAGTACCCTCTCTGATCTTTTGGACCCCCTTTCGAAATAATTCTTTGAACTACCGGGAAGATGAAGTGTGGGCAACTTCCCAACGAGCTAATCCCGCATAGAAATGCAATAGACGTTAAATAATATCCGAAACACGCCTCACGCAAGGTACTTTTTAGGTAACTAAAAGGATTTCGCTGAATTTTTTGATCGCAGCCTGAAAAATTACCTTTCGATTCCACCCCAAATGCCGGCACTGAATACTCCTTTGCCTGTTGTCTTAGGATTGCCTTGTTATTTCTTTCCCATTTCTGGCATCATTACGGTGATCAAGAGAGACACTTCGCAGGCGAAAAATCAGCAGTAGGCAGAAGAGGGCGTCGCTGAGATAGGATGCCGGGTATCCGGCTTGTTTTTCAATTCCCTTTACAGCCCCTTATGCGACATTTTATATTGTGTAGCCATATATAACACCAGGAAGATAAGAGGGACCTTCTATGTGAGGTTATAATTGTTTTATAATCAATAAGTTATAATAGAAATAGTTTCTCTTTTAATATTTTTTACTGATTCCGGGACATGCTCTTGGCGGGTTACCAGCATTATCTCAAAATCATAATCATAGCTTATAGGGAGGACCATGAAAACTTTTATTGCGATGATCGTGCTGCTGATGTCCATTTCTGTCGCCACCACTTTTGCGCAGGACGTTATCGTGCTCAAGAACGGGGACGAGATCAAGTCGAAGGTTTTTGAAATAACGCCGGCGGAGATCAAATACAAGAGGTTCGATAATCTCGGGGGTCCGACCATTGATATCCTGAAATCCGACGTATTCATGATCAAGTATGCAAATGGGACCAAGGAGGTACTGGCTTCGAATACTTCTCCCGTGAGCGCCCCGAGCGTGAATGCATGGCCGGTAAATCCGCCGCCGACGGTGAGTCCCGGCGCCACGAGCCTGTATATAATGCCTCTCGGATTTCTCGAATTCGGTCCCGTATTGGGCGCGGAATACGCCGCGACCCCCAATGTGTCCGTTGGCGCTCACGTGCGCATCGCGTCGCTTGGCATATTGACGTATGCAATAACGTCGAACGATAATGGCGATGACGCCGATAACGTCAGCGGATTGGGGATTGGGGCGGATGTAAAATATTATCCGTTGTCGGTAAGAAATGGCTTTTACAGCGGCGGTCTCCTGGAATTCTTATGGGGCACGGCAACGTATTATCAAGGGCAATCCGGCGAGTATGAAAATACTACCAGTTACCTGGCGATAGCCTGCGATGGCGGTTACAAATTTGAACTCTCGCAGAGTTTTTATCTGAATGTTGGCGCGACGTTCGGCGCCGCTTTCCCGCTTGACGCGGAACCAACCGTTCATCCCAACGATCCCGATAACACGGAAAATTGGAATCAAGGCAAGACGACGATTTTCGGGATGCTCGATGTGACGTTCGGAGTAAACCTGTGATCGAAATCGTCGTACCCGGCGCGAACATAACATCTCTTTCGGATCTTCCAACAACCTCGTAAGGAGTAATTGTCATGAAAACGACAATCTTTTATTTCACCGGAACGGGTAATTCGCTGAAAATAGCCAAAGATATCGCTTCGCAACTCGGCGATACGGCATTAGTCCCTGTCCAAAAAGCGATTAATGAAACAGTAGATCTTTCCGCGGACAGAATAGGGTTGGTATTCCCGGTGTACATGTGGGGTATGCCCTCCATTGTCGCTGAGTTTGCGCGTAGAATGAAAACAGGGAAAGAAAAATATGTCTTTGCCGTGGCGACGTATGGCGGGACGCCCGGCGGCGCCCTTTTGAATTTATCGAGAGCGCTTAAAAAACAAGGGGCGCGGCTCAGCGCCGGATTCGGCATTCAGATGCCGGGCAATTATATCCCGCTTTACGGCGCGCAACCTGAAGGAAAACAGAAAAAGGAATTTGCAAAAGCCGTTGAAAAAGTCAAACAATGTGTTGAGATTATAAGAATGTGCGGTTCGTGTAAACCGAAGACAAGCGGGTTTCTATTCAATACGCTGTTGTCGTTGGTCTATAAGGTAAGCATGCCGCGTATCCACAAGATGGACAAATCATTTATCGCGCTTGATTCCTGCACGACGTGCGGCATCTGCTATCAAGTCTGCCCCGTGGAGAATATCAAAATCGAGAAGGGAAAACCCGTCTGGCTGGGACAATGCGAACAGTGCATGGCTTGTATTCAGTTTTGTCCCGTTGAAGCCATACAATACGGGAAAAAGACCGAAGGGAAAAAAAGGTATCATCATCCGGAAATTAAATTGTCCGAAATTAAAAACAGATAATTCCATACTTATTTGCCTGTAAATTTCTCAAAACTGCTATTGCTGTTGAAAAGATAGTAATAGCCGTAGTAAGTTCGAGGCGATATATTTTGCCGGATGATCCGCTCTATTACCTGCCCCTAACCTCTCTTTTATCATCGTTTGTACGTTTATTAATATCATGGAAATTAGAGGATCCATCGCAACAGCAAAAAATTCTTTATTAATGGAGGCATGATGACCAGGATAATTCTTTTAAATATTTATGTGATTTTATCGGTAGGAATACTCTTTGCCCAGACTGACAATGTTTCACTATCGAAAAAATCCAACTACCACTTCTGGGGAACGAACTGGGATTCGGAGGTGGTGATGACAAATTCCCTCTGCACCCTTACGGTGGTGCCGAAAATAGGGGGGAGGACGATGCAATACAATCTCGGCGCCCATGCCCCGATTTATGTGGCCAGCGGCGAGGTAGGGGAGACGCCGTCAACCTATACAATCATGGGGGGCTTCTTCACCAACGTCTCTCCTCAATCGAGCTGGAACTGGCCGCCTCCCCCGTTGCTTACGATGGGCGCCTATACGCCAACCATCATTCGCAATACCGCAGATACCTGCTCCGTCTTGTTACAAGGCCCGGTGGAAACTACTTCAAGCTACCCTAACGTCGATGGCCTTCAGTTCAAGCGAACCGTGACGATGTTCGCGGCATCGACACGGATCAACATCGCCATGACGCTCGTGAACAAGGGGACCTCGACGCCGGTCCCGCACGGGATTTGGGATATCACCGAATGCACCGGCGGAACGCAGGGGATTGCCTACGATACGATGATATGGGTCTATTTCCCCATTAATCCCAAGAGTAAACTCGGCAATGGAAGAGGGTATGTCTGTCTGAACGGATTTACTGATACGACACAATGGGTAAAAAGCGCGGGCGGGGCCGGTATCATGGGCATCCGCTATAATGGCAAGGCGGAATCGCTTTTGGGCGCCGACGATATCGCCGGATGGATTTGCTATGTCGATCGCCGCGACGGATACGCCTTCGTGAAAAGATTTACTTATGTATCTGGCGCGACCTATCCCGATTCCGGTTCATCAATATCGGTCTATACGGAAAACAACGTCTCGTTTCTTGAAGTCGAAGTCAAGGGCCCGATATCGACACTGGCCCCCGGCGATTCCATATCCATGGTTGAAGACTGGTATGCGGCCAGGTCGCCCGGCCCCATCGCCTCGGTTAATAACGCCGGCGTTGTCACGAGGAGGTTGTCCGCACAGCAGTCCGGTGATTCGGTCGGCGTGCAGGGCTCGTGGGGCGTATTTTATCCGGGATATGTAACATTGGTTTTTGTTGACGCTGCGGGATCAAAACTTTCGACGGTCGACAGTAGTGCAGTAACGCCGCTGGATTCCTTTGTCCTGAACAAAGAACTCAATGTGCCTCCGAACTCGTCGGCATTGTGTCTTGCGGACTATGCCAGTAGCGGAGCATTCGTTGGAAACCTTGATTCGGTCGCTCTTTCGGCGGCGGGCATTGTCGGGAACGGACCTTCCCTCCCGCTCCGGAAAAGCGATACGCGCATTACGCTTCGACCCGACGGTTCCCTTGCGATTGTGGCGGAGATAAACGAACCTTATTCGATCGAAGTATCCCGCCTTGACGGCAAATGCCTGGCATTTTTCAACGGCATGCGCCCGCAGAATTTTTTCTATGGGCGCAACGGCCTTTCCGCCGGCATCTGTTTTGTAACGACGCGGGTTGCGAAATGCATGACGGTGCGGAAAATCTTCGTCGGGAAATAGCGGAAACCGAAATGGACATAAAAAAGATAGTAATAATCGCGGGCAGCCCGAAACAAGACGGCAACACCGCTGCTTTAGTAGAGTGGTTCTGCGAGAGTGCACGATCCGCCGGCGCTGTTACGGAGGTGATCAATGCCGCAGGACTCGACGGTAATGGCGGTTGTATTTCCTGCAGGGCTTGCCAGAAGCAAGAAACGTACGGGTGCGTGCTGAAAGACGGCATATCGTCCGCCGTAGGAAAAATGATGGGGGCGGATGTTATAATCATGGCTACGCCTCTGTATTTTTTTTCGGCCTCCGCGCAGATAAAATCCGTTGTCGACAGGATGTTCTCCCTATACAAATGGGACAACGATGCCGGCGCCATGAAGACCATTTTGCAAGGGAAAACATTCGGCCTGCTCGCAAGCGCGTACGAAGATATCGGATTGGACGCTCTTGAGAAACCATTCAAGCTTACCGCTGATTACTCCGCGATGAAGTACGCTTCCCTTTTGATACCGAACGCGGGCATTTCCGGGAATATAAGGAAAATACCCGGCGTCAGGGAAAAGGTGACAGCGTTCTCAAAGAAAGTGCTGATGTAAGAATCGATCGCAGGGCCGGGTTTACACCTGCCTTCGGCGCTTCCACGGGTTCCAACCACGCGCCCTTGTTGGCTGTCAGGAAGCATGGCCCCTTTATCCATCTTCATATCTGTTGCGACGCGATTACAGAGGGAACTTCAGGCCGCCCTTGATCTCCAATCCTCGCATATAAAAGGAGGTTGCGCCGCCCATTGCATCGAGAAAAGACTGCTCAAAGACATTGGTAAGTCCGAGATAATAGTCGGCCTCGATAAAAGGGGTTACTTTCCCGGTCGGGAATTCCATCCCGCCTCCCAATTCAATGCCGAAATCAACCGCATTAGTGTAACTGCCCCAATCTTCATTTATACCGTTATAGGTGTAAGTTGCACTCAACAATATGCCTAAATTCAATCCGACGATACTATATATCGAGGCCGTAGGAGAGAGCGGATACTTTACCCGTGCTTCGATAGGAATGGTAAGGTAATTCATCGCCAACGATATACTGTCGCCACTCGTGCAGCCGCGCGAGGAATAGACAATGCCGGGCTGTATTGAGAAATAGGGATTCGGCTGGATCTCAATAACGCCGCCGCCTACAAAACCAGTTCTATTATCACCAAACCATGGCGATCCGCCATTGGACCCATTAGCCAATTGATTAAAAATGCCCAACCCGATATCAAACCCAAGGCTTAGAATTGACGATGATGATGGGGAGATCTGAGAAGGGATTTTAGATACAACGGGGACCGTAGCGGGGCTATTCCGGGGAGTTTCATTATAGGAGCTATTCTGACTATTGTCATTTCCCGGCGGATTATTTCCTGTATTGTGAACGATTCTATCAATATTAGTGAAATAGAGAACCCATTCACTGCCGTTTTTCAACCTGATTTTCAGATTGTTACCGGGATTCTCCTCAATAATAGCGCCCGGGATGATCTCACCGGTTTTCATATATACCGTATCGGTCAAATGCGGCGACGACACCGAGACTGCCACGCTTGGAGCATTCGGCTGCATACTTACCGGCGGATTCGCCGTTGCCGGGAGCGCCGCACCAGATATATTTGGCGGAGAACAATTCATAACGCCCTGGTTTCCCGTGGCCGGGTCGACATCTTCCAATCTATTGCGGGCTTCTAAAATTCCCATCATAACGTGCTGCAAGATATAATAGGATTTCGCTTGCTCAGAAGTAATCTGCACTGAACTGGTATTTTCCGCCGATCCCGTTACAGTGAAGGTCCCCGGGTCTCTTTCCCAGCATAGAAATCCATGCGGCCCCGTTTTGCCGATTGCCGTGCCATTATCCGAAATGTTCATCGCGACGGCGCTACCCAGCGTTGAAGGCCTATAGACATATACGCGGCATTTTGACGAGTCAGCAATGGAAACCTTTTGATCGGGAAAAGGCACATATTGAACGGTGGATGCACACCCCATAAGAAACGCCGTTGAAACCAGACATGCCAAAAGTCGAACCATTTTCAATCTCCTTGGTTGCTATTGATTGATGAACTTCCTTGCCGCATCGACTGCCGTTTCGGCGTGGCTCATGAATCCTTGAAATCTTACCTTGGGATTTTATTAACTTTCTTGAAAAGTTATGTCACGAGCTAAACTAATACGAATTTTAGATAATGCAAATTTTTATAATATACTATCCGAAAACGCCATAAACAAGATACTTTTCAGGGAACCGGAAATATCAAGCGTATAATGGCGCCGTGACCTGACAAACGCTCGCTCGATCCCACCCCGAATACTTGCTCTGCATACTCTTATCTGCCACGGTATCGTTTTGTAATTTTTCATTCATTTCTTACAATCGTTACGGTGACGAAGAGAAACTTCTTGCAGGATTTTTTCTCAATCTGCGCTCTCTCTTGAAGAAATTTCCTCATAATCCGGAAATTGAAGATCCCGACCGGTTTTTCTGGACCCCCGCACGCTGCCACGTCCGCGCGCCCCGTATTCGCCTATAACAATATGGCATAAATTTTGCGTATATAAGCGCAAACGGTTATCAAACTGAAGGGTAAGAATCGCTTGATCAGACAAAATGGAAGCATTAAAGGAGAATCTACCATGGCACAATTGAAACCGTATTTAACTTTTAAGGGAAACTGTCGGGAAGCGATGACATTTTATAAGGAGTGCCTGGGAGGGGAGCTGAAAATGCAAACCGTAGGGGAGTCCCCCGTAGCCGCCCAAATTCCCAAAGAGATGCATAAAAATATTTTGCACTCGGTTTTGAAAAAAGATGGGTTCACGCTGATGGCGTCCGACATGATGGGGGCGGGAGACCTCGTCCAGGGAAATACCGTTACGCTCGCCTTGATCTGCAAGAATAAGGAAGAACTCGAAGCTTGCTTTTCAAGGCTTTCCGCCGGCGGAAAGGTCGGCCATGCGTTGAGAAAGGAATTTTTCGGAACGATTGGAGATCTCGTCGATAAATTCGGATTCCGCTGGATGTGTGTATTGGACGAAACTATGGTGACATAAGTGCGGGATACATCGAACACAACCGAAAACCATTGGGCGATTTTATCATAGGCCGCGCCATACCCCGCTATCAATCCCGTCCTAGACTGCGCCGCCGTTTACCGTACGGCAAGGTGACAAGACTGTCCGTGAGGCTGGAATTAGTCGCAGTCAGTTTGCTGCGGGGAAGTTCATTTCCGTAATTTTTGTCATTAATGGGAAAATGTAGCATTCACTACGGCAGAAAGCTTAAGTGCTATAAATTAAATGGCACGAGAGTTGCGGATTATACCAGATTTTTCAAATTATCGGAGTTTGTCTAAGAGTGGGAAAAAGTTATGCGAAAAGTAATTTTTAAAATTGAACTGACCCTGGATGGCTTCATTGAAGGACCCAAAGGAGAAATGGATTGGGTCCGTGCGAACATTACGGAAGAAAATTGGGAACATGTCTTCGATATGCTGAGTACGGTAGATACCGTTTTAATGTCTCGGGTAATTTATCGGGGTTTCAAGGAATATTGGCCGCCCGTGGCGGCGAACCCATCGAGCCCGAAGTACGAGAAAATTTTTTCCAACTGGTTGAATGCCACTCCCAAAATTGTTTTTTCAAAGACCCTTGAAAAGGTCGAATGGATGAATTCACGGTTGGTTAAAAGTGATGTCGGAAAAGAAATCGCTCGGTTGAAACAACAATCCGGGAAAAATTTTATTATATGGGGCGGCGCCGACTTTCCTCAAACACTGATGAACCTCGGCTTAATTGATGAATATTGGATCAATGTCCATCCGGTAGTCATTGGAAACGGCAAGCCTTTATTTATTGACAACAAAAACAGGATAAATTTCAAACTTTTAAATTCTAAAACCTTTAAATCCGGAACCGTAGGGCTTTGTTATCAACCGATCAGGTAATCTGATAACCATTTTTTATTAGAAAGCGGAGGGCTATGAATATTTCCACTACTTCACACTTTGTTTATTTGGCGTTGCTGGCGCTGTGCGGTTTCGCCCATGCAATTGACGTGACCAAGAGCCAATATGATTTGGCCTGTACGGGCGCAAATACCTGTGAAACAATTTTAACGCCCGGCAATGTCAACGCCGCGACCTTCGGCAGACTCTTTACGAAATCCGTCGATGGTCAGGTGTATGCGCAACCATTATACCTTCAAAATTTCCCGATCGGCGGCGGGGTCCACAATGTGGTAATCATCTGCACGGAGAATAACAGCATTTATGCCTTTGATGCCGATAACGGAACCGTATCCGCCTACTGGCACCGGACGCTGCCCACGCCGCAACCGAGTAACTGCGGCGCCTTGAAACCGGTAGTAGGCATTACCGCAACCCCGGTGATTGACCGGACCGCCGGAGCCTTATACGTGGAAGCGTCAACCTATGAAGCATATGTGGAATCGCCCGCCGATGTAGATAGCATATATTACCAAAAACTTTTCGCCATCGATCTCACGAGCGGCGCCGATTTGATAGCGCCCGTTACTATTCAGGATACCGTAAGCGGCGTCGGCAGCGGCAGCTCGGACGGGAAAATAGCGTTCGACGGATTGTTGCAGTTCTGTCGTCCTGGACTTCTTCTTGTCAATAATAAAATTTATTTGGGTTGCGGTTCCCACTGCGACAGGGGCAATTATCATGGCTGGCTGTTTGCTTATAAGGAATCGAATCTAACCTTGTCGGCTGCCGTATGCATAACGCCTAACGGCATTCAGGGAGGATTGTGGCAGTATGGAGGCGGAATCAGCAGCGATGGAAAAAATATTTTCTGTGTTACGGGTAATGGATCGTACAGCGATTCCGAAAATAATTATGGAATGTCGTCTCTAAAGTTCAACTGCAACCTTACCCTGTTAAGTTCTTTCACACCCTATAATTACGCCGAAATGAACGATAGCGATTGGGATATGTCCAGCACTTTGTTGTTGATTCCGGGTACCTCCCTCTGCACGATGCAGGGAAAAACCGGCTCCATTTATCTCATGAACCAGGACAACCTTGGCGGATGTCATTCTTGGGGCGACAGTATAGTTCAGCGTATCGATAAAGCTTATTCCTTCGATGGCAGCGGCAGCAACCCGGTGGCGGTATTCTGGAACAATCTTTTTTATCTCTGGACCGGCTATGATGTCCTGAAAGCCTTTAGTTTCAATGGCGCAACCCTCGGCACTTCCCCGCAATCATCAAATACCATTTTACAATCGAGCGATGCCGGATCGATAACATTATCCGCCAAGGGCGATTCCAGCGGAATCGTATGGGGAACCGATGTCGGTACCGGCCACTTTTATGCTTTTGATGCGACAAATGTCGCCACCACGCTGTGGAACGATGGACAGGCGGCAGGGAAGCGCGATCTTCTGGGAAGCCCGGTGCAGAAGTATGCCAGGCCGATCGTAACCAACGGCAAGGTTTATGTTCCTACGACAAACTCACTGGTCGTTTACGGTTTGCTGGATCCCTCCACGGAAACAATCGGCCGGCCTATAGACAATGCCGGGATGGCGCTGGTCAATGATTGCAGGGTAGCGCGGCATTTTATTTCCCTGGCATTTAACCGCCCGGGAAATTACGAGATTACCGTTACCGATATGTGCGGCCGCACGATGGCAAAAGCAGCGGGCGCGTCACGCGGTGGAAACGAACGGATTGCACTACCGGGCCCGGGGTTGGCGCCGGGCATTTATATGGCGTTTATCAGTTTTGCGCAACGGCGGCTCAGCATCCGGGCAATTATAACGCAATAGGCAATCATATAAGGGGATGTTTTCAGAGGGAGGCTTGAACTACATAAAAAGCGGGATAGTTATGTTGTATCCATTAAAAGTTCATATCGCCGAGAAATTTTCCCTTGAGCGGAACGGGAAACGCCGAAAGACGGAAAGATTCACAGGTATCCTACAGAATTCCCGCTCTCTTTAAATTTCTCGTAATGCGCTCTTTTACCGGCATGGTCTCCCGTACCTGGAACGGTTTGCCGGTTATCATCTCGTACAGTCGTATGTAGCGGGCCGCAAGCTCTATGACGAGCTCCGGGGGCGCCGGGGGAAGGACGGCATCCTTATAGGGATCGCAGTGGTCCCTGAACCAGAGGCGCAGGAACTCCTTGTCGATATTTTCCGGCTCCATGCCCTTCGCGAACCGTTCTCCGTAGCTCTCCTTCAGCCAGTAGCGGGATGAATCGGGTGTATGTACTTCGTCAATAAGCAGGATTTCGCCCTTGTCGTCGAGGCCCAGTTCATACTTGGTGTCGACGAGAATGAGGCCATTACGGTCGGCGACTTTTGTTCCGTGTTCGAAGAGCCTGAAGACGATCGCTTCGAGCCGACTCCAGGTTTCCTTCTCGATGATGCCGCGCCTGACAACCTCTGAGGCGGAGATGGACTCGTCATGGGCCTCCGCTTTGGTCGTCGGCGTCAGAATCGGTCGCAAAAATTTCTGGTTTTTAACCATGCCGTCCGGCAGGAGGTTGCCGCAGATCTCCCTCGCTCCCCCCGCATACTGGGTCCATGCCGATGTGTCGGTGGAGCCGGTGAGGTAATTGCGGACGACGAATTCGATGGGAAAACCTTTGCACTTCTTCGCGATGGTGATATTCGGGTCGGGGATTGAGATCACCTGGTTTTTAACGATGCCGCCCGTGTTGTCAAACCAGAAACCGCTTACCTGGTTCAATACCGCGCCTTTGAACGGGACGCTCGCCAGCACGCGGTCGAAAGCGCTCTGGCGATCGGTGGTGATAAGCATGATGTGATCCCCGAGATCGTAGCGGTCGCGCACCTTCCCTCGTTTCTTTCCCGCGATGCCGAGAAACGAAGTGTCGTCAAGGCAGTTCCCAAGATTCCGGCGAATAATGTCGCGAGAAACCATCGACGTTCCTTATTTACGGCATGAGAATAATTGACCCGGTAGTCGCACGCGATTCCAGTTCAACATGCGCCTTCGCGGCTTCGGCGAGCGGATAGCGGGCCGTTACCGCGATTTTCACAGCTCCGGACGCAACCACGCCAAAAAGATCCTCGGCGGTCTGCTGCAGTTCGACGCGCGTCGCAACGTAGGCGGAAAGAACCGGCCGTGTAAGAAAAAGAGAGCCTTTTGCGCTGAGCTGGAGGATATCAACCGGCGGAACCGGTCCGCTGGACTGTCCGAAACTCACCAGCATCCCCCGCGGCTGCAGGCAGTCAAGCGATCCCGAGAAGGTATCCCGGCCAACGGAATCGTAGACAACTCGGACTCCCGCGCCACCGGTTATTTCCCTGACCCGAGCGACAAAATTTTCCTTACGGTAGTTAATGACATGGCCACAGCCGTTCCGTCGGGCAAGTTCCGCCTTCTCATCGCTGCCGACCGTGCCTATCACCTCGGCGCCGAGATGCGCGGCCCACTGGCAGGCAATGAGCCCCACGCCGCCTGCCGCCGCGTGGAAGAGGATGCGGTCGCCCGGTTGTATTCCGATAGTCGCGTGAAGCAGATAGCGCGCGGTCATGCCTTTGAGCATCATCGCCGCTGCAACGGCAAAGTCGATGGATTCCGGAAGCTTGACAAGTTTGTCGGCGGGAAACACCCGCAGCTCTGCGTAGGAACCGATGGGGCCTGTTGCATAGGCGACCCGGTCGCCAGGCTTGAAATCCGTGACATCGGGTCCCACTGCCTCCACAACGCCGCTTCCTTCGCCCCCGGGCACAAAAGGAAGGGCGGGGGGCGGGTAGAATCCCTTGCGATAGTAAACATCGATGTAATTCAGCCCTACCGCGCAATGGCGAATGAGCGCCTCGCCCGCTTTCGGGGCCGGCACGAGGCGATCTTCGTAGCGCAGAACTTCCGGACCGCCCGTTTCATGGATAACGATAGCCTTTGTCATGACCGCTCCACCGGTGTTCATTTCCAACGCATACTACAGTTCGCCTGCCTCAGCGCCTCTTAATTTGCATGCGGGCAACAACCGCCGCCACCCGACGCCGGGCAGGCCGAGGCGCCTGCGCAGGCAGGTCCGCAAGCGGGCGTCGATGAGCCTCCCATGGTAATTCCGCCGATAACTGATGGAATTTTCTCCGTGACGTCCACTCTGCATGCAGGGCAGGGAATTTTCTTGTCCCGGTCGCCGAAAACTAGCTCCTCAAAGACCTGGCCGCAACTGCTGCAACGATACTCAAAAATCGGCATGAGCGCCTTTCCCTTGTTTAAAAGTTCGACTGCTTCGGCAAAAAAATACATAACAGCATAGCTCTTCCTCCATCGCCCTCCCGCTTGCGTCTAAAACGGACGGGCTATAAATTATATTGAAATACCTCATGGAAACTGTTTCGGCCCGAACGTGGATCCTCCTTGCGCTCCTGACAGCGGCCGTCTATGCGGCCGGGCTTTTTGTCCCGGTCATGGACATCGACGCCGCAACCTATGCCTTCATGAGCCGACAGATTGCGGAAAGTGCAAATTTCTGGAAATCCCTGCTCGAACCGCAGGGATTCCTCGATAAGCCGCCGCTTCTCTTTTTCCTTTCCTCCCTCTCTTTCAAACTCTTCGGCGTATCAAATGTCGCCTACAAGCTGCCTTCGCTTTTTGCCACGTTGCTCGGCTTCTATTCCACCTTTCGCTTGGGAACGCTACTCTATGATAAACGGACCGGCCTCCTTGCAGCATGCATGCTTTGCTGCTGTCAAGCTTACATTTTTTTCACGAACGATGTGCGTACCGATGCGCTTCTGGCCGGCGCCGTGATATTTGCCATCTGGCAGATAACCGCGTTTCTCGGGAAGAAAAAAATCCGCTATTTCCTCGGAGCAGTCGGTGGACTGGCATTTGCCATGCTTGCCAAGGGACCGATCGGATTCATGGTACCCGCTCTCGCAATCGGTTCATACCTTGCCGCGATGCGCGAGTGGCGCATTCTTTTTAAATGGTATTGGCTTCCCGGTATCCTGCTTATCGGGGCGATACTCTCTCCCATGCTTGTCGGGTTGTACCAGCAGTACGGCTGGTACGGCATCCGTTTCTTTTTCTGGACGCAAAGTTTCGGCAGGATCACGGGCGAGAGCCACTGGAACAACGGATCGGACCATTTTTTCTTTGTCCACACTTTTTTATGGGCATTCATGCCGTGGGCATTTGTCGCCTATTACGGCATTGCGGACCGCTGCATCGCTTCAGTAAAGAGACGATGCAATGCGGGATGCGCTCCCGATCTTCTCCTTCTGGGCGGCACGATCTTTCCCTTCATCGCCCTCTCATTTTCCCACTACAAGCTTCCGCATTACATTTTTGTCTTCTTTCCCCTGACCGCTATTCTCACCGCCCGCACC
>Ga0181518_10002071_pt1 | contig 19624 bp, 11 predicted proteins | sample PEATcosm2014_Bin_28_FD_119751 | JGI IMG/M metagenome (GOLD analysis project Ga0181518, IMG submission 119751) | Peatland microbial communities from MTU Mesocosm Facility, Houghton, MI, USA - PEATcosm2014_Bin01_60_metaG | ecosystem: Environmental > Terrestrial > Soil > Wetlands > Peat | place... | reverse complement strand
GCGCTCGTCCAGTTTTCCCGAGCGCTCGTCCAATTCGAGCCGGTCAATGACCCGGCCAAGGATGACGTCGGATCGGATAAGCTCAATCATGGTTGCAGCATGCTTGAAGTAATCCATATCCACTGGGCGTCCGGGCTGCAATTTCCGCGGGCAACTGATGACCGCCACCACTTTCCAACTTTCTGCCCGAATCCACGTGATGACCGTTACGGTCCCTGCGACGAAGAACCAGACCACAAGGGCCACAGTCAACGCGGCCCGCCGGCGGCTGCGGGTAGCCGCCGGGCGCGCCGGCAATGGAGCCGTTCCCGTGACTGGGGCAGAGGAACTTGAAATGGTCTCCACCGCCGTCTTCACTTGGCTCGCCTGCTGGTAACGAAGCTCCGGTTCTCTCTCCAACGCGCGCAGCACCACTTCATCCAGCCGCACATCAATCTGCACCTTCTTTGAGGGCGGTTCGATGGCCTTCCCCGGCAATTCCCCAGTGAGCATCTGGTAAAACACCACGCCCAGTGCATAAATGTCCGCCCGATGGTCCACCTCGCCGGGATGCTCCACTTGCTCGGGCGCCATGTAATTGGGCGTGCCCATGACCTTGCCCGCGCCGGTCAGGGCGGGTGTCTTCTCCTCGCCCGGTCTGGCAGTCCCCCTCTCCCCTTCCGAAGGGGAGAGGGTCGGGGAGAGGGGTCCGTTCGCTTCCACCAGCTTGGCCAAACCGAAATCCGCCACCTTCACCCGCCCGCGCCGGTCCAGCAGGATGTTCTCCGGTTTGATGTCGCGGTGGACGATCCCCTGGTCGTGGGCATATTGCAGCGCATCGCAAATCTGCGGCACGATCGCCAGCGCCTCGCGCGGCGACACGCGGCTCGACCGCAGCAGTTGTCCCAGGCTCACCCCGTCCACATATTCCATCAGCAGGTAATAAATCCCGTCCGCCTGGCCGAACTCGAACAGCGCCACGATGTTCGGATGCAGCAGCTTGGCCAGCGCCTTCGCCTCGCGGGTGAACCGTTCGGCAAAAGCGGCGTCCCCGCCGATGCCCGGCGGCAGCACCTTCAACGCGACCACGCGGTCGAGCTGTTTCTGGCGGGCTTTATAGACCGCGCCCATGCCGCCCTGGCCGATAAACTCGATCACCTCCAGTTGCGGGAACACGGCGGCCAACTGTTCGAGCGAGGGTGGCTCGGGCCTCTTGCCGCCGGTTTGGCCGGTGTCCGTGGCAACCGCCGCCGCCGCCATGAGGCATTTGGGGCAAATCCCCTGCGGCGCGTTGGCCGGGATGGCCGCGCCGCAACCGGGACAAGTTCGATTCTCTGCCGCGCTATTCATACCTGCCTATAGATAAGGCATCCGCAGCGCGACGTTACACACTTCTTCACTCCCTGTCGAAGATACAAGGCACCCCAAGTTGTGGAGGAGCGCATCTGAATGCCACCACCGGAGGTGGGGACGTTTCGCTGAAACGTCCAGGCTCAGGCCGGACACCTCGGCAAGGTGTCCCTGCCCCCCTGGCGCGGCGTCAGATGCGCCCGTAGAACACTGCGATAGCGCGCTTCCCTATGCGTGTCGGCCAGCTCGGGGCCTCGATCTCCCGCCCAGCCCGCCCGGTTGCTACACTGTTGCCACCCTGGACTTTCAAGCACCTTTCAAGGACAATATAAGGACCTTTCAAGGTCATTTCAAACACCTTGCAAACTCCTTCGAGGCTAGTTGCAAGCTCCTTTCAGAGCCATCTCCAGCCCCTCTTAAGCCTCTTCCAAGGCCATTTGACAACCATTCCAAACATCTTTCCAGCACGTTCAAAGATCATTCCCCGGACATTTCAGAGCCTTTTCCCGCACCGGGCAGTGGACGCGCCCTCGCCCAACGCCCCCCGGACCCGGCTGGGATGCGGCGCGGGTGCCTCATCCTGCCACGCCATAGTCCTGAACGACTCTTACAATCCCCAGCATAACACCGATTCCGCAAATGTCAAACCCAAAATCGCAAATCGTATCGTAAATCGCAAATCGTAAATCTGCTCCCACGAATGGCGCGCTTTTAGGCTTTAGCCCTGCGCCCGCTTATGGTTTGCTATGCCGGTGAACAGACGAACATTTCTGAGAGCCGGGACGGCCACCACCGCCTTGCTGCTGAGCCACCCCGCCTGGTGCGCCCAAAAAGCGCAACCCAAACCGACCGACGATGAAATCCTTGCCCAAACCAAGGCGCGCATCGAGCGGCACCGCAAGGGCGACGGCACCGTCACCGTGCGGGATGCAAAAGGCAAGGTGATCCGTGGCGCAAAGGTCCAGGTGGAGCAACTCCGCCACGACTTTCTGTTCGGCAGCAACTTCTTCATGTTTGGCCGTTGCGGAAAACCGGAACTCGAAGAGCAATACCGCCAGCGTTTCGCTTCCCTGCTCAACTACGGCACGCTCGGTTTCTACTGGGCAAGCTACGAGCACGAGCGGGGCAAACCGAACTACGAATATACGGACCAGGTTGCCGCCTGGACCCGCGAGCACGGCATCACCTGCAAAGGCCATCCGCTGGTTTGGGACCATCCGGCCAGCTCACCCGATTGGCTGCCGGATGATCCGAAGGAAATCGAGCGGCTCTCCACCACGCGCGTGCGGGACATCGTTTCGCGCTATAAGGGCCGCATTGACATTTGGGACGTCGTCAACGAGGCGACGCATCTGGCCGACAAACCGAACAAGTCGAAAATGGCCGACTGGGCCGCTTCGTTGGGCGCCGTCCCGTATGTGGCGGAGCATCTGAAGGTCGCCCGTGCCGCCAATCCGCAAGCGACGCTGCTGGTGAACGATTACCGCATCGAACCCGCCTATTATAAAATCCTGAAGAGCCTGCGGCAGAACGGGAAATTCCTCTTTGACACCGTCGGCATTCAAAGCCACATGCATGGCGGGGTCTGGCCGCTGCGGAAGGTTTGGGACACATGTGACACCTACAGTAAACTCGGCGTGCCGCTCCACTTTACCGAATCAACCATCGTGAGCGGTCCACGCAAAGGGCCGGGGGAGAATTGGGGAGAAACGACCGCCGAGGGCGAAGTTCGGCAGGCGGACCTGACGGTGAACTTCTACACCACGCTCTTCGCCCACCCGGCGGTTCAGGCGATCACCTGGTGGGACTTCTCCGACCTCGGCGCATGGCAAGGGGCGGCGGCCGGTTGGCTGCGCCGCGACATGTCCCCCAAGCCGGTCTTTGAGCGGCTGATGTCACTGATCAAAGGCGATTGGTGGACCAAGACGGAGGCGACCACGAATGCCCGCGGCGAGGTCAAAATGCGCGCCTTTTACGGCACGCATCGCGTCACGGCCGAGTTGCCCGGCAGCCAGCCTGTGGCCAAAGAAGTTCATTGGGAGCGCGGGAAGAAGAACCGGTTTGAATTAACGACATGAAGCGCCAGCTTGCTCTAACAAGACTAGGGGCTTTCGTACTGTTCGCTGCTTCCGCGCTGCCTCTGGGTGCGGCGGAACCCGCCAACCCACCCGTGCCAATTCCCCCTGCGACAAACATTCTCGCCCGGCTCAACCCTGCGCATCCACGGCTCCTTGCCACGACGGAGGACTTCGCTCAATTAAGAAAGCGGGTGACTTCCGATTCGCAACTCCGGTCCTGGCACACGAGTCTGCAGTCGCAGGCGCAGGACATCCTGAGCGCCCCGCCTTCGCGCTACGAGATTCCTGATGGGCTGCGCTTGCTGGCCACCAGCCGGCGGGTCGTGCAGCGGGTCTATACGTTGGCATTGCTTTACCAGTTGGACGGCGAGCAGCAGTACGTCGAGCGCGCGTGGCAGGAACTGGCTGCGGCGGCCAGCTTTCCGGACTGGAACCCTCGGCATTTCCTCGACACCGCTGAGATGACGCATGCCTTCGCCATCGGCTACGACTGGCTTTATGACGCGTGGACGCCCGAGCAACGGGCCACACTGCGGCAGGCGATGGTGGAAAAGGGCTTGAAGCGCGCCCTGGAACTCTATCGCGCCCACAGGTACTGGACCCAAATGCGCCACAACTGGAATCAAGTCTGCAACGGCGGGATCGGCATGGGGGCGCTGGCTCTGGCCGATGTCGAGCCGCAACTCGCCGGTGAAACTCTGCATGATGCCCTGGAGTCTATCCAACTTGCCATGGCGGAGTTCGCGCCCGACGGCGCGTGGAAGGAAGGCCCGGGTTATTGGGATTACGCAACCTTTTACAATGTCGTCTTCCTCGCCGGACTACAGACCGCCCTGGGCACGGATTTCGGACTGTCGCGGACGGGCGCGTTCGAGCAGACCGGGCTGTTTCCGATTTACGTGACTGGGCCGCTGGGCCGCACCTTCAACTACGCCGATGGGGGCGACCACACCATTCTCGCGCCGCAGATGTTCTGGCTGGCGCGCAAGTTCCAGCAACCGGTCTTTGCCGGGTTTGAGCGCCGGACCACCGCACCCTCTGCTTTGGACCTGCTCTGGTACGAGCCGGCGGGCGCCAACCCGAAAGCAGCCGGTTTGCCGCTGGACAAGTATTTCCGCGGCGCCGAAGTCGCCGTCTTGCGCAGCGACTGGGACAACCCCCAGGCGCTGTTTGTCGGTTTCAAGGCGGGCGACAACAAAGCCAATCATAGCCACCTCGATCTGGGCAGCTTTGTGTTCGATGCCGCGGGTGCGCGCTGGGCTATGGAACTGGGCGCCGACGATTACAACTTGCCGGGCTATTTCGGGGGCCAACGGTGGGACTACTATCGCCTCCGCGCCGAAGGCCAGAACACCCTGGTCATTGACCCGGGCCAAGGCCCCGATCAGGACCCGGCGGCCAATACACGGATTATTCGTTTTGAGTCCAGGACGGCGCGGGCGTTTGCCATTGCCGATCTCACCCCCGCCTACAAAAAGAGTGCGCGCCAAGTGTGGCGCGGTATCGCTCTTCTGAACCACGACAGAGTTCTGGTGCAAGACGAGATTCAGGCCGACAAACCCGTCGAGCTTTGGTGGTTTATGCATACCCCGGCCAGTGTGAAAATCGAGGACGATGGCCGCGCAGCCAACCTCCAGCAAGCCGGCGTGCAGCTTCGCGCGGAGATTCTTTCACCTGCGGACGCGAAGTTTCAAATCATGGACGCCCAGCCGTTGCCGACCTCCCCGCACCCCGAGCGACAGGCGAAGAACGAACGCATCCGAAAACTGGCGATTCACCTGACTGGCATCAGCCATACCCGGCTCGCCGTGCTGCTAGTGCCGAAACCGCCTAAAACGGAAGGAACTGGCCAGGCGTTGAGACTGTCCGCCTTGTCCAAATGGTAACCGCTCCGCCAATGAACCACCAAACTGAAATCGTTCCCCTGTGTAACATTACGCCCCTGATTCGTTCTATCCGTGACGAGCGGGTTATCCTCGAACAGACCTCACGAAGATCTACGGCGTCGAAACCCGCGCGCTTAACCAGGCGCTAAAGCGCAACCAGGACCGCTTCCCGGAGGACTTCGTCTTTGAATTGACCCGGCGGGAAATCCTGAGGATATCACAAACTGTGATATCCTTGCAGAAACTCAAGTTTTCAAAGCAGGTGCGCGCCTTCACTGAACACGGTGCCCTGATGGCTGCCAACATTCTTAACAGCCCCCCGTGCGGTTGCCATGAGTGTTTACGTTATTCGGGCCTTCGTCAAAATGCGCGAGGACCTCGCCGCGAACGCCGCCATCCTCAAACGCCTCGCCGAAATTGACAAAACACTGCTTATCCACGACGCCACGTTGCGCGAAATTTACCAACAGCTTCGTCCGCTGCTCGCCCCGCCCCCGGAACCACCCAAACCCGAAATCGGCTTCCACGTCAAAGAAGAGGCCGTGCCCTATCGCATCAAGAGAAGAACCGTCCGCGGGTGATACGATACTTGTACTCCACTCTCCTGCTCGCCGCCGCCCTGGCCACCGCAACCGGCACGCCGGCCATGCGCGTCGTGAGGACCGGAAGCGCCGGAACCCCACTGCTGGCCAACGGAGGTTTTGAAGAGTTGCACCAGGGCCAGCCGACCGCCTGGTTAGCCTGGCAGCGAGGCTATCGCGTCACGCCAGGGGAAGGACGCAGTGGCTCCCAGGGCATTGTTTGTGAGCGCCGGGAAGAGGACGGCGAGTTCGGCGCCAGCCAGACACTCACGCTCAACCGGACGAACCTTGCGCCCTTCATAATCCGGGGCTGGAGCAAGGCCGAGAACGTCAGCGGCAGCCCCGACAATGGCTACTCGCTCTACGTGGACATCGTCTATGCGGATGGCACTCCCCTCTGGGGCCAGACCGCGAGCTTCACCTGCGGCACGCACGATTGGGAACAGCGCCAGTTCGTGCTGCTGCCGGACAAGCCGGTCAAGTCCCTTACGTTGCACTGCCTCTTTCGCGGGCACACGGGCAAGGTGTGGTTCGATGACGCATCGCTGGAAGAGGTTCCAACCCCGGCAGGCGCGGTCTTGTTCCAGGGCGTGCCGCTGCAAGGGCTCACGCCTGCGAAGCCAGATGCGAAAGCCGCCCCACGCACTCTCGCCACGCGCGACGGCCTGAAACTGACGCTGCGCGACAACACCATCACATCGCTCCAGTTCGATGGCAAGGAGTCGAGCACGTCGTCCCCTTCCGGCTTTTTGGTCCGGGACTTCGCCGCGGGTTCAGACATCTATGCGTTCACCGGCGGCGCCTGCAAAGAACTCGGCCTGACCCTGAAAGCTGATCTCAGCCCTGGGTGGGATCATCTTGCCATCGAAGGCCGCGTGACCGACACGACGGGCCGGGACCGCGCTGTCACACTCCTGTTCGCGTTGCCGCTCGACGCGACCGGCTGGCAATGGGGTGACGACGCGCGCGCAAGCCGTCTCATCGGGGGCACCAGTGAATTTGCCAACACCATCAGCCTCCGCTGCGGCGCCAACGGAAAGATGTCGCTTTACCCATTGGCCGCGGTCTGGAGCGAGCGCGCCGGCCTGGCGCTGGCGTTGGACATGGACCATCCCGCCCAATATCGCCTCGTCTATCATGCCGGCACCAGACAGTTCTTCATCGCCTATGATTTCGGGCTGACCAAAGACACTGCCAGGTTTCCAGGCAGCGCCGGTTTTCGCTTCGTCCTGTATCGCTTCGACCCGCGCTGGGGCTTTCGGGCGGCGTTGCAGAAGTATTACGACCTTTTCCCCCAGCACTTTGCCAAACGCGTGACCCGCGAAGGCGTCTGGATGCCGTTCACCGACATCGCCCAGGTGCCGGGCTTCGACGATTTCGGCTTCGCCTTCCAGGAGGGCGCACCCAACGTCGCGTTCGATGACCAGCACAGCATCGCCAGCTTTGTTTATGTCGAACCGATGAGCCACTGGCTGGCGATGCCCCACGACGCGCCGCGCACTTACGAGAGTGCGCTGTCCGTCTTGAACCAGGACCTCGCCGGCGCGCGGGGCAAGGAAGCCGCGGCAATGGCGGCGGCTACTCTCACCAGCGGAATCGAGAATGCCGATAGCCGCCTCCTCCTTCACCTGTTGAAAGCGCCCTGGTGTGACGGCGGTGTGTTCTCTCTCAATCCCGATCCGGACATTCCCACGACTCCCGAACGCCCCTTCAACAAGGCGATGGTCATGCAGCAAGCTATCGAGGCCGCTTTCCGCAAGAGCCAGCCCAGGCAGGGGCCACCGGTCTATCAACCATCAACTCTTAACCATCAACCACCTCCGGGCGCTGGCCTGGACGGCGTGTATCTCGATTCCCTCGAAATGTCGTCTGGCGAGTTGAACTATCGCCGCGAGCATTTTCGCACGGCGAGCGTTCCGCTCGTCTTCGATTCCGAGGGCCGGTCCTGTCAACTGATGATCTTCAACACCTGGACCTTCGAACGCGACATCGCCGCCCGGATGCGCGCGCGCGGCAAGCTCCTGTTCGCGAACGCCGTGCTTTGGCAGTTCGCCTTCTCCGCCCCGCTGCTCGATGTGCTCGGCACGGAGGTCAACTGGCTGCATCATGGCGAATACCAGCCCGACTCCGACGCAGTCATGAACTTCCGCCGCGCCCTCTGCCGCCAAAAGCCCTACTGCCTGCTGATGAACACCGACTACGCCCGGTTCACGCCGGAGCTGGTCGAGCGCTATTTCCAGCGCTGCCTCTTCTATGGCGTCTGGCCCGGCTTCTTTGACGAGGAAGCCGCCTCGAAAGACCCGTATTGGGCCTCAGCGAACAAGTGGTATGAGCGGGACCGCCCGCTCTTCAAGAAATACATCCCGCTGCTGCGCCGCCTCACCGCGGCGGGCTGGCAGCCACTGACCCATGCTGCGTGCGACAATCCAAAGATACTGGTCGAGCGTTTTGGCCCGGAGCAAGGCGGCGCCGTGTTCCTGACGCTGCTCAATGACACTGCGAACACGCAGAGCGGAACGGTGACGGCGGACCTTAAAGTGTTGGGACTGAAGCAACCCGCTTCGGCACGGGAGTTGGTGTCCGGCAACGCCGCCACGCCCTCCGGGCACGGCTGGCAGATTTCCCTGCGTCCACAACAGGCCGAAGTGCTGTGCCTCAGCCGAAAAGCGAACTGAGCCTCGCCGCCAACGCCGCCAGCAAAACCGGCACGGAAGGAGGCTTCGAGTTCGAAGAGGAGTTCGGTGCGTGCTGTCATGGGCTTGGGGAAGTCTTGCTGGCAACTGGTGCGGGGTCACAACCTGAAAGGCCGGTCCAGCGGCGGAATCCAACCGGGGTTGATGGCCAGTTCGATGGCCCGCGCCTTGCCGGGGATGCGTCGGATGAATCCCCGCCGTTCGAGCCGAATCAGCATGGAGTTTACCGACGGGGGTGTGAGGTTGAAGAACCGCTGGAAATCGGCATGGCGGGGAGCCGCCCCGGCCTCGTTCCGCATCATGTATTCGCGGATGAAGGCGAGGAACTGCCCCTGCTGGCGAGTCGGTCCGCCGGGGGGCGGCGCAGGGGATGACCTTTTTGCGGGCGCGGCAGATTCGAGCCAACGGAGCGCCGCGCCGATGGCATCGAAGGCGGATTCCATCACGGCCTGGGCCTCCAGCGGGGTTTCCGCCATGATGGCTTGGTTTCGGAGGACGGCGCGCAACTTCCCGGCAGCGCCGCCCAGCAGCGCCCTCGCTTCGGCGCTCGTCTGGCGGAGCTGGCGATGGTTATCCTCGACCTCCGGGGCGTGGTTCATGGGGCGGTTGAGGCTATGGCGGCCTGCCGGGCCTGATCGAGGAACTGGTCCACGGCAGTCTGCAACTCGTCCACGTTCACTTCGCGCTGGCGGAGCCAGTCGGCCAGCGGGCGGAAGGCGGGGTCGGCGAGCAGTTCGGCTACGCGGGGCACCATCAACTTCGTGCCGGCGGCGTGGGCCCGGCGGAAAGCAATGGCGTAGTTGCGCAGCGAGGTCTGGAGGTGCGGTACCAGTCCAGCGACGAGGCCGTAAACGAGGGCAACAAGCTCATGGCGGGGCGCTTCCGCGAGGGCAGACGGGGTGCCGCTACGTTCGAGGTAGTTGGCTAAGTTGCCATGCGAGATGGCGCGGTCTGTGGGATCGGGCAACTGCTCGCAAACAGAAAGCGCACGACGCTGCTGGGTGATGGCCTGGCTTACGTCCCCCTGTTTGTTGAATAGGTCGGCGAGGCAGCCAAGTACCCTGGCACTCGCGACAGGATTGCCCTGGGATAGACGGAGACAATCCTCCAACTCTGCCTTGGCCTCGGCGAAGCGCCCCTGGAGTTCCATCAGGACATTGGCTCGGTTCATCCGGGTGGCGGCGATGTCTTCGGCAGGGCGCCGCAACGCACACTCGACATCCAAAATGGTATCAAGGCGGCCAAGGGTGGATTTCCAGTCCTTCCGGACAAGGTCGGCTTGTGAGGCGATGTTGAGCGCGGCGATATACACCCGGGCTAGAAATTCGACATTGGGGGCCTCGGGCACCGGCTGGCCTGAGCGGTGTTGTTTCCACCAAGCCTCGGCCTGCGCGAGCCGCGCCTCCACCTCTGGCAACGCTGTTGCCATCTTACCCTGCATGATGTCAATGCGCAGGACCTCCAACTCGCTGCCGATGACGACGACTGCAGGTAGCCTTGCTTCCTTCGCTACCTCTGCGGACTCGAGCTGTCGTTGGCGCGAGGCGTCGAGGTTGCCGACATCACCAAGGGCGTTCGCCCAGTTGCCAGTGATCCCGACAAGGTCCGTCCAAGCATGCCGCGAGCCTTGGCCTCCGGCCTCGGCAGCGGCGCGGGCCTGAGTAGCGGCCTGTTCGAAGAAGGGTAGGCTGGCATCGGGACGGCCTCCGCGAGCCAGCGCATCGGCGAGGTAGCGGAGGCAAGTCCAACGCGGCTGGCCCTCCGGCGCGGACTCGGCGGCGATCTGCAGATGCGGGATCAGCCCTTCCAGCAGGCGCGGATTCTCTGAGCTGGTAACGAGGTCGCCCACGAAACCGCCCAGCCGGCCCCAGGCCCCGGCCTGGACGCGATACGCGAGGGCGCGGCTGCCGGCCTGGAACGCAGCCGTCATGTTCTGGTGTTGGAGGGCCATGAACACGGCTTCCAGCCGCTCGGCGTAAGCGAGGCGAATGCCGTTTTCCGTCAACTCACCCCGGTCGGGGGAATGCTGCTTCATCCAGGCGCGAATCCGCTCGCGGACCAGTTCGTGGCAGGTGAGATGTGGGTTGCGCTGCTCGGTCACTAGACCGATGCTCACAAGATAGCGCAGCAGCGGCTCGATCTCCGCTCGCGCTGGAGGCCCTCCGCTCCACACACTTTTCAACAGCTCCAACTCGATCGGTTCATTGGCCACGGCGATGATCCAAAGCAGGCGGCGGGCGTCGGGGCTGGCGTCGCGGATAAGTTGGTCGAGCGACGCGGCGAGGGCATCGTTGAGGTAGGCGAGTTCCTTCGCGTCATCGCGAGTCGTGGCAAAGAGCGCCGGGAGCTGGGCGAAGTCCTTGGTCTTCTCCAGCGTATCGAGGGCTTGGAGGAGCTGGGGCCGCAGTTTCTTGTCCGCCGCCAGCCGGGCGAGTCGGTCCATGAGCAGCGGGTGAAAGCGGCTGGCACTTAGCAGGCGCTGGGCGAGCAGCTTCTCCTTGCTGTCGGCGCCAAACACCATTTTGCTCAGGGCCGGCTGGGCCTTTAGATACAGGGCCGCTTCCGCCGGGGGTAGCGGGCCGAGCAGCACCGCGGCGTGGCTGACACCGTCCGCAAGCGCCGCCAGTGGCCGGCGGGAGGTGATGAGGACCCGCGAGGGCGAGCCGGCGAGTTCCTTGGCCAGCGATGAGAGGCAGCAGTCCCACACCGGGTCCTGACAGGCCCAAACCGGTTGCCCGGCGGCGGTCGGGGGCTCGGCCAGCGGCTTGAGGTTCGTCTCGAAGTTGTCCAGCACGAGCAGGATGGGTTCGTCCTTCAGCGCGCGGACGAGGTTGCGCGTGAGCCGCTCCAACCGCTCGGAACTGGTGAAATCGGGAGCGGCGTCGCGGTAGATAGCATCAGCGGGATTTGCCCTCACGTGGTCGTGGTAGAGCTTCAACTCGCCCATGAGCTTCAGGTGGATGTCACGGAGCGTGGCGCTGAAACCGAGGGCGTTGGGCTTGGCCTGATAGAGGAGCACCCACTCGAAGCGCGACTCCCACAACGCGAGGGCCTCGGCCACGAGGGCGGTCTTGCCCATGCCGCCCAGCCCGGTGATGACGGCGACGGGCTTCACCTCCGCGCCGGTGGTGGAGCCGATGAACTCCGCGCCCAGCCCCGTCAGTTCCCAGGTGCGCCCGACGAAGTGCTCGTGCGCCGCCGTGGTCAACTCGACGATGTGGTGCAAGCGGGGATTGCGCAGATTGAGGTCCGGGCTGCGGCCCTTCGCCAGCGTGAGGCCGGGCTGTTCCGCGCCGTAGAGCACCGGCGTGGCGTGATCGCACACGGCGAACCGGGCGCGGTCGTGCTTCTTTCCCTCCAGCAGGGACCGCCGGGCCTGCGTGAGGGCGGCGGAGGCGTCCTTCGGCTGGGGGTGGGCGAGCAGCGCGCGGTAGAACTCGACGGCCAGTTCGCGGGCGTAGTCATCGCCGACGGAGTAGCGCATGGCCACGACCGAAGGCACGCCGCCTTGCAGGAGGGCGTGGGCGGTGCCGGTGAAGCCGGGCTGCGCTTTGAGGTCGAGCTTCTTCGTGTCGGCATCCTTCGTGCCCGGCTCCTTGCCCTGAGCGATGGCAAGGAAATCCGTCCAGTCTTTCACCCGCAGGATGTCGCCGGAATGGCAGGCGCTGAGGAACACGAGCCGCGGCAGAAAGCCGCCGGCGTGTGTGAAGAGGTGGAGCAACTGGCCGCCGGAGAGGTGGTCGCTGGCGCCGCCGGGTTTGGCGAGTTCCAGCAGGTTCAGGTGTCCATGCCCGCTCCAGTGGACGACGTGGTAGCCGTTGTTTTCCCTAATCTGCGCCTCCAACCGCTCGCGCGTGACGCCGTGCGTGAGGAAGTGCGCGACGACGCGGTGGTGCGGGTAGATTTCTTTCTCAAAGAGCCGCAGCAGTTCGCGCCGCTCCTGCCGCGCGCCCAGCGGACGCGAACCCCGCGCCTCGGCGAAGACGAAGAGCACCCGCAGGCACTCGTCCGGCGCCAGTTCCACGGGCTGGGAGACGGGGGCCTGCATGTCGTGGACGACACGGACGAGGAGGTTGCGCTCGCCCAGGGTGGGCTGGCCGGGGCTGGGGCGCGCGATTTCCCACGGCACACGGGCCAGGGCCGCCGCAAGGTAGTTTTCCTCCTCCGAGGCTCCCGGCAATTGAATGCGCAGTGTACGCTGGGACTCTGACCGCCAGAGCTTCTCAAAGATCTCCTGCCCGAGCACCTCCTCGGCGATGCAGACGCCGATCTCGGCGACGCTGGCTGCCTCACGGCCCGCCTCGACGTAGTGGCGCAGGAAATTCCGCAGGTCGAACAGCCCTTGCTGATGGGAAACGGCGATCTTCTTGAAATCCGTCTGCCGGAAGGCGAGTTGCGAGCCATGCGCGTCGAGCAGGCGCAACTCGGCCGTGCGGCTCGGGTAATCGGCAGTGATGATTAGGTCGAAGTGGGTAGGCATAGCGAATGTTGGGACTCTTCATCCACAAGGCCAGCTTGAGACCAGCTTGACTGCGACGCCTATTGGGATAGCAATGAGAATCTGGACGCGCTCGGGAAACAACGGGCCCCAGAGAATCTTGTTCGGGTTTAGGTCTTCCGACTTCACGGCACTTGGTCTTGCTCCAACAAATTCCTGCGGTATGGTTTATAGGGTTCCAGCAGGGAGTGCACGAAGAATTTTGCTTCACCGTAACCGGCCAGACACGGCAGGCGTAGGATGCCCGCCCGCTTTCTCTCACTTGGCCGCCGCGATAAACGCCCTGAGGTTCTCCGTGCTCACACCCGGCGGCATTCCGCCGGCACAGGAGAGGATGAGTTTCGATTTGTCAGCCGTCTCCGCCAAAAGCTTGCTGACCGCCGCGGCGACGTCGGTCAGCGAGCCTTTGGCCAGCACGTCGCGGGGCGGGATGTTGCCGAGGATGGTGAGCCGATGGGCGGACATCTCCCGCAACTCCGCGAGCGTATTGAAAATGCCGGGGTTGTAGAGGTTTATTCCGATCTCGGGGTAGCAGCCGATGGATTTAGCGCACTCGGCGTCGTTGTGGAAGAATTTCACCGCCACGTCAGCGGAATAGAGTTCCTTGAAATAGGGCAGACCGAACTCCTTGAAGTCCTTTTCGCCGATAAAGCCAACGATGTCGTCCAGCAGAAACATGCCGTTGATGGAGGGCAAGGTCTGGCGCTGGAGATCGTGCCATTTCTTGAGGAACCGCGTGATGATGCGGAGGAGTTTGTGCGCTTTGTCCGGGTCGGTCTTGAGGGCCATCAGAAACTCCGTGGTGCCCATGAGGAAGGTGGCGACGTTCAACGGACCGCGCGAGACGGAGAACCGGATCTTGTGGCCCATGTCTTCCAGGCGCGGGCGCACACTCTTGAGCCGGTTTAACATGAACGGCAGCAGACCGTCGGTGGCCGGGTCCGGTTCGGCCAAATCGTCTATTTGCGCCACATCGCGGATCGTCTTGTCGGCGAACGGAAACTCGTTCTGGTGAAACACGCACTTGGCGCCGAACGCGGACGGCTCGGTGCACATGCCGAATTCCGACCAGAACCCGGGCAGGAATGTGACCTCGGGAAATGTCTCGATGGCCTTGCGATTGGCCTCGAACCACAGGGCTTCGTTGGTGAAGTAATCGAGAATGTCGATGCCAAACCAGTTCGGCAGCCACGGACAATCAATGATGAATCCGATGGGCGGGCGCGGGAGGGTCTGGCCCTCGATGACCGCGCGCAATTCGTTCCATTGACGTTCGGTCATGAGGCCATCGGGGACGCGCTCCGACGCTTCCCACCGCTCTGTTGGCCGGGCGAAGCCGGGCTAAAACCGCTTGGTCAGGGTCAGCGTGAAGGTGTGGCCCTGGAACCGGCTCTCCGCCATAAACTCGTAGGCGTAGCGCAAGGACACCCCGAAAGTGGCCGAGGGGAAGAACGCGCTGATTTCCGGACCGATGCCGGCTACCCGGTCGCGTGTAGGCGATGCCCCACTGCCGCTGTCTTCCGTCACCTTCTGCTGGTAATAGCCGATCGCCCCAACATCTACGGTTTTCAAGACCCCATAGCTTAGGCCGCCTTCGACCGTATAGGCATCACCAGGGGTGATGTCGGTGTCTCGTTTCTCCTGGTTGAACTCGTAGCGGTTGAGCACCGAGAGCGCCCATCGTTTCGCCTGATCCGGATACCACGTCGCCCCGGCGGTGAGCATCTCATCCCAATAACCCAGGCCGGCCCTCGTGGTGAGCTGGCTGGATGAATCGCCCGTCGGCGCCCAGACACCCGCACCCAGCGAGAAGTCAAACTGCTGAATGTGCTTGGACCAGGTCCCTTCAAAGAAAAGGTCGCCTATGCCGAAGGTGTGGTCGTTGAAAGGCCCGCCGGGCGTGTTGACTTTCAGGTCCGTGTACTGCAACGGCAGCAAGGCATCCACCCCGATATTGCCGCCCAACACTTGCAGGTCCGTAATCCAGATAACACGGGGAAGATTGGCGTAGAGGAACAGCTTCGCATTAGCGCCGTTCACTTTATTGCCGTTGGCGTCGTTCAACTGATCGGAATAGTAGAAGTAGTTGTAGTCGCGAACATAGACGCCCGGAGGCGGCAGCGTCGCGGCCTTGAGTCCTTCCGCACCGGGCGCGTAGTGATCGGTGGGTTGGGCCTGGACGATGGCGGGCGCCGCCAGCAGGCCCGCGAGAATGAATCCTGTAATGATTTGCTTGGTCTTATTCGGTTTCATAATGAGTTTGATTTGTTGGTTATTGCTAAAAGGATTTGGTTACACATCCTGCATTTTGCCAGTCTGATAAGTTTCATAGGCGCTCAGGTCGAGCAAGCCGTGGCCGGATAGATTGAACAGTATCACGCGCTTGCGACCGGCCTCGCGCGCCTTGAGAGCCTCCACCACCACCGCCGCGATGGCGTGGGCTGATTCCGGCGCGGGCACGATGCCTTCCGTCTGCGCAAAGAGCGTCGCCTGCTCGAACACTTTGGTCTGGTGGTAAGCCTCGGCTTCGATCAGGCCCAGCTTGAGCGCGTGGCTCACCATCGGGGACATGCCGTGGTAGCGCAGCCCGCCCGCGTGAATGGATGGCGGCATGAACTTGTGGCCGAGGGTGTACATCATCAGCAACGGCGTGGTTTCGGCGGTGTCGCCGAAGTCGTAACGCAGCTCGCCTTTGGTCAGCGACGGGCAGGCCGAAGGCTCCACGCCGACAATCCGGTATTTCTTCTTCTGGGTGATTTTCTTGCCAATGAAAGGGAACGTCAACCCGGCGAAATTACTGCCGCCCCCGCAGCAAGCGAAAATCGCGTCCGGCTCCTCGCCGGCCATTTCCATTTGCTTCATGGCTTCCTGGCCAATCACGGTCTGGTGGAGACAAACGTGGTTGAGCACGCTGCCCAACGAGTATTTCGTGTTGGGATGTTTGACCGTGTCCTCGATGGCCTCGCTGATGGCGATGCCGAGGCTGCCGGGACAATGCGGGTCTTCCGCGAGGAGCTTGCGTCCATATTCCGTCTGGTCGCTGGGGCTGGGATGGACCGTCGCGCCCCAGGTATGCATGAGCATCCGGCGATAGGGCTTCTGTTGGTAACTGACCTTAACCATATAGACATTGCATTCCAGGCCGAACAGCTTGCACGCCAGCGCCAGCGCCGCGCCCCACTGGCCCGCGCCGGTCTCGGTCGCCAGCCGTTTGGTGCCGGCCACCTTGTTAAAATAGGCCTGCGCGACGGAGGTATTCGGTTTGTGGCTGCCGGCGGGGCTGACGCCCTCATACTTGTAATAAATATGGGCGGGCGTCTGCAGGGCCTTCTCGAAGCGCACCGCGCGCAGCAACGGCGTCGGCCGCCACAGCGCGTAAATGTCGCGCACCGGCTCGGGGACTTCGACCCAGCGCTCCGGGCTCATCTCCTGTTGCACGAGGTTCTCCGGGAAAATGGCCAGCAAGGCTTCCGGTGGAATGGGTTGCTTGGTGCCGGGATGCAGCGGCGGCGGCAGAGGCACCGGGAGATCAGTCAGCAGGTTGTACCAACTCTTGGGTATGTCGGCTTGTGTCAGATCAAAACGTGTTTGCATGGGCAATCAGATTCAATTTTTAGACCGCGAACCTGGTGAAACTAGCGGTTGCCTTGACCCGAGTCACGAACAATTTTTGCAGATTGTGGCGAATATCCTGGCCGCCATGCCTCGCCGATTTATCGCTTCTCCGGGGCCTTTTTGCGTCGGTCGCACTCACCCGTGCAGCGCCTCCGCGTTCCAACGCCCTCTGGCAGAACCATGCTTCCCGCCGGCGGCTGGGTTCCTGGCGACTGGGGTGAACACCCTATGGCAACCTGGCGGAACGCAGGTATATTGAGGTGGCATGAGTGTGCTTCTGCGGAATGCTAGAATTGGCCTTTACTACGCGGGCCCCAAACACTGGGTCGGCAGCCCCGACGCCGCGGCTGATTTGGGAACCATCGAGCGCGCCGCCGAACTGAGCCGCGACGAGAACTTCGAGCAGATGGAGATTGTCGTAGATTGCGAAGACCCCGTTTGTGAACTCGTGCTTCCCCTCAGGACCAAAAAGGAACCCGGCAACGAACCGGCGCTCACTCACGGTTAGCGCGCGGGCGAATGGCCAAGTCAGAGCCGGCTGGCGACGCGGCGGAAGTGGTAGCCGATGATGGCCAGCTCGATGGCGCAGCGGAGCTGGCCTGGCCGGCGCAGCAGCGTGCTCCAGAAGAACCGCCAGTAATTGTGGCGACCACGGTCCCGGATGCCCAGCAGCCAGAACGATTTCAGGAAAGCCTGAACATCCGAGGGCGAAACCCGCAGTCGCGGGCCGCTCGGCCGGTGATGTTTCAGAAAGGTGCGGATTCGCTGATAATACACCTTCGGCTCGTAGAGCTTCTTCATCAGGTCGCGATAACCGGACTGCAGGAATTCCCGGTTCAGCTTGGGTTTGAAGTTGAGCACGGCCTCGGTGTTATTGCCGGTGCTGTCGCCCTCCAGGCGGCCTTCCTTCTTGAGCCGATGATAGAGTTTGGTCTGCGGCAACGCGCTCAGCAGCCCCACCATGGCGGTGACGACGCCCGAGCGCTGGATGAAGTCGAACTGCTGCTTGAAGATATCCTGCCGGTCGCTGTCGAACCCGACAATGAACCCGCCCATCACTTCCAGGCCCGCGCGCTGGAGGGTCTTGACCGTCTCGACCAGGTCGCGGCCTTTGTTCTGCACCTTGTGGCATTCCTGGAGGCTTTCGGCCGACGGCGTTTCGAGGCCAACGAAGACCTTCTTGAATCCGGCCTTCACCATCAGTTCGCATAGCTCCGCATCGTCGGCCAGGTTCACCGAGGCCTCGGTGAAGAAGCCCATGCCGGGCCGGACCCGTTCACGCCAGGCGATCAACTCGCGGAGCAGGGCCTTGGTCCGCTTCTTGTCGCCAATGAAATTGTCGTCCACGATAAACACCATGTCCTTCCAACCCTGCAGCCTGAGGGCCTCGAGTTCCCCGATCAGTTGGGCCGGGGTCTTGGTGCGGGGGACGCGCCCGTTCATGATGATGATGTCGCAAAACTCGCAATCGTATGGGCAGCCGCGCGAGAACTGGACGGTCATGCTAACGTAATCCCTGAAATTGACCAGGTCCCAGCGTGGCGCCGGCACCCGCGTGATGTCTGGCCGGTCGGCGGGGCGGTATTGGGGCTGGAGGGTCCCCGCGCGCATGTCGGCCACCAGTTGCGGCAGGATGTCCTCGGCTTCGCCCAGCACAAAATGTTGAATCGCGGGAAAGGCCTCATGGCCGGTCGTGAAGAGGGGACCGCCGGCGACAACCGGTTTCTTGAACGCAGCGCAGCGGGCGACGATTTCATGAACGGATTGCTTGTGGATGATCATGGCGCTGAGCATGACGTAATCAGCCCAGCGCAGGTCGCTGTCTTTGAGGCGCTCGACGTTCAGATCGACCAGCTTGAGCTGCCACTCGGCCGGCAGCATGGCGGCGATGGTGAGCAGACCGAGCGGGGGGAAAGCGGAGCGCTTGGAGACGAAGCGCAAGACGTGCTTGAAGCTCCAGAACGTGTCCGGGTTGTGCGGATAGACCAACAGTATCCTCATGAGTGTTTACGGTTCGCGAATGAACCAAGACACCATAGCACCTCATTGCCTTGGCTTCACCAGATTTCTTTCTATCACCCACTCACTTCGCCCGCAAGCGGACGAGCACCACCCCGTGGCGCGGCACGGAAGCCTTGAATTCGCCCTCGAATTCCCCCAAATCCTGTTGCCGCCACAAGTCGCGCACGATCCGCTTGCCTTTGAGGCCAAGGTCGGCCCATTGGGCGGTCACGGTGGCTGCGTCTTCACCGCGATTGAACAGGCCGACCGCTTTCGTCCCGTCTTCCATATCTCTGGCCCAGACCTCCAGATCGTTCTCGATGGCCACGCGGCGGCCCGGTTTGCCGAGCGGGTCCTGGTCCACCTCGATGACCTCGTCATTGCACAGCAGGCTCAGGGTGAAGTCGTCCAGGCGGGTGATGTCGCCGCTAAAAATCAGCGGGGCGGCCAGCAGGCACCAGAGGGAGACGTGCGTGTATTGCTCGTTCGGCGTGAGCGGCGTCAGCGCGGTCTGGCCTTTCCAGTTGCTCAGGTGACCGAGCAACAGGTAGTCGGGATCGTTCCACCCGCCTGGGCCGCCATACTTGTGCAGCTCCTTGCCGGCATAGACATCAAAGCCGTCGCGGAACAGCGCGCCGGGAATCCCATAAAAGGAGCCGCCCAGGTCGCCCGCGGTGCGCCAACTGTGCCCGCCGACTTCTTTGCCCCATTCCCAAACGTTGCCCATGCCGTATTGGCACAGGTTCAGCACCAGGTCCCGGTCCTGCCGGCGCAGGATACCGCCCATGACACGATACGGCTTTTGCAGGTCAGCGCGATTCGGGTTCTTCGCAACCCCGCCATACGAACACCAATCATATTTCAGGAAGTCAAAACCCCACTCGGCAAAGCGCTGCGCGTCCAGTTCCTCGTGTTGATACGCGCCGACGTGGCCGGCGCACGT